>Ga0307507_10011926_pt1 | contig 10854 bp, 12 predicted proteins | sample 7_EM_MG_FD_207223 | JGI IMG/M metagenome (GOLD analysis project Ga0307507, IMG submission 207223) | Populus trichocarpa ectomycorrhiza microbial communities from riparian zone in the Pacific Northwest, United States - 7_EM | ecosystem: Host-associated > Plants > Roots > Unclassified | place... | reverse complement strand
CCAAGCAGCTTACCTTAGGTAGGGCGTACTAGGGGTGCTAAAACCTTCCCTTTACGCAACCAGTCCCTTGCCTTAGAATCTCTGAAAGACCAGTTAGGTTTTCCTAGTGACCATAATACTAGGTGGCGACTCCCTTTTTCACAACAGAAAGACCCCAACAATCAATCCCGGCTACGAAGGACGGGTCGCCGCGGCGTCGAGCTCTCGGGAGGGTGCGACAACACACCCCATCCCGCTTTTGCCTTTGCCCTGCCCTCACTGCCGACCCAAACACCACAGCCTCCATCTTTCCCTTGCCGCTTACCACATGCATCTTTATCTCACCATACTGTTGTAGGTACAGGTTGCAGCTCAGTGTTTCCTGCTCTCCAGCACGAGGTCCTTGATAGTAGTGGGACATCCTCTCGTTCCTCCTCTGCTTCTCTTTATTCTGCCAGTAACCCGGTTTCTGCAGACTCTGCCTCTGCTACCAGCCCTCCACTTGCGGCAGCTTCTTCCCCGACTTCTTCCCTTGGTCTGAATCTGGTGGTTGATCTCTCAGCTTATCCACTACATCAGGCCACCTCTGTGATGCCTCCTTCTCCTGCATCACCACCGTTGCTTAGCCGGCACCCTATGGTCCTTAGATCACGATAGCCCAAAACCGCAAATATGGTCTCCTCTACTGCAGCTAATACAGCTACCACCCGGGTATTGCTCTCTCCTTCCTCTAAACCTGTTGCCTTTTCTGATGCAGATAAATATGTTGCTTGGCATGATGTTATGTGTGATGAGATCAAGGCTTTACGATCCAATCACACTTGGTCCCTAGTGCCCTTTCATCCTTCGATGAATGTTGTGGGTAGCCGATGGGTATGTCGCATCAAACGTCGTGTTGATGGCAGCATTGACCGTTATAAAGCCCATCTAGTTGCTAAAGGCTTTACTCAACAGGAAGGCATTGATTATTCTGAAACTTTCAGCCCAGTTATTAAACAGGCCACCGTCAGATTAGTCTTTTCAATTACAGTTTCCCGTAATTGGAAGATTCATCAGCTTGATATTCATAATGCTTTTCTCAATGATGTTCTTACTGAAGAGGTCTACATAAAACAACCTCCAGGTTTTGTTGACCCTACTCTTCCATCTCATGTGTGCAGATTGCTCAAGTCACTATATGGTTTAAAACAGGCACCAAGGGCATGGTACACTCGTCTGAGTGATTTTTTACTCTCTATTGGTTTCCTTGCCTCCAAGGTTGACACCTCCCTGTTTATCTTATTTGATGGCACTAATATCTTTTATCTCTTCGTCTATGTTGATGATATTCTACTTACAGGCAGCAACTCTGCCATGCTTCATCACCTAATCCAGTTGCTAAGCTCTGAATTCAAGCTTCGTGACTTAGGTGATGTTCACTACTTTCTCAGTATTGAAGTTCAGTCTACAGGTATGGGTCTGATGTTGCGCCAACACAAATATATTCTTGACATCCTCACTCGGGCTAGTATGACTTCTTGCAAACTCGTTGATACTCTAGTTTCTCCTTCTAAACTTGTTATATAGCTGGATCATCCATTTTCTGATCCCACACGATTTCGTCAAATTGTGGGTACTCTTCAGTATCTTACATTCACTCGTCCAGATATCTGCTTTGCTATTAACAGAGTCTGTCAGTACATGCATGCATGCTCCTACAGATTCCCATTGGGTTGCTATTAAACGCATACTCCGCTACCTCAAAGGAACGGCATCCTATGGTTTTCATATCACTCGAGGTACCTCTTTTGCTCTTCATGGTTTTACAGATGCGAATTGGGCTGGGAGTATTGATGATCGCAAGTCTACGGGTGGCTATCTTGTTTTCTTTGGTCAGACACCAGATTTCATGGAAATCTGGCAAGCAACGTACAGTTGCCCGCTCCTCCACTGAGGCTGAGTATAAAGCCTTAGCAGATGGTACTACTGAGGTCATTTGGCTTCAATATTTGTTAACAGATCTACAGGTTCCCTCCGTCTCTGCTCCTACTATTTGGTGTGATAATCTTGTTGTGACTTATCTCTCGGCGAATCCTATCTTTCATGCTCGTACTAAGCATGTTGAGCTGAGGTAGATTATCATTTTGTCCGTGAAGGAAATTCAGATTCGCTTTATCCCCTCTCAGGATCAACTTGCTGATGTCTTCACCAAACCACTTTCCGCTGCGTCCTTTACTGCTTTAGGTTCAAGCTTCGGGTCGATCCTCCACCTTCAGCTTGAGGGGGCATATTATAGAATGTATAGCATGTATATCTATGAATAGGAAATTAATATAGGATTATTCCAATGTTGTAATCCCTACGGTTACTGCCGTATTCTACCCTACATATATAAATAGGAAAGGTTGGCTAAGGCCAGCCTAAGTCATTCTGTTATTCTCAACTTTCACTTATCTAAAAGAAAAAAAGCTAGCTAATTATGTATTTATAAGTTTTTTTTTTCAGAAGTCGACATACTTTTGGTTATTAATATCTTGATACAAATACTAGGAATTGAATCTTTAAACATTTTGTAGATACCAAGAGGCCAGTACATTTGTTGTGTATTTTGGTTTGGGGCATCTCAAAATGCCAATGTATAGAAATCATTATCAGATTTAATATTAGTTTTACCTATAAAATTTTTTGCCGGTATTTAAACTCATAGTCTATCGGTACATATTTTATCAACGGGTTCACAGACAGAACCAATCCGTCATAAAAACTCGCATTCATAATTTTTGGTTTGTTAGTGAATCTATCAGTAATAAATTTACTGATGGATTTATAGACAGACAAAGTACGCCAAAAAAAATTTACCTGCTTTATTCTGTCAGTATTTCCCTCTAAAAGTTTGCCATATAACCATTAGAAATACCGTATGCAATTTCATCTGTGTTTTTATTTGTCCGTCGGTAAATATAACATATCATTGATAAAATACCATTTGTAATTTCGTTAGAGAGTTAACAATAGTAGTGATATTTGCAAAAAAAAATTTCAACTCTCTAGAATATAATGACAGAGTAGTTTGTTTCATTGGTAACTCTGTTTGTAATATTTAAAAATATATTTTTAAAAAATATTAAACAAAAGTAGTAAAATAATAAAAATCAAATATATAAAAAGAAATTAAAATAATATAAAAATGAAATCAAATATTTTAACAAAGAGATTCATCAGACTTAGCTAACGTCCAAGAATCATAGCCTCCTAATAGTAGCCAGGAGTAATGTGGAGGACACGATGAAAGAGTCATAGAGCTTGACCTACACACCAGCCAACTGGTGGGCAGCCTATCTCCCTCTCCATTGGGAACTTGAGTTTTCTTAAGCTTGGAAAACAATAGTTTCACCAATACTATCCCCCCAAGAAGGAGGTCGTTTGGTTCTACTACAGACACTGATCCTTGGGAACAACTCGTTCAGTGGTGAAATCCCGGCTAACATTTCTCATTGCTCGAACCTCCTGAAGCTTAATTTGGAGGGAAACAATATTACTGGCAACCTTCCTGCAGGACTTGGATCGTTATCAAAGCTGCAGGTATTTATTTTTAGAAAGAACAAATATTCTAGACGGCAAGATACCACTCTCTTTCGAAAATCTTTCATCTATCATTAAAATCGATGGAACAATGAATGATTTGCAAGGGGGCATTCCCAGTAGTATTGGGAAACTGAAAACATTGAACTTCTTTTCACACGGCTCGAATAATCTGAGTGGTACAATCCCTCCCTTCCTATACAATATTTCTTCTCTCATTCATTTCTCTCTGCCTCATAACCAATTTCATGGTACACTTCCTCCGAACATTGGCCTAACTCTTCCAAATCTAGAATTTCTTCGCATTCACAACAATCGATTAACTGGACAACTCCCATCAACGCTCTTAAATGCCTCAAAATTTAATGAGATTTATCTTTCATACAACGAATTCAACGGCAAAGTTCCCCCTTTAGCAAGCATGCCTAACTTGAGGATTCTCTCAATGGAAGAAATTGGGTTTGGAAATGCTGAGGATGATGATTTGTCCTTTCTTTACACCCTCTCGAACAGCAGCAAGTTCGAAGCTTGTTGAACAGAGGAAGAATATGTATTGATTTTATTTCAGTAGTGAATTGAAGAGCAGTGGAGGCTCTTATATATAGCCTATACATAGACTAATTAGGAAAAGACTCATTACACTAGTCTAGGAAATAATCTTGGATGATTTACAATCTCATACAGCTAATTAGGAAACTAAAATATTCTATGATTTCTATAATTATTCTTCACGTTACCCTCAAGTTGGTGCATAGATATTAGCAATGCCCAACTTGTCAAGTGAGTTATGGAAGATTTTGCCCGAGACAACCTTTGTAAGTATATCTGCTAGTTGATCTTCTGATTTTACAAATGGAAATTGAATTACATTGTCTTCAAGCTTCTGTTTAATGAAATGCCAATCTACCTCAACATGTTTGTTACGATCATGTTGAACTGGGTTGTGCGCAATTGCTATGGCTACTTTATTGTCACAAAACATGTTCATTGTATCTTGAGATGAACATCCAATCTCTTCCATTAATCTTTTTAACTGAAGTAGCTCACACAGTCCTTTGGTCATACCTCTGAACTCAGCTTCTGCACTTGATAAAGTAACTACCTTTTATTTCTTGCTTCTCCAAGTGACTAGATTCCCGCCCACAAATGTGAAGTAGCTAGATGTGGATTTCCTGTCAGTGATGTTCCCTGCCCAATCTGCGTCAATGTAACCATTAATGTGCAGATGTTGATTTTTTTTTAACATCAGTCCTCGCCCTGGAGAAGACTTCAAGTATCGCAAAATGCGAATCACAACACTCATATGATCTTTGCTAGGGTAATGCATAAACTAATGCATAAACTAACTTACCAAACTCATGACATATGCAATATCTGGTCATGTATGACATAAGTATATTAGTTTTCCCATAAGGCGTTGATATCTCTCTTTATTAGTGGGAGCTTAATCAGGAAATTCTCCCAAACCATGGTTTTGAACTACTAGTGTATTAGCGGGTTTGCAATCAAGCATTCCTGTTTCAGACAACAAGTCAAGCACATATTTCCTTTGGGATAGAAATATGCCTTGTTTCGATCGAGCCACTTCAATCCCCAAAAAATACTTTACTCCTTCGAGGTTCTTCATCTCAAATTTTGTTGCTAATTATCATGTCATCAACATAGATTATTAGAGCTATTACCTTTCCTTGTCGGTGCTTCAAGAAGAGAGTGTGGTCTAAATTACTTTGCTTGTAACCATATCTCTGCATGGCAAAGCTGAATCATCTAAACCATGCTCCCGAGGATTGTTTTAAGCCATATAATGCCCTTTGTAGCTTGCAGACCACCTTCCCTTGTATCGGAGAAGCAAGGCCAGGTGGAATGTCCATGTACACCTCTTCCTCAAGATGTCCATGAAGGAAAGCATTTTTTACGTCAAATTGGTGCAATTGCCAGTCCAAGTTTGCAGCAAGAGATATCAGTACTCTCACAGTATTTAATTTCGCTACAGGTGAGAAAGTTTCTTGATAATCTATCCCATATGTCTGAGTATATCCCTTCGCAACCATCCTTGCTTTATATCTTTCTACAGACCCATCTGCTTTGTGCTTGACAGAGAACACCCATCTACATCCCACAGTTTTCTTTCCTCCGGGCAGTGGTACGAGCTTCCAAGTATTATTTTTCTATGATGCTTCCATCTCTACCTCTATCGCTTGGATCCATTTAGAATTATTCATGGCTTCATTCACTATATTGGGGACATATTCTGCAGATAGTTTATACACCAATGCCTTTAGGGGTTCATACAACTTCTGAGTTGAGACATGGTTGGCAATTGGGTGCTTGGATTTGCTCGTCCCATGATCGGGTGAATATCGTTTTGGAGGTTGTCTGCAATTATGCCTGAAAGGCAGATTATAGCCAGCAAAAATATTTTGAGAGGAGTTTAGAACTTGTACCTCACAAATATTCTCAGGAGATTGAACTGATTGTGGTACTATCACGGCATGGAAGGGCTGTTCATTGGAGACTTCTCAAGTTTCTTCCATTTGCTCACCAGTTTCTGCACTCTTCATTTCTCCTTGATCCTTTAGTATTTCGGTCTCTGTTTCAACTTGCTCACCATTTTCTATTTCTCCTTGATCCCTCAGTAATTTGGTCTCTGTGTCAACATTAACATACTCCGTATTATCTTCCAATATAGGTGTTGAGGTTCGTGGATGAATAATGTTTTCTGAGATCTTACTTATTATCTCATTATCCCCCCCTACATTCTTTACTGGACTTTCTTTAAAGCCTGGCCAATATTCCAATTCTGCTCTGCACTCATGAGCTCCCCCTGACAAGAGGAGTTGGAAGATGGGGAAGTGAAGAAATGCTCAGATTCAAGGAAGGTAACATCCATGGAGGTATAAAGTCGTCTTGTAGCTAGATCATAGCATTGGTATCCTTTCTTGTAAGCTACATACCTAAGAAAAACATAGCGGATAGCACAAGGGTCGAGCATGGTTTGTTGATTTTTGTGTATGTGAACATATACAACATAGCCGAGTGTTCTAGGAGGAGGCATTAGAACTGACGGTAAGATCACATGTTTGCCTAGAACTGGAAGCGGGGTCTTATAGTCCAGAACTCTTGATGGCAGTCTATTCAGCAAGTATACTGCAGTCACCACTACATCAGTCTAGAACCGTTTGGGCACATTAGCAGCTGTCAAAAGAGCTTTAGTGATTTCTAAGATACATTAGTTTTTATGTTCTGCAACACCATTCTGTTGTGGTGTTTATGGACAGGATGTCTCATGATGCAGACCATGTTCCTGAAAGTATCGGTGGAATTGTTTATTATCATATTCCCCACCATTATCGGATCTTAGAATTTGTAGTTTTGTAGAAAATTGTGTTTGAATTATATTATGAAATGAGCAAAATATGTCAAACACTTCATGTTTATTTTTCATCACATACAACCAAGTCATTCATGTACAATCGTCAACAAATGTGACAAACTAGCGAGCTTCAGAAGAGATAGTAATCGGGGCAAGGCCCCAAACATTAGTATGAACAATCGCAAATGGAGTGGCACTCTGATTTAAACTTATTGAGTACAATACACGATGGCTCTTAGCTTTAATACAAGTTTTACATTGAAAATCTGCTTCACGAAACTTCGTGAATAGTTCTGGAAATAAACAATGTAAATACCAAAATGAGGGATGTCCCAACCGATTATGCCATAACCAAATCTGCCATTCCTTATTGTCAATGAGGTGTATGTTAGTTGCTTTACCACAGCTCAAGTCGTCTATGTAATACAACCCTTTCCTCTTAGTACCATGACCAATAATCTCCTTGGTGAGAATATCTTGAAACAAGCAAAAACTAGGATACATTAGTGCACAACATTGCAATTCCTCAGTCACTTGTTCTACAGATAACAACTTGTTGGACAGTGACGAAACTAACTGGGTATGTGGTAATGAGAAAAAGGAGAAAGTGCAACTGTTCCAGCCCCTGTCACTAGATATGTTACTCCATTAGCATTAGCAATGCATAGCCGTTTTGGTTAAGTAGTGTCAAAGAAATCACAGGGATCATACGTCATTTGGTCTATTGCCCCAAAGTCAATGATCCAGCCATCATGATCATGACTTCTCGTCTGAGAGCAAAAAACATAACCTTGATTACCTGGGTCATTTTGATTAGTCTATTCTCCAACCAAGATAGGAGATTCTTGTGTAAGTACAAGTGATAATGGAGGTTCCATGCTCATAAGGGTTGCACGACTAGGATGTTCACTGCGTCTGGCTTTTGGCTTTTTCTTTGTCTTGAGTTCATGCCACCAATCTGGATAACCATGTATTTTGAAACATGTGTCTTTGGTGTGTTTTGTATTTCCACAATGTGTGCAACTTCCCCCTTCCCCTTGTGATTTTGTAACTGGCCTTACATTCATTGGCATTAGAAAAGATTGTTGTTACCCATTTTTGGGTTCCCAAAAAAATGAGAAAATACACATATATATATATATATTCAGAAGAAATCCAAAAAATAATAGGAGCGAGAAAAGGATGCTGGAATACCGAAAAAATGCCAAAATTGGTTGAAGAGGTTCAAAAATGCAAAAGGTTGAAATTTGACACTATATTTTTGACTGGTGAGAGTCCTGTTGACAAGGAAAATTCAATTTGAGGAAGAAAAGTCCAAAATTAGATGTTTATGGACTCAATTAAATCTTATCTAAGGTTTAATTGAATTTATGGAGTGTTTGATTGCAAGAAAAAATGATTTTTAAGTCAATTTCAGTTTTTATTGGATGAAATTAAAGTTCTGGGTCCAATTATAATTTTGAAGAGTTAATTTGGTCAAATCAGGGGTTTAATTGCATAATTATTGAAGTTTGATGGCCAATTAGGGACTTAATTGAAACAATCCAAAACCAAGGACCAAACCGGAAAAGGCGCTAAAAGCAAGGGATTTAATTACAATTGTTCCGGGGCCTTAATTACAAAATTGCATAAACATCCAAGGACCAAATCGGAAATATCATTTAAAGTTGCAAAATGGTGCCGTTTTATTCAACACTGTCCACTGTCTTCTTTAGAAGACGTTACGTGAGCTGGCCGAGAAAAGTTTGCAGCGGCGAAGGCGCGATTTGCTTCAATCAAGGGGGCATGTTTCACAGCTACCATGATGCACGCCGGCCGTTACTCCGTCCCTGCAACAACAAAGGGAAAACGCCTGCATCTTCTGGCTATAAAAGCCAGAGGAAGTACTGCACTAGAGAGGGGGGGGTGGAGAAATGGAGAAAGCATAAGGAAAACAGAGGGAGGGAAAAAGATTTAAAAATACACAGAAAGCAAAAAACAGAGAGAGGGAAGAATAGAGGAAGAACTGAAGAAGAAAGAGCTTCGACCTATCAGCTTCACCATCATCTTCGTCCCCAAGCAACAGCTTCGCCTCCAGCTGCACCAGGGAACAGGGGAAAAAGAAAAAAAAAACAAAGAGGAGCCGGGAAGAAGAAGGAAGAAAACAGAGGGAGAAGGGGAAACACAGTAGGAGGTAGAAAAAAAGAAAGGGAGGGGGACGAACGAAGAGAAGTGAAAAATAAAAGGCAGACATAACGAACCGGCTTCAGCGACTACTGTAAATCGAGCATTTCAGAAAACCAGAGGAAGAGGCTAAAGAGAAGAACGAACAGCTGACAGAAGGAAACACCAACAGAAGGATAACGAATAAACATAGGAGTTTTGAGCTAAGGACAGATGACCGAGACGAACGCAGACGAGGAAGACTGAAAAACACAGATCGTCACTCTTCCAGCACCAGGTATACACATTTCCTCTCTTATTCTTGCAAATGAGCTTTAGTTACTGTGTGAAGGTAATTTAATTAGCTTCGCACTCTTAATGCACGCGTGAAGAAATTCACGCGTGCTTTCGGTGGCCCAGTCGGGTCACTAGCCCCCAGCCGGGTCACTGGCTTGGGCCGGTGACCCGGCCAGGCTTGCTGGGTTGAGCCCAAAAAAAATTAAATTCTTAAAAAATTATTAAAAAAAATGTGATTTTCCGTAAATTTTTTTACTGCATTTTGATCAATACCGGTTTGTATTTTTATATTATAAAGATACAAATCCAGTATTAAAATACCCGGTTTTTGTCAAGACATTAAAAAATAAAAAATAAAAATAAATAAAATTTTTTTTTTCATGCATTCAGTCAAGTCTCTCAAAAAAAAAAAATTCATCATATTGTATTTTCATACAACAAAGAAAATTTCAAAAAAATGTATTAGCATGCATTTTGGCTTTAATAACCAGTTTATTAAAACCACGAGAACTAGGCTAATATTTCAAAAATTTCAAAAAAAATATTTTGTTTTTTTCTTTTAATATCTGGGGTTACAATCTTATACGTAAGACGTATTCTGAATATTAATTTTTTTTGTTGACGTTAGAACAGTTAGGTTTTACTCGATAAGATATAGATCTCCTTATCGAGGAGGACTTTTCTTAAACCTTAGACGGACTAACAACTAGAAAGCACGACAAGACCTTAGATTTATCAGACAATAAAACAATGTAGCTTACTTTAGGTAGGGCGTATTTGGGATGTTAATACCTTCCCTTTACGCAACCAGTCATCGTACCCGATCTCTGAGACCAGTTAGGGTTCCTAGTGACCAAAATACTAGGTGACGACTCCCATTCTATTTTTCTACCAATAAAAGACAAGAATTCCTTGTCTTTCAATATTTGCCACATTAGATAGAATTTGAGAGTGGATGTTTCTCGCTGTGACACCGCACACGTGCGACAAAGATAAATGATGCTGAGGTTTTTGTTCTCCCCCTGACAACATAGCACCTCCAGATATGACTTCTTTATTTTTCAGCATCACAAATTGCCTTAGATCCTCTCTCCTGACTTGCGCATAGGCTTGTTCTACTGTTGGAAATGGTTGCATCTGGAGCACATCTGCTCTGATTTTGTCAAGTCTGTTGCTACCCAATTTTTGATCCATGTTTTGATAATTTTTCAGAAAAAAACCAAAAATAGCAAAAAAAATAATGAAAACCCAAAAAATACATTTTTGATATATTTGCATCGTTTTTAGCATTTTCAACATCATCTCAAAAGAATTTAAATTTTCAAAAGTATTTGGAACGCGTTCAACTTTTAACGCGTAAATTTTATGACCATTGATTTTCCTTGTTGAGTTGACGTTGATATTGCTTGCTTTTAAAAATACAAAAAAAATAAGAAAAATCAAAATTTACAAAAAAAAGAGAGGAAAAGAGAAGGAAAGGAAAGTTGAGGGACTAGTTTGAA
>Ga0307507_10011925_pt1 | contig 10854 bp, 18 predicted proteins | sample 7_EM_MG_FD_207223 | JGI IMG/M metagenome (GOLD analysis project Ga0307507, IMG submission 207223) | Populus trichocarpa ectomycorrhiza microbial communities from riparian zone in the Pacific Northwest, United States - 7_EM | ecosystem: Host-associated > Plants > Roots > Unclassified | place... | reverse complement strand
CAATTCAGGGTCCAGTCATGAAAAATATATTTCTACCAACAATGCAGGGTCCATTCATGAAAAATATATTTCTACCAACAACTCAGGGTCCTGGCATGAAAAATATATTTTGTAAAAGTGAAGATTTATAGGCCAAATATATATATAATATAAATATACACCACTACTTTTAGTCATGTAATATACCTGGAGTTTACATGACTAATAGTCTGTTACCTATGGGTGACTGAAGTGCTTTAAAACACTATCTCTACACCATTGACATTTAGGCTTGCCATATGACTTTCATCGACAGCTTCCCACATTTAACACACAGAAAGTGTGTTATAGGCAGTCTCTATGTTCAGTGATCTAATTGATTCTGATTAGACCATTGCAAGCATGTCAACCATATGAAAATTTCAAATGATCTTCAGATGCAAAAGGCTACTCATGCAGGTCATGCGTATGGAGCCTTGACAACCCAGGATCATCGTGCCACACAGGATGACCTGAGAGCCTGGTGGTTGGTCAAAGGACACAATGGAGCAAAGTTACAATTGTGGGTTGCCTGTTGAAGGTATGCTTGCAGCTGCATCTTTCAATGTGAGGAAACCAGAATCATTTTTTATCACACATGACGTACTTGGTACCTAAATCCCACTCATGATGATATTGATATATACAATATATACTGATGTTCGTTTCAATTACAGATCCACCACCAGAATTACTTGTATCAGTATTTCCATGGGTTGAGAAAGAGCAGTCTGCATTTGCAGAATGCTGCAGAATCATTGGACAAGCTGCTAATGATGGCATGCTCATGTCCTTCGTTAATCTCATCATCTGACTTTCACAGGTCCTTCTACAAGATGCAGCCATACTATCAACAAAATACCACAATCTTCCTTTTCTCAACTTTGCACCATTCAACACACCCAGGTTTCAGGTGTTTGCATCAAATTCTTCGGCCATCCTCCAACACGCAGAGGAGGAGGCTCAACATAGGCTTGAGAAACTTCCTGAAACACTTGCAATGTCTATGCGTGGCATTTTGGTGACCAGCTCTATTCAAAATGAAAGAAACTTGAGAGAGACACAGGAACTTGTCCAGATGCTCTCCTCTGGTTTTGGAAATCTGAAAGATTCAATGGGAGCACTTGTCAAAGCCAACCTCGTCACATCAACCAGAAAGAAGTGCAAAGGTTGGGAAGCTGCACTTACAACCAACTCAGGTATGTTGCATGACAATTTCTACTATTGAACTTCTGGTGATCAAACTTGTCTTCCTCCTGTGTTGAGGACATTGCCATGTGTACCATTGGCAATGATTCCAATGAGTGAATCACCGCTGCAGATGACTACCATAAACAATATTGATTCTACCATATCTCAGAAGGCTTGCAACACAGTTGTCAGCCCCTCAGGAAAGATCTACTCAGCAACCACATTTCCACTGTCACCATTTCATGATATAAAACAAGAGCAACTTGCAGCAATCACAGAGCTAGAGGAGAGGTTCTCTTCCAAGCAGCTTCAGAAACACACATTCATGTGGAACACTTGGAAAAGTGCTGTCAGGGTCATCAATGAGTGGCTACCAGAATTTGACAAGTTCTGGAAGCCCAAGGGTAATTGATCTGCCACAATTGAGGAGATATGGAAAGAATATCAGTTTGGTATGGATGGGTGTTTGTTGATCAGCCAGCTCAATGTGGGATGGCATGCAAGGTGGAAGAGGGATATACAGAGTATCAAGACTGAATATTCAAGGCACATGAAAATTGTGACTCTGATTCAAGCCCTCACTGATCCCAAAGCCAAACTACTACAGCATACAGATGCCGCCCTCCAGTTTCTCATCCAAACATATCCAATTCCAACACCTGGGTCTACACACCTCAAGACAATGAGGGCTTTTATTGAATGGTTGCAGAAGGAAGTCTCTCCCTTTCCAAACTCAAATGGTGTTTTCAAATCACCTCAGGAGATGATTATGAATGATGCTCATGCCTTTATTCAGTTGAATAGGTCTATCTCTGAACGAGTATTGTAAAGGTAATTAATTCAGTTATAATAGAGTAATCCCTGTTTAAGAACTTGAAAACAAGAGGTCTTTACTCTCCCCCTGGTATTCTGCCCAGAATCCAGCTTGAGTCCCGGAATTCCACTGGACTGATCTCAGAATCTGCATGGAATATAATGGGAATTGTCTTTCTATTGTTATGTCTTGTAATTCTGTACAGAGTCCAACCCGAGTCCGTGAAAAAAAAATTGAATTCTGTGGAATGTCTGCTGGATTTCCATGGGACCAGTCCGAGATCATCACATGAGATCATACATGTGATGATCTCATGTGCAAATTTGAACATGTGAGACTCCTTCCCAAACAAACAAACAATGTTTGTTTGGCAATCACTTTCTTCCCACCACCACCATCTCTTCTTCCCACCACCACCAACCATGCTTGTCACCACCACCCACCACGCTCTTCACCACCACCACCCTCGTGATTGCCCATGAATGCCAACAACCACCAACAACTGCACTGCCACCATAACCACCCAAAAAACAAAGCCAGCCACCCACAAACAAAGACGGCCGCCCACATATGACCAGCAGCCATGTATGGACATGGGCAATGACAAACCGAGGTGAGTAAGCTCGGCTCCCCCTCCCAATATTTCTAACACAGGTGCCACATCGTGCAACCAAACAACATGTCACAACGAGGGCATGGCAATGACAGCAACACAGGACAACAACAAGGGCACAAGACAACGACACGGCAAGGACACACAATGACAATGAGGACACATGATGACATGCAACGACAGCACACAGAAATGATGCAGGACAACGCCAACGATGATGACGACAGATGGAGCACCTGCAAACATGAATGACCACCCACCACCCTCACCCTCGAACGGCAACAGGACCACATGGTGCACAAAAACCCATGAGGGCACACCACCACCACCCATGAACAATACGATGAGCCCCCAGCACCTCCACCCATGAAAAACGACAAGCCCCCAGCAGCACCATCCACGCACGACGACAAGCCCCCAGCACCACACACAGCGAATGAGGGCCCCAAACCAAATGACGACGAGGGCCCCACAGCACCAGGCACGAACAGCGATGAGGGCCCTACACCACCATGCACCAACTGCGAACAAGGCCCCACACCACCACTGACAAACGGCAACGAGGGCCCCTCACCACTAGCCACCAATGGCGATGAAGGCCCCACACCACCAGCCACAAAGGCCTGCCCCCCCTCTGGCCCCTCTCCCCCTTTTTAACATATCAATTAGATTAGTATTGTATTTTATCTATTAGTATTGTATTTTATCTATTAGTATTGTATTTTATTTACATGTTCATACATAAATGTTGTAATGAAGTCTGATGAACATTGTATACAGTGCATAAAGTACAGGTTAAATCAAATGACACCTTTAGAATAAGTCACATGACATCTAAATAAAGCTGGAATACAGTATTCCTACTGGATTCCCACTGGAATCCAATGGGAATAGAGTCCTACCATAGTCCACCAGGACAAGGTCTTTACACTCCCCCATGAGTTCCGGTGGATTCTGACATTCCTGTCGGAATTCCATGGAATTCCAACAGAATCCATTTGGCTTGAACCTCAGCCATTTTGGGTTCCAATTCCATGGAAATTCCAACAGAATCCAATGGAATCCACTGGAATCAGTCAGAATCCAGTGGAGTGTCGGGTCTCGACACTCCAGAGCTGCAGAAGGGCATTGTTTGGTCGTGTTTGGCAAAGGCATTAGAGTAGAGACATTTGTACACATTCATCATCGAAAGATCAAGCTTCTCAGATTCTCTTTGGCATTTGAGCCCTTCCTCGCGACACTTGGCACCTCTCCATCTGGTGATGAGAGCGTGATCAAACCTACTGTGTTTTACTGTGTCCACCTGTGCTTTCCTCACGTCTTACATGCTTTTCCAACTGCGATCATCAGTGTAACGTGTCAACCTCCTGGCGGAACTACTACATTTCAAAGGTCCCTGGGTCATCCTGGCGAAACGTAAACCAAATTTCAACAGAGGCCCCGACGGCAGATTCTTGCTGACCACCACAGTGGCTTCAACTACTTCCGAAACATCCACCCCCCTGTCAACACTGCCTTCCTTATCATCGTCGCCTTCATCAATAACCCTAACGCTCGCATCAAGTGTTCAAGAGGGAAACTCCGGAACATCTATGCCTATCTATCCACCAACCACACCGAGCTCAGCGCTTGGGCAAGCATTCCGTAATTTCTCAGTAGGACCCATACCACAACCGCGCTTCCAACCGGCAACCACCAATGTGCAACCACCAACTCAGCCATACAGGGGCCCACAGCACACGGATGCCGAAAAGCTTGTCATCATCGGACGCATACCCCCTCCACACCTGGACACTGCTACAGGGTGGGCAGCATACGAGGCTGACCTTGTGGAGTGGAATCGAGTTAGTTACGGAAGGGCTGCAAACGAGTCAAGACCCTACCCACTCACACCAGGCACAAGTCCTGTAGCAAGTGGAGAATGTTTCGGTTGTGGAAGGCCAGGACACGGATCAGCAGCGTGTACATCGAACAGGAGAATACCGGAGGGAGAGAGGGCCTGGCGTCAAAAGGCCAATTCTATCAGAGCAGGTGCGAACGCAGCAGCTAGGGCCAACAACCCCAACATCAACCTTGTCACAGAGGAAGACGTGTTCATGTCAAGGGAAGATTATGACGCCACCATCATTGCACAGTACCTCGCGGCACAGAACCAGGGAAACAAGGAAGGGCCATCCGGAAATTAGATGCCAAACGGATGGCCCTACTGCAAGGCGGTAAGATGGGTGGGTACGTCCTCATGTGTGATCGGGTTGGGCACGAGGACTCGTTTTCAGAACCTGCGGACTATTCGACTCAGCTTCACGTTCCCAATGTACATGATATGGACATGGAATATACGATCGTCGATTTGTACGCAGTTTGCCCTGAGTCATGCAACACTCAAAAAAAGGAGGTGAAACCCTTTATTCATCAAGTCAAAATACACGGGCCAGATAACGAGACAGTACAGGTGTGGGGGCTATTCGATAATGGCGCGATGGTAGATGCAATGTCTACGAAAACATACCTCCAAGTTAAGCACAAGCTAGCACCGCTGGAGAGATCCATACGATGTTTGCGAATGGCAAACGGGAATATCGTGAACCCGGTGGGATGCTGGAAAGGGACAGTGGAGCTAGGGGGTGCTACAGTAACAGGGTCATTCGAGGTTTTCGACAGCGGCGGAGGTTGGGATTTCCTGTTCGGGAAACGGTTGATGACAGCATTCAGCGCTATCCACGATTACTCCACAGATGTGGTCTTCCTCCCAACATGTCAACAAATGCTGCGAAATCAATACAACATTGCAACACGCCCATCACAAACCACACAACAAACACCTCAAGTGCAGAATGAGAGAAGGCATGAAACAAAAGAGGGGGACAGCGTGCAGCCCCCCATGAGGGGAGTACCAACGAACCACCATCCCACAAACTGTCAGGCTGTTGACACACACACACCAGATAAAGCACGGCAACATGTGAATGCTGAGCCTCATGAACAGCTGTCAACAGCCAAAATCTTACAAGTGGAGGAGCAGGTGATAACCGTGGGGGACAAGGCGAGGTCCCCCTCGAGGGAAGTACCAAACATAGTGTCTATAAAGGACGAACCGGCCACTGACAACACCACAAGACATAGAGCGTTCATTGAAGAGGTGGAGGATGAAGATAGCCCAGGGTGTAATGTCACGAGAACAAAGCGAAAACACTCAGAGGGGGGCACGATAGAGCCCCCCACGAGGGAAGTCACAGATCACGAATCATGCATTAAAACCTGCCCCACTAACATAACCGACGAAGTACCCACTCAATCAACAGCAACACCTGTGTGCATCGTTTCTGAAGACATGCCAGAAACAAACACAGACCAGGCAGCAGAAATACCAACAGACGAATTGACCAGCGACACAGCCAACATCTTTACGCGCATGTCAGACCCGTTTAAAGCTGCTCGCGTCGAAGAGGTCCTCCAACAGATTACAATTGGAGACGATTTGACAAGTGGGGAAAAGGCACAAGTAAGGGCGCTGATATCAGAATTTGCAGATGTGTTCGCCCTGTCAGTCAGCGAGGTTACGCCGGTGGAAGGCGCGGTCCATCGACTCAACATTGAACCAGACACCAGATTCTCAACCAAAGTCCACCAGAAGCCCCTTACACCGCCTCAGCGTCGATACCTTTATGAGAAGCTACAGACCATGTTGGACGCCGACATCATAGAACCTTGCAAACCTGGACAGGTGAAGTGTGTTTCCCCAACAACGTTGGCACAGAAAACACACCAGGGCACTGGCCTCACGTTGGACGAATTACAACACCAAGTCAACGACGAATGCGTCCGCAATGGGATGGAACCCCACTTTCCACTACCGCCAAGACCTGAGCCAGCGACCAACGATGCAGAGGAGAAGAACAGTGACCCGAAGTGGAGAATCTGTCAGAACTTTTTGCAAATCAACAAGGTCACCCAGGTAGCACCAATGCTGCAGGGTGATATACGGGCCAAACAGCAATGTCTTAGCAGTCATCGCTGGGTGTCTACATTTGATTTTGCTGCAGGATTCTATGCCGTACTTGTGGACCAAGAATCAAGACCCTACACAGTGTTCTACGTCGAAGGATGGGGGTACTTCTGGTACAAGAGAATGCCCTTTGGGCTTACAGGCATGCCCTCGACTTTCGCACATATGACTGGGCAACACCTTTACAACTTACTAGTGGAAGAGGTCATGGAGTTATTCATTGACGATGGTGGCGCAGCAGCTAATAAATTTTCAGAAATGATGGACAAGCTACGACACATATTCACAAGGGTTAGGGAACGTGGATTGTCATTGTCGCCAAGTAAGTCCAAGTTCTTCATGACAATGGCCGAGTTTGCTGGCGCAACCGTAGGACCCAATGGTGTACAGCCAGACCTAAGCAAGCTCATGGCCATTGTCAACTGGAAGATGCCAGAAAACGCCCTCAATCTTTCGTCATTCCTGGGACTTACAGGGTGGTTCCAAGATCTCATCAAGGACTACGCAAAGATTGAGCAGCCATTGAGGGACTTGATAAGGGAAGTCGATCTCCCTGAGAAATGCTCAAAAACAGTGTACTGTTGCGTTATGGCTAATCACATGTAGGAAGGGCGATGGATGATGCAACACATGCACGCATTCCTCAAGTTGAAAGCCATTATGATGTCTGAGCCAGTGCTCCGAGGACCGAAGTGGGACGGCACACCCTTCATCGTCACCAGCGACAGATCCAAGGACATGTTCAGCGCGGTACTGGCACAAAAATCCACGACGGTGTTAACAAGTGGTAGAATGGTCACAAAGCTTCACCCCATCGCTTTCGTGTCTAAACGGACCTCAAAAACAGAAGAGAAGTACAAACCCTTCTTATTAGAGTTTGCAGGGCTCAAGTTCGCTCTGGATAAGTTTTCAGATGTCATCTGGGGATTCCCCGTTGAAGTAGAAACTGATTGCCAAGCACTACGCAACCATCTGATGAACGACAAGCTCAGTGCTACGCATGCAAGGTGGCGTGACGGCATCCTTAACCACCAGATTGTCGACATCTGCCATGTTCCAGGGTGCATCAACGTCGTTGCAGATGGATTGAGCAGAGCAGCCGAAGGAACCCCCCGAGAGGAGGGCGACGGTAGCGAGTGGACAGTGTCCAAAGATTGGGAGGCAACAGCAGGGTTAACACATGACTTGTTCCACATAGCAGGCACGGACTCGGAGGAGATGTCCACATTGCGTGAATGATTTCGAGATGTGCCCATGCTACTGGAAGTCATCGATGCCCTGCTCAAGCTTGACCAAGGCACCAGTCTGCGAAAGTGAAAACGTGCACGACACCGTGCTTCTGAATACATGATAGACAACGGCAAGCTATGGCGAGTAGCGGGGGGCCACCACACCAGAGCACGAGCATGAGTGGAATGCATATTGCCAATGGAAGCGGTGGAGTTAGCAAGAAAGGAACACGCTAAGAATGGGCACTGGCAGAGAGATGCAGTCAAGAAGGCCCTGCTAGATCGAATATGGAGCCCAGGCCTCGACGGCTCCATCATCACAGGCATCAAAGACTGCGCACATTGCAAGAACTTTGGAGGTACCCACCTACACATGCTCTTAGACCCCATCACACGACGACATCCATTCGAGTTGTTAGTCGGGGACTACCTCTCGCTGCCAAAGGGGTTTGGCGGCTACCACACTGTGGGGTTGTACCTCGATACATATTCACAGCATGTATGGGGTTTCAAACTCAAGGTTACGAGCAACGGCAAAACCACACAGGATGCACTTAAGAAGATTTTCCACGAGTTCACGCCAGCGGAGGTGTTCATGACCGATGGCAGCCCTCACTTTAACAATAAAGCGGTATGTGATCTCTGTGCAGAATGGGGCACAGAAACTCACGTAGTATCTGCATACTCACCTTGGGTGAATGGCTTGGTTGAGGGTGCCAACAAAATCTTGCTGCACATCCTTAAACGGTTATGTTCGCCCAATCTCGGGGAAGATGAGTACAACGCGATGGATTGGGAGAACATACCAGCGTCGTGGCCAAAGTACTTTGACGAAGCCATATGCATCATGAACTGGCATCTCCTGCCGGCGCTGAAGTTTTCCCCAAAAGAACTGCTACTGGGCCTGGTAGTGAACACTACGCCAACCAACGTTGACCACAGTGTGCTACCAATCATGGAGCAAGATGTTTCCACTCAGATTGCATACATGACGCAGCAGCAGTTGGATGGATATGCTGAAGCAGTGGCGCATGCAGTGAAAAGGAAGTCAGCCTTTGACAGGAAGGTTCTAGCTCGAAAACCAGGTGAAGTTATATTTTCTAAAGGGCAACTAGTACAAGTCTACTGTAGCGATTTAGATGACACTTTCAAGACCGAACGCAAACTGCTCCCAAGGTAGTCTCCACCGTATTGCGTCGTCGCAAGATCGCTCAACTCTTACACCATCGAGACATTGGTAGGTGCCCCAATCAACGGGCACTTCAGCACGCGATGCCTACGAAGGTTCTGGCCATGAGAGGGAACGGAGTTAGCAAGAGCCCAGAAGGAGGTTGAAGAAAGATGCTGCAAGGAAGAAGAGGAAGAGGAGAAAGGGGACTCAATGAAGATAGAGGAGGAGCGGCGGACGGGGAGAGCAAAAGAAACAGAAGGGGCAACAGAAGAAGGGGATGAGAGGCAGGCGGCAAGAGCAATGGTCGAAGAGGTGGGCATGAGCGCCGACGATGAAGAGGCCAAAGAAGAAGGAATGGATGAGGAGGAGAGTGAAGGGGGTGGATAGGACAGAGCAGGCCGTGGATGTGTGTCCTCCGGGGCAACGAGGACGTTGCCATATGAAAGGGGGGGCACATGGAGTGTCAGGTCTCGACACTCCAGAGCTGCAGAAGGGCATTGTTTGGTCGTGTTTGGCAAAGGCATTAGAGTAGAGACATTTGTACACATTCATCATCGAAAGATCAAGCTTCTCGGATTCTCTTTGGCATTTGAGCCCTTCCTCGCGACACTCGGCACCTCTCCACTGGGAGCCTCCTGGAATGGCTTCCATTGGAATCCATTGGAATCCACTGGAAATGATTGGAATCCAGAGATTCTGACACATTCCAACCATTTCCAGCAGACTCCGGCAGATTCCAGTGGATTCCCACTGGAATGCAATGATTGCAGCTGTTATTATATTTAATAAAAAATATACATGGTCAAGAATTGAACCCATGGCTCCAGGAAAGTCATGTGCATCATAGTAGCAATATTTCCGTTAGACTATATAGCTGTTGTAAGGCTTATATCAGTTATTGTATTTGACTCATCTTTGCCTGCCCCTTCCCAAACGAGCCTCATCGTTCTCTGGCTGACCATCAACGACACCAGTGCTTGCCGTCAACCACTTCCACAACCACCACCACCAACCACTTCTGTCGACAATGCCGCCCGTTTGGAACACAAGGAGGATGCCGCCCAATCGAACACCACCCACGTACGTATGCCCCAAACCCCCCAAATGCCACCCACGCTAACCATACAAATGCCACAGCCGCCAACGTCCCCAGCCGCAAACCGTCGTCTCCACTGGTGTCTGCCACGTAACGGAAACCCCACCCTACATATTGTCTGTCTACCAACCCCCAAACGTTGTCACTAACCAAGTAGGTGCCCAGCCGTGTGTAAACCAGTGCCATGTCATCGACCCACATCTGCAGCCCTCATCATCCAGCCCCATCCGGCCTCATCCAGCCCCATCCGTGCCCATCGACGGCCATCGACATCGATCCAGCCACGTCAATGCCCACCCAGATACGTCCACACCTGTCCATGCCCATTCAAACCCCATCCATGCCCATCCACACCTTCAACACTCATCCACGCTCATCCACGCCCCCTGCCCTCTCATCCGTTACCATCCACACCCATCCATCTGTCCCATCCATTCTATGCCCCTCCATCCATTTCACGCCCATCCACGTCCAAACGCGCCCATCTGCGGTGCATCCACGCTCATCCGTGACCCATCCCCTCCCACCTAGATGCATCCATGCCCCTCTGCAGTACTTTTCACTCCTCCACCTATTCCTACTGGACTCCAGGACTCCAGTAGGACTCCAGTAGGACTCCAGTAGGACTCCAGTAGGAATCCAGTAGGAATCCTACTGGAGTCCTAGTCAATTCCAGGATTCCTACTGGAGTCCTATTGGATTTGTTAGGAGTCCAG
>Ga0307507_10011922_pt1 | contig 10856 bp, 7 predicted proteins | sample 7_EM_MG_FD_207223 | JGI IMG/M metagenome (GOLD analysis project Ga0307507, IMG submission 207223) | Populus trichocarpa ectomycorrhiza microbial communities from riparian zone in the Pacific Northwest, United States - 7_EM | ecosystem: Host-associated > Plants > Roots > Unclassified | place... | reverse complement strand
CGGCGACCCGCCAGTTGAGCAGGAGCACCGAGCCCTCCACGCCGTCTGGCAGGTCCAGCGCGCGCAGCTCCGCCGTACGGACCGTCAGGCGGTGCATCGCCAGGACGCCGGCGACCGCGGGGAGCACGCCCGGCTGGTCGGGGACGGCGATCAGGAGTTCCACGCCGAGGGGTTCGGGATCGCCGACGGGCTCGTCCTCGGACGGGGGTTCGGTCTGGGCGCGGAGCGCGAGCACCGGGCCGCCGGTCGCCACGGCCTCGATCGCGAGGCGCTCCTGTTCGGCGGTGGCCGCGCCGGCCTCGGGCTCCTCGGGGGCGTCCCCGGAGAGGACGGCGGCGACCCGCTTCACCAGGTCGGTGACGAGGCCGGCCCGCCAGGACGACCAGGCGGCCGGTCCGGTGGCCAGCGCGTCCGCCTCGGTCAGCGCGTGCAGCAGCTCAAGCGTGCTCGTCGTACCGACCGCCTCCGCGACCGAACGGACCGTCGCCGGGTCCTCCAGGTCACGCCGGGTGGCGGTGTCGATGAGCAGCAGGTGATGGCGTACGAGCGTGGCGAGCACGGCGACTTCCGCGCGGTCGAAACCGATGCGGGCGGCCACGTCCTTGGCGATGATCTCGCCGGCCACGGAGTGGTCGCCGGGCCAGCCCTTGCCGATGTCGTGCAGCAGCGCGGCGACCAGGAGGAGGTCGGGGCGGCTGACGCGGCGGGCGAACTCGGAGGCGCGGACGGCGGTTTCGATGAGGTGTCGGTCGACGGTCCAGATGTGCACGGCGTTGCGCTGCGGGCGGCAGCGGACCCGCTCCCAGTCGGGGAGGAGGCGGGTGATCAGGCCCTCGGCCTCCAGCGCCTCCCACACGTCGACGGTGGGCTGCCCGGAGCCGAGCAGCGTCACGAGCTGTTCGCGCGCCTCGGCGGGCCAGGGTGTGGGCAGCGGGCGCGCGGTGGTCGCCATGCGCCGTACGGCGTGCAGGGAGAGCGGGAGTCCGGCCTGTGCGGCGGCAGCGGCGGCACGCAGCGGGAGGACCGGGTCGCGCTCGGGGCGGGCGGCGCGGGCGAGCACCACCTCGCCGTCCTGTTCTACGACCCCTTCGGCCAGCGGTGAGCGCTCGGCGGCGGGTTTGGCGCCCCCGCCGAGCATGGCGCGCAGCCTCGGCCGCACGGCACGGGACCGCAGCACACGCCCCACTTCACGCCAGGTGACGTCACTGGCGTACGACACGACGCGTGCCGCTTCGTAGACCTGCCGCAGCAGGGTGTCCGCGTCGAGGAGGCCCAGCTCGGCGGCGACCTGGTCCTGCTCCTGGAGGGCGAGCCGGTCGGTGGCGCGGCCGGTGGTGAGGTGCAGGGCGTCGCGGACGTCGAGGAGGCGTCGGCGGGCGTCGGCGAGGCCTTCGCGCGGGGCGTCGGCGAGCCAGGAGGCCGCTACGGCGCGCAGCGCGGTGGCGTCGCGGAGGCCGCCGCGGGCCTCCTTGAGGTCGGGTTCGAGGAGGTACTGCAACTCGCCCTGGCGCTCGGCGCGTTCGGCACAGAGTTCCTGGAGTTCGGGGAGGCGTTTGGGCGCCTGGTTGCGCCAGTCGGCGAGGACGGCCGTGCGCAGTCCGGCGGTCAGGCCGAGGTCGCCGGCGAGGTGGCGGGCGTCGAGGAGGCCGAGCTGGACCTTGAGGTCCTCGCCGGCGGTCTTGCGGGCCTCGGACGGGGTGCGCACGGAGTGGTCGAGGGCGAGGCCGAGGTCCCAGACCGGGTACCAGATGCGGTCGGCGAGCGCGGCGACCGCGCCGGAGTCGCTGCCGTCGTGCAGGAGGAGCAGGTCGAGGTCGCTGCGCGGGGAGAGCTCACCGCGACCGTAGCCGCCGACCGCGACCAGGGAGACGCCCTTGAGTGCTTCGTTGCCGGCGGTGAAGAGGCCGGACAGCCACTCGTCGGTCAGTTCGGCGAGGGCGGCACGGCGCGGCGGCCCGGACCGCACCCCCTCAGTGAGGAGGCGCAGCCGGGCCGCCGCGTAGCCACTGGGTCCGGAGTCCTCTGCATCCTTGCGCACGTCCGTACTCGACACCCAGCGACTCCTGTTCGTTTTCTTTTAGAGCGCGTCCGGTCCGCGCTCGCCGGTCCGGACCCGGACGGCCGTCTCGACCGGGAGGGACCAGACCTTGCCGTCACCGATCTTGCCGGTGCGGGCGGCCTTGACGATGACGTCGATCAGCTGCTCGGCGTCGTCGTCCTCGGCCAGCACCTCGATGCGGATCTTGGGGACCAGGTCGACCGTGTACTCGGCGCCCCGGTATACCTCGGTGTGTCCCCGCTGACGACCGTAGCCGCTCGCCTCGGTGACCGTCAGACCGTGGACCCCGAAGGCCTGCAGGGCTTCCTTGATCTCGTCGAGCCGGTGGGGCTTCACGACGGCGGTGATGAGCTTCATGCGTCCACCTTCTTCGTCTCCGGGGCGGCGAGAGCGGAGCTGCCGATGCCACCGCCGGCGCCGCTGAAGTCGTATGCGGTCTCGGCGTGCTCGGCCTGGTCGATGCCGGCGACCTCTTCGTCCTCGGTGACCCGCATACCGATGGTCTTGTCGATGAGGAAGGCGAGGACCGCGGAGGCGACCAGGGAGTAGCCGAGGACCGCGCCGACACCGGCGAACTGCTTCCACAGCTGGGTGAAGGAGTGGTCGCCGTAGAAGACGCCGGTCGCGGCGGACTGGCCCTTGCCGGTGGCGAAGAAGCCGATGAGCAGGGAGCCGAGGATACCGCCGACCATGTGGACGCCGACGACGTCGAGGGAGTCGTCGATGTTGAACCTGTACTTCAGGCCGACCGCCGCGGCACAGCCGACACCGGCGATGGCGCCGACGGCGATCGCACCGAGCGGGGAGACCGCACCACCGGACGGGGTGATGGCGACCAGACCGGCGACGGCACCCGAGGCCGCGCCCAGCGTGGTGAACGCGCCGTGGCGGATCTTCTCGTAGGCGAGCCAGGCGAGCATGGCGGCGGCGGTGGCGACCTGGGTGTTGACGAACATCAGCGCGCCGACGCCGTCGTCGTTGCCGAGCCACGAACCGGCGTTGAAGCCGAACCAGCCGAACCACAGCAGACCGCAGCCGAGCATGACCAGCGGAAGGCTGTGCGGACGCATGGGGTCACGCTTGAAGCCGACGCGCTTGCCGATGACCAGGATGACGCCGAGGGCGCCGGCACCGGCGTTGATGTGGACCGCGGTACCACCGGCGAAGTCGATCACACCGAGCTTGTAGGCCCAGCCGTCGGCGCCCCATACCCAGTGGGCGACCGGGACGTAGACGACCGTGAGCCACAGGGCGACGAAGAGCGCCCAGGCCGAGAACTTCACGCGGTCGGCGATGGCACCGCTTATCAGGGCCGGCGTGATGACCGCGAACATCATCTGGAAGACCATGAACACGAAGATCGGGATGGTGTAGCCGGGCCAGAGGTCCGTCAGGCCGACGTCGCTCATGCCCAGCCAGTGGGAGTCGTAGCCGATGAAGCCGTTGCTCGAACCGAAGGCGAGCGAGAAGCCGTAGAGAACCCACAGGATGGTGACGATCCCGATGCTGATGAAACTCATCATCAGCATGTTCAGGGTGCTCTTGACGCGGACCATGCCTCCGTAGAAGAAGGCGAGTCCCGGTGTCATGAGCAGCACCAGGGCAGAACAGATCAGCATGAAGCCTGTGTTCGCGGAGGACAGTTTGGGTGCCTCAGCGGCAAGCGTGATGGCGGCTGATGCCATCGGCGTCTCCTCGTCGGTTGTACGGCCCCGTGCGGGCGAAGCCTGTATGCGGTCCGGTCAAGGCGGGGGGTCCGGTTATGCGCCATGAGATTGGCGTAGCGCGGTTTCCGTCGAAGCCCCTCGATGTTTCACCGGAGTGACGAAGGCGCCGCGCGTGTTACGCATCGATGAACCGCCGGATCTCCGGCCGCGCGATCGTTATCGTGGCGCAACCTTCCCCGACGGTACGAAACCGGCCGCGGGCGGCCTTCCGCTGACCTGGCACGGGACGCCGGTCCGGCGGTCCGGGAGGGGCGGTCGCCGCCGGGGCATGGGGTTCAGACCACTTCGGCGGTCCTCCGCGACTCGGCCGCGAGCCGCTCGGCGCGGTCGACGATTCCGGCCGGACCACCGACGCCGCGGACCACCGCGCGGACGGCCTTTCGAATACGACATGTGGAACCGGCCGCGGTCGGCCTTCCGATGACCTGGCATGGGGGAGCCGAGTCGGGCGGTTCGGGAAGGCCGGCCGCGGCCGGGGCTCGGGGTGCTCAGACCGCTTCGGCGGTCTCCGGGAGCTCGATCGCGAGGCGCTCGGTGAGGTCGACGACCTCGGCGAGATCGCCGAAGTCCCGGACCGCCGTGTCGACGGTCTTTCGGATACGAGTGTTGACGCGCTCGGAGCGCACCTTCTTGGCGACGGTCATCGCCTCCGTCGCCAACACCGCGCTCTGCTCCGGCTCCCGCTGCAGAAGGTGCACGGTGGCCATTCCGATGAGATTGAGTGCGTACGACCGCTGGTGCTCGTCGTCCTTGGAGAAGAGGTCCACCGCCCGCTGCATGACGGGCTCGGCCAGCGAGGCGTAGGCAGGGCTGCGGCCGGCGACGTAGGCGAGGTCGCGATAGGAGTGCGAGTTCTCGCCGTACAGCTCGGCCTCGGAGAAGAAACGGATCCAGTCCGGGTCCGGGTCGTCCCAGTCGTGTACGTCCTCGAAGGTGTCCTCGGCCATCCGGACCGCCCGCTTGCACTTGCCGGGCTGCCCCATGTTGGCGTAGGCGCGGGCCTCCATCGCATACAGCATCGACTGGGTTCGCGGGCTCGCGCAGTCCCGGCTGCCGTACTGCGCGAGGTGGATCAGCTCCAGCGCGTCGTCGGGCCGGCCGAGGTGGATCATCTGGCGGCTCATGCTGGAGAGGACGTACGACCCGAGCGGCTTGTCGCCCGCCTCCTTGGCGGCGTGCAGGGCGAGGACGAAGTACTTCTGCGCGGTGGGCTGCAGGCCCACGTCGTACGACATCCAGCCCGCCAGCTCGGCGAGTTCGGCGGCGACCTTGAACAACGTGCGGTTGGTGGCCTCGGGTTGGGGCTCCTGGAGCAGGTCGGTCACCTCGTGCAGCTGCCCTACGACCGCCTTGCGGCGCAGACCGCCGCCGCACTGGGCGTCCCACTTGCGGAACATCTCCGTGGTGGACTCCAGCAGCTCCAACTCCGGCGGGGAGAGCCGCCCCTGATGCCGGGAGGCGCTCGCGGGCTCGGGCTCCGGCAGGTGGGCCGCGGGGCCGGGGACGAGCCAGCGCTGCATGGGTTCGATGAGGGACGGTCCCGCGGACAGGGCCAGCGAGGTCCCGAGGAAGCCGCGCCGCGCCAGCATGAGGTCGCTGCGCGAGAACTCGCTGAGCAGCGCCACCGTCTGCGGGGCCGTCCAGGGCAGGTCGACGCCGGACACGGACGGCGCCTGGCGGGCCGCGCGCAGGCCCAGGTCCTCGACCGAGACGACACAGCCGAAGCGCTCGGAGAACAGCTCCGAGAGGATCCTCGGGATCGGCTCGCGCGGGTTCTCGCCGTCCAGCCAGCGGCGCACGCGCGAGGTGTCCGTCGAGATGTGGTTGGCCCCCAACTGCCGTGCCCTGCGGTTCACTTGACGCGCCAGCTCACCCTTGGACCAGCCGCTGCGCACGAACCACGAGCCGAGCAGCTCATTGGGGCGCTTGTCCGTACTGGTCGCGGTCGTCCCGCTTCCGCCGTTGCCGCCCACTGGAACGCCCCCATCCCTGGAACCACTTGTCGCCGCTGTGCGCCAAGCCCTATCAGAATGCCGGTAAATACGGCTTCCCGTCCCGCACTTGTCACCCTTCGAACGAGATGACGAGTTGCCTCCGGCATACCCACGAGCGCATGTGCCCCGAGGACTTGTGCACTCAAAGTAATCCTACGATCACCCGTCCAGCCACGGCGATCCTGGAAACGCCACCATTCGCCACCCCTTCGAATGAACCTACGGTTACCCGCGCACGATTCACTTGACATAGGACGTCCGGGAGTGGGCGCAGCGGTGCACGCAGGGGCGCGTGCCGTCGAGTACACCACCCGGGCTGCTCCTGGGCGCTGCCTGGACCATGCGGCGCGGGGCAGGCGTGAACGCAGAGTGACGTTCCGCATCCGTCTCGTAACCACCGGTGCGCCGGACCCGTTGGAGGGGGCATGGGCTTCACGATCGGCAGCAGTCGGAGTATCCGCGACATCCGGTCCGGCACGCGCCGCCGCGGCCGTTCCTCGGAGTGCACGGCCGTGGCCGAGTTCACCGGGCTGTGGGGCTGGGACGTGGTCGCGGGCGCGCGGGCCGCGGGCGGCGCGTGCTCCTGCGGCGACACCAAGTGCCGCACGCCGGGCGCGCATCCGCTGACCTTCGCGCCGGAGGTAAGGGCGGGCGCCACCCTGGACGAAGTGACCGAGGCCTGGGCCGAGTTGCCCGGCGCCTCGATCATGCTGCCGGTGGGGCGCGCGTTCGACGTGATCGAGGTGGCCGAGCCCGCCGGTCGCCGCGCGCTGGCCCGCCTGGAGCGGATGGGCCTCCCGCTCGGCCCGGTCGCGGCGACCCCCGACCACCGCGCCCACTTCTTCGTCGCCCCCGGCGCCACCGCCGAACTCCCCTCACTCCTCTACCGCATGGGCTGGGACGACCCCGCCTCCCTCGACCTCCGCGGCCTGGGCCCCGGCACCCACATCACCGCCCCACCCTCCGACCGAGGCGGCCTGGGCCCGGTCCGCTGGCTCCGCTCCCCCGCGCTCGACTCCGCGACGAAACCACCGGCGGCACGACTGTTGCTGGGCACGCTGGCGTACGTGGCACACCGGTCACGCGCATAGGTCGTAAACGACGAAGTGCCCTTCTCCAACTGCGAGTTGGAGAAGGGCACTTCTCTGAAGGGGGCTGACTACAGCGCGCCCCAAAGGGGCGCGGGGAACTGCGCGACCAGCCCCCACCGACCCGCAGCCAAAAAACCGCCCACCCCGCGGAGCGCTCAGTCCCCGATAAGGGCGTCAACAAACGCCTCCGGCTCGAACGGCGCCAAGTCATCCGCACCCTCGCCGAGCCCGATCAACTTCACCGGTACACCCAGCTCCCGCTGCACGGCGACCACGATGCCGCCCTTGGCCGTCCCGTCCAGCTTCGTCAGAACAATGCCGGTGATGTCGACGACCTCCGCGAAGACGCGAGCCTGCACCAGCCCGTTCTGCCCGGTCGTGGCGTCGAGCACAAGCAGCACCTCGTCGAGCGGCGCATGCTTCTCCACGACCCGCTTCACCTTGCCGAGCTCGTCCATGAGCCCGGTCTTGGTGTGCAGCCGCCCGGCCGTGTCGATGAGGACGACGTCGACGCCCATCTCCTTGCCCTCCTTCACCGCGTCGAACGCGACGGAGGCGGGGTCCCCGGCCTCGGGCCCGCGCACGGTGTGGGCACCGACCCGCTCGCCCCAGGTCTGGAGCTGATCCGCGGCGGCGGCCCGGAAGGTGTCGGCGGCGCCGAGGACGACGGTCCGCCCGTCGGCCACGAGGACGCGGGCGAGCTTGCCGGTGGTGGTGGTCTTGCCGGTGCCGTTGACCCCGACGACCATCACGATGCCGGGCTTGCGGTCCTCGGGCTCGGTCTTCACCGCGCGGTCGACGTCGGTGCCGACCAGCTTGAGCAGTTCCTCGCGGAGCAGTGTGCGCAGCTCCTGCGGGGTCCGGGTGCCGAGCACCTTCACGCGTGCGCGCAGCCCGTCGACCAGTTCCTGGGTGGGGGCCACGCCGACGTCGGCGGTGAGGAGGATCTCCTCGATCTCCTCCCAGGTGTCCTCGTCGAGGTGCTCGCGCGACAGGAGCGTGAGCAGCCCCTGGCCGAGCGCGTTCTGCGAGCGGGAGAGCCGGGACCGCAGCCGGACGAGCCGTCCGGCGGTCGGCTCGGGAACATCCAGCTCGGGGACATCCAGTACGGGGGGTTCCTCGACGGCGACCGGGGCCGAGCCGTCCGGAAGATCCACCTCCTCTATCGTCCGGCGCGCTTCGTCGCGCGGCGTCTCGGCCTCGTCGCCGACGTGCGGCTCGGCCGGCGGGGCGGTGATGTCGGGCACGGAGGTGGGCGGCGGGGGCAGCGGCTTCTTGCGCCGGCTGCCGACGACGAGCCCGCCGAGCGCACCGAGCACGACCACGGCGATGACTACAGCAAGGATGACGGTTTCCATAACGCGTCCAGTATCAGCCATGGGTCTCGCCGGGGCCCAGCGCGGGCGCGGCCGGGGCGTCGGCACCCCGTATCCCTCATCCCGCACACCCCACCGGCCGGGGACGGCCGTGGTCACGACCATGGCCATCTGATGCACCGTCAGCTACCGTCCCCCACCACACACGAAGGGGGACCTCCCATGCCCGTCTCGGTCGTACGCTTCAACCTCGTCGAACCCGGCGCGACCCCCGCCTCGCTGAGCGCCCGCTACCGGGCCGCCCTGGAGATGGCCGCGTACGCCGACGACCGCGGGATCACCACCGTCCAGACGGAGGAGCACCACGGCGTCGCCAACAACTGGCTGCCGTCGCCCTTCGCCTTCGCGGGTGCGGTGTTCGGCGCGACCCGGCACATCGCGGTGACCGTCTCGGCGGTCATCGGCCCGCTGCACGATCCGCTGCGGCTGGCCGAGGACATCGCCGTACTCGATCTGCTGAGCGGCGGCCGGCTGGTGACCGTGGCCGGGATCGGCTACCGGCCCGAGGAGTACGCCCAGTTCGACGTGGACTGGAAGCGCCGGGGCAGGCTCCAGGACGAGCTGCTGGAGACGGTCCTGAAGGCGTGGTCCGGCGAGGAGTTCGAGTACCGCGGCCGTACGGTACGGGTCACCCCGCGCCCCTTCTCCGACCCGCACCCCCTGCTCCTGGTCGGCGGCTCCTCCAAGGCCGCCGCCCGCCGGGCCGCGCGCCTGGGCCTGCCCTTCTTCCCCAGCGCGCACCTTCCTGACCTGGAGGCGTACTACAAGGACCGGCTCGTCGAGTACGGCACCGAGGGCTGGACCATGATGCCGGGCGCCGAGACCCCGCTGCTGCACATCGCCGAGGACCCGGACCGCGCGTGGGCCGAGTACGGGGCGCACTTCCTGCACGAGGCACGGACGTACGCGTCCTGGCAGTCCGGGGACATCCGCTCGGCGGTGAAATCAGGGGCCACGACCGTGGCCGAGCTGCGCGCGGAGGGCGTCTACCGGATTCTCACGCCGGACGAGTGCGTGGCGCTGGGGCTCGACAACCTCGTACTGCATCCGCTGTCGGGCGGGATGCCGGTGGACGAGGGGTGGCGCAGCCTGCATCTGTTCGCGGAGCAGGTGCTGCCGCGGCTCGGGGAGTGACCCCGATTCGGAGGGTGACCTTTACCCGCAACCGGTGGACCGGCAGGTCGACCGGTGGTCCACTGCGGTCATGACCTTGGCTGTGGATGTGTTCCTGCGTGACGCGGACGGCCAGTGGAACGTGCTCGACGTTCCGGAGGGGTGCAACGACTCGGCCGGGTTCGAGAACTGGCGCGAGACCGTGTGGGGTTCGGCGCCCGTGCGCGCGCTGGGCTGCGTGTACCTTCCCGTGCTGGCCTCCAGTGACCTGTACGTCGAGGCCTCGGACGTACCGGAATTCCTGCGCGAGCTCGGGCTGCTGCGGGCGCATCTGGAAGCTGTCGCCGCGGCGGTCGGCGAGCGGCCCGACCTGGTCGAGAGCCGCCTGGACAACATCGAGGCCGCCGCTCTCCGGGCCCGGGAGATCGGCGGCGGTGTCCTCATCTGGTGACTGAGGGGTGGTTTCGGGGAGACGGGCGGCGGGGGATGGAGCCCGTCTCCCCGAGCTTGCGGGGAGGGCCTGGTCAGCCCATCTCCTCCAGTTTCTTGCCCTTCGTCTCCTTCACGAACTTCAGGACGAACGGGATGGAGAGCGCGGCGAAGACCGTGTAGATCACGTAGGTCGCGGAGAGGTTCCAGTCGGCCAGTGACGGGAAGCTCGCGGTGATGGCCCAGTTGGCGATCCACTGCGCGGAGGCGGCGACGCCCAGGGCGGCGGCGCGGATCCGGTTCGGGAACATCTCGCCGAGGAAGACCCAGACCACGACACCCCAGGACAGGGCGAAGAAGAGGACGAACACGTGGGCCGCGACCAGCGCGGTCCAGCCCTGCGCTGACGGCAGCTTGCCGTCGACGAGGTGGTAGGAGAAGGCCCAGGCCTCCAGCGCGAGACCGACGACCATGCCGACCGAGCCGATGAGGGCCAGCGGCTTACGGCCGATGCGGTCCACGAAGATCATGGCGATCACGGTGCCGATGATGTTCACGATCGACGTCGTGAAGGAGTAGAAGAACGACTGTGTGGGGTCGACGCCGACGGACTGCCACAGCGTCGAGGAGTAGTAGAACGCGACGTTGATGCCGACGAGCTGCTGGAAGGCCGAGAGGCCGATGCCGACCCAGACGATCGGCTTGAAGAAGAAGCCGCCACCGCCGAGCAGGTCCTTGAAGGTCGACTTGTGCTCGCTCTTCATCGCGTGCTCGATCTCGGCGACCCGGGCGTCCAGGTCGACGTCGTCGCCCTCGACCTCACGCAGCACGTCGTGCGCGCGGCTCAGCTTGCCCGCGGAGATCAGGAAGCGCGGGGACTCGGGGATCGCGAAGGAGAGCAGGCCGTAGAGGACGGCCGGGACCACCATGACTCCGAGCATGACCTGCCAGGCCTCGATGCCCATGAGCTTGCCGCGCTGGTCGCCGCCGGCGGCGTTCAGCAGGCCCCAGTTGACCAGCTGCGAGATCGCGATGCCGATGACGATCGCGGCCTGCTGGAAGGCGCC
>Ga0307507_10011919_pt1 | contig 10861 bp, 13 predicted proteins | sample 7_EM_MG_FD_207223 | JGI IMG/M metagenome (GOLD analysis project Ga0307507, IMG submission 207223) | Populus trichocarpa ectomycorrhiza microbial communities from riparian zone in the Pacific Northwest, United States - 7_EM | ecosystem: Host-associated > Plants > Roots > Unclassified | place... | reverse complement strand
CTAGTACGTTAGCCAGTATGATGTAAAAAAATTTGGCACTATCAGGGCTGCAGGGCATAGGGTTCCATAGGCTGGTATGTTTCCTGGAGTTGTGACTAACTTATTATATTATATGGTTCCGGCAGTCTATACTGTTAACCAAATGTTTTACAACGGGGGACGCCTTGGCATTCAGCCACAAATTAAAAAAGTGAAGCACAGTTCAATTCCTAGAGTGTTCATTGTTATTTTTGATATGTTCAAGCCACAGTATTTCTATTATGATATGTTACAAAAATACACTGTTGATTAATGCTATAATACATCAAGTGCCTGAGACATGACCATCTCATATCTCTTCAATGCATTATTATTTTTAAAAATTACTGTGGCTTGACAATTGCTCTAAAAACTATAAACTTGACCAGAGTTGAACCTATATACATAATCTTTGATGCCAAGCTGTCCCCCGTGGCAAAATATTTGGTTAACAGTATAGACGGCCGGAACCATTCTAGCTTAAGCGAATTAATTGATCATTAGCCCTAAGAGCAAACATGGCCACTGCGGCGCCGCCTCATATTATTTCCTCCAAGACTGAACCTTTTTCCCTCTGCCTTTCCCCCTCCTTTCATCTCGATACTCATATTCCTCCATTCCATAAACTTTTGACATTACTCATTGAACGACTGTGACCCTACCGTAAGTACTCAAATACAAGAGAAATGTGCTAGACAGTCAATTTAAGGTTTATGACAAAAAAAGGGAGTATTGGCGTCAGTAGAGACATGGTGACTCACTAGAAAAATGTGCATTGGCCTTCAAATTCAACGTCAACTCATCACTCTCATGACGCGTGAAGAAAAGAATGTAAACAAGGGAATACAGGAGTCATAAAAATGTAATTTAACTGAGAAAAAAATAAAAATACAAGTACTCGGACATGGTGAGTAAATGGATACTGGGGTCAATACGAGGGTAATATAAGAGGCCAGAGGTAGTGTGTAATTCCAAGTAGACATCCGAGAAATATTTTTCCAAGTAATATCCTACAGTATTGTCAATTCTCAACATTCCATGAATCATGGCACCACGAAGGAGAACACAGCAAGGCACTGCTCGAGTCAGGGTGGCTGTTCAATTGCCAGAGCTCCCAGCAGGAAGATTTTAGGCCAGAGAAAAAAGAAAGCCCGGTCCTAAAAGACAACTATTAGCAAAACAACTTCGCACGAGTCCACCAGCAGTACAGCAGCCACGAAGATCCTGCACTGTAAACTACAAGTTACGTGTGTTGTCCTGGCTTCAGAAGCCCTGAATCCCCTACGGCCCAACCAGACTACGAGAGCCCACATTGGCTGAGGCAGCAAACTGGTTCAAAATTCCTGTCACCAATCTGGGGAACTGGCGGAAGGAGGAATGACAAGGCAGGTATCTAGAGCCATCAGCTGTAGCTTGTAGGATAGGGGAAGGGGGAAGACAAAGAAAGTGGGCAGAAATGGAGCGAATCTTTTATAATCTGTTCCGGCATCGAAGGGCAGAAGGTAAAGTAGTGCGGAGAAGTTGGTTTCGCCATAATGCGAAAAAGATCTATAGCGAAACCTATCCTACAACAAATGTTAGCGAATTCATATTCTCAAATGGGTGGTTTCGGGGATTCTTGTCCTGGCACAAGATTACACTGGCACTTCGAACTATCACCAAGAAGGCCAGTCAGCTACCTAGCGATTGTAGAGACGCTATCATAGGCGGGATGACATTTAACCGGAGGAACTGACAACAACGAAGCGAAAACAAGATTCCTGAGAGTGATGCGGAAGCGGAGATTGGCCGTTACAGATTAAGTAATATTTGTAAGATAGACCAAACTCGGCTTCCATTTGAATACCTCAGTGGACGTACATATCATCAGCAAGGCGACAAGACTATCTGAGTTCAGGAAAGTAAACAAACAGGATGGGATAAGCGTCAAGCTACCATTCAACTTACCATCTTCGCTGATGGTATTCCAAGAGTTAAGCCATTGGTCTTCTTCCGTGGCCAAGTAATGAGTGCCTCAATTCAGGCAGAGAAAGAGCGTTACGACCAACGAGTGGTCGTAAAGTTCAATTCCAAGGCCTACGCCAATTCAACGTGCATTGTTGAGTGGCTTGATAACCAAGTCATCCCGGTACTCGATGGGCACCCTACACTCATGGCATTAGACATGTTCGGCAGCCACAAAACGGAGGAGGTATTAGATACCATGCGAGCCCACGATATTACTTTGAGTGTAATACCGGGTGGGTGCACTGGTTTAGTGCAACCCATGGACGTTTCAATAAACCGTCCCTTTAAAGATATTCTTAAGGTTAGTATCAACTAATATTCTAAATAGAGGAGGTTGGAATCACTCATAGATACAAAAAAAAAAACTAATCATTGGTGTAACTAGGAGGTACTTGAAGAAAGAGTTGATGAAGTGGAGGAGGAGGAAGAGGAAATCCTGACCAGCGGAGGTCAGCTTTGCGGAAGTATGGTGGGGCGGAGAAGGGTCTTATGTACCTGGGGGGTGGGCGAAGCATGGCAACGGTTTTCCCAAGAGCACGCCCATGTAGTGAGGCGAGCTTTTAAAGCGACTGGGCTCGCTCTTCCGATTGATGGAAGCCGGGATTCAGAAATATCAGTCAAAGATCTTGACTCTTCCTTGCTCATTGCTGGATTGGGGGATTGGAGAGAGGGAGGACTTACCACAAATAATGAGGAAGAAGTGGGGGAGGAGGAAGTGCTTAATGTAGCTTTTGACGAGCTTGATGATAAATATCTTGTAGGAGAAGTGGAGTGAAATGAAAAATAATGTATATTTAGCTTTTGATATGTCTTGAATTAGGCGATATGACATGCATTAATTACTCTATGGCTTGGGATGACTCACTTTAATTTGACTCCCTAGCACATTTCTCTCGTATTTGAGTACTTACGGTACTATTTTTACATCAGAAGTCAGTCCAAGCAGCTCTAGTTAGCAGCCTGGAACGGCCCAACTGTATTTCCTTGTGTGGGATTCACTATCTTCTTCTTCCCCTAATCTCTATATTCAAAGACAAAGACTCCCAGAAAGCATTGGTGTTTCCCATCCAAGGAGAAAAGCTCACTCTTGATAATGTGTTGGACTCATTAACTGTTATGCACAATTCTACTAACTTGTCATGTGAAACCATAATAAGCTAACGGTAATAGCCAATTTTGATAAAAGTTACATTGCTCATACAGTTTCCCTCGCCCTACTAGACTCTATACCGCTTCACCTTCGAAGGCTCTTGCTCCTATTTTTCCGGCAATGTTCTGCAACTGCTTACCAATAAAAGCTCCCCTAACAGCCCTTTCCCTCCCAATTTCTTTTCTTAACCTCTAGACTTCTGTAACCGCCTCCTGGGTGGTGGCGGGAATCGATAGGGTAACGATACTATCTCTATACCAAAGTGCAGTATGTAACGAGATTAAGTACCTGAGGCCTAGACTAAGTTATTATAACAAACTTGTTACTATATCGCAACTGCCAAGTAGTTCCTAATAGCTAAATATGTTTGAGTCTTACTGGATTCTCGAAGCGAATCAAGAAGTAACTGTTCAACCAAGTATATTGAAAACTCTGTCTGTCGAAGTCTGCCTTCTCTAAGTGTGGAGAATAGCAGGTCCCAATTTTCCAAAGCCGATCGATAGTATTTAGTCTAGATAACATAGGGAAAAGAAACAAGAAACAGCCCAAGAAAAACACCAAAGGAAATGCCCACTCTCCGATCCGCTCTTCTTTAGAGTCTGATGTTGGTTCCGTTGCCACTGCCCTTGCCATGGGAGAGTGTTACCACCGCTATGTCCCAATAATGCAATGAGGGCACAGGGATTCGGTAGGGGTGGCGGGTGGGCGATAAAGAACGCGAGCTACAGCTGTAGGAAGCGCGGTGGTCTGTAGGAAGCGTGGAGGTCTGCAGTACAGGGAGAGACGGTGAGTGCTATAAGTCCCATGGAGTACACAGACCCCACCCTTGGGAGCTATGGCGCCCCCACTGGCCCAGCAACCGGCGATACCTGTTTCCGCCATCCCCTAGGAACCCAATGATTCTTCCTTGCCGGCTCCGGTGTGCTTTGCCAAATTGGCAACGGGTTTCTCCAACCCAACATCGCATTTTCCAAAGCAGATCGATAGTATTTAGTTTAGATAACATAGGGAAAAGAAACAAGAAAAAGCCCAAGAAAAGCGCCAAAGGAAATGCCCGCTCTCCGATCCGCTCTTCTTTAGACTCTGATGTTGGTGACGTTGCTGCTGCCCTTGCCATGGGAGAGTGTTACCACCGATATGTCCCGAAACCAAGGCAGGCTGGGCGTGCAAGCCTGTGTTGACCTGCCGTTCGGTGTCTAACATCACCCGTGTTCTAGGCTGGCTATTCGATCCTCTCAAGTAACTTGTCGACTTGGGAGACTGCGTTGAAAACGCTGGGACAGTGATATCTGTTCTTTGCGTGAGAACTCAATATACATCTTGTACGCGTCCGATCTCCCTCGGCCTAGCGTTTGGATTTTGTTCACTGAGATTTCAACTTCGGCCACCCCTGTCGCTGCCCCTCTTCGAAAGCTATGACCATTCTGGTTTCCCTGGCCTAAGCCCGTGATGATAGCTAATTCCTGTAGTCTTGCCACTACGTATTCCCGGGTAAATGCTTGCTGGGAGAACTTCCCAAGGCAGAATAGTGGCGCGTGATCTGGGCTGTGGTTGTCCATGTCTAGTAGTGCGCGCCTTGCTTGTACAGGACATCTGGTATCGTAAGATGCTGCAATGGTGAGTTTTCTTCCCTTCCGGAAGGGGTCAGTTTTGGATGCCGGCAAATTAAGTTCCATATAGGTGTCATTCTGGTGAATCTGGATACTGCGTTTGCTTAAATACTATTGCCCAAAACTTTGGCCCAACTCTCAGTCCCCTTCCTTTTAGGTGAACTCGCCTACCCGCAGGAATCCGGCGAATGCCAGTGTAAATGCTGCCCAGATTACTCTGTTTTCATAGGAGTGTGGGGCTAAACATGATAGAATTTTGAGCAGGTGCCCGCGGGTTAAAGGTGTTCTCTTCCGCTGTTCCAGTTCGTTGTGGTCTCAGTTTATTCCTTGTACCGCTCTCTCTAGTCGGGGGTCAGAGAATGCTTTGCATTCGCTTCCCAGATCCAGTTGATATGGATTTATCCCAGTGAGGTATAACTTCATTGTTTTCACTTTGATGGTACCGTCTAGAGAGCAAAGCCATTCGATTAACCATGTAGATTTGGCAGGGAAGCATCCCCCATTTTGGTGCCGGAAGCCGGCGAGAGTACAAAAGGTTGTGAAGCGCGACCTGCGAGTATCCTAGTTTCGACTAGTTGAGGGTGCGAGCCCACGCCAGAGGTAGTAGGCCGTGCTTGCCGAGAGGTCCGATTGCTGTCTGTGAGTAACCCAAGTCCTTGGAGGTTGTAAGGAGGGGCCATTAACTGCGGGGCAATGTCAGCTATTCTATCATGATGGAACTGTGAGAGCGCATCCGCCAAAGAATTATCCTTCGTCGAGATCCATCTTGCCTCCACCTCTAAATGGTATCCCGTAGCGAGAAGCAGGCATCTTCTCAAAACTTGCATAGGTGCCCCGCGGATCGACCGGTTTGACACAGCATGAGCCACGGCTCTGTTATCAACATGAATGATGAGTTTTCTCCCCTGCCAGTATCGGCCCCAGTATAAGAGTACTTGTTCAACCGCACCCATTTCCTGCGTGATAATATGTTCCTTCGAATTCGCTAGGTAATTGGGAATACTGATTGAGAAAGCTGTCCCCGACTGTGGCATTGTTTCTCCTCCGCTCATGTAGAAAGCACCGAGCCCCTTGGTACTTGCTGGGTCTGACCCAGAAAGGATAACATCTCTCGTGCGCTTGAGCATCGATCTCTTTGGGGGGGTTTGCAGGACCTGAGAGCACCAGGCGACGTCTTTCTGGGCTTCCCGGGACAATCGTCGCTTGCTATGCACGCTGCCTGGGGGGAAGTCTGATTCCATGTTGTACAAGCGGCGGAGAAAAGTGCGCCCAAGGGGAACAACAGTGGAGACGCAGTTGAAATAGCCTGTGAGCTTTTGAAGGTCAAGTAGCGAGACAGATTTCTGGGCTATGGCATGTTTGATTATCTGACGTGCTTTCAGGAGATTCTTTTCCGGCAGTCTTATTACCATTTCCGCTGTATCGAGTTCTATCCCACCAAAGCTTGCCACAGTTCCTTCTTCGTTCTTGGACTCTTTAATACTCAGTCCGACTTCGCTGCAGAGTTTACCAAACTCCTCGTTGCATTGTTTGAGATTTCCAGTATGGGGTAGCACGATTAGAAAGTCGTCCAGATAATGGATTATCCTCGTGTTTGGGTTCTTTCGGAGAATTTTGTTCTCAAGTATCCAGTCAAAAATCTCTGCAAAGATATTAAAGAGGTAAGGTGTGGTCTGGAGTCCAGAGGGGAGAAAGCGCTCTGTATAGTATCTTCCCTTCCAATGGAACCTAATAAGTGGCGAGTCTAGTGGGGAGACAGGTATATGCGGAAAGGCCAGCTCAAAGTCACACTTGACTAGAATACTAGATCTGCCAAGCAGCTGGATCGCTTCTATTGCCTCCTCGAGAGAAGAGTAAGAGATTGCACCGTATTCGGATGGGATTCCGTTGTTGATAGAGTTGGGATCGCCTTGGAGGTAGGAGAGGTGATGTATTTAACGCTTGCTCCCATCCGACTTGTCTGTTAGCCCCAGTGGGGAGGGTGTATAGTTATTAGGCAAGCTTGCCATGTTCGCATATAATGTGAGACGGCCTCTTCCCAGCTCAGATGCTATATCTCCTGTAACGAGTACAGAGTCATTATTGGCTGTGGGTAGGTTGGGATGAATTGTGATCGTGTTACGAAAGCTTTCGTGTCCGATCCTCGGACCATATTGGCATATACCCAGAAGCGCAGCCACCACTCTTCGGTCTGGGAAGTCCAACGTAAGCCGTTTCCAACCGGATAGCTTGAGTGGTCCTCTGGGCATTTTGAGATCATGGCTGGTAAACAGTGGGTAATGGATCGATGTGTTTGGGCGGGTTGAATGAGTGGTGGTTTCTGGTGCACAGTTGTGGGGCTTTAGCTGTGCTAACTTGGCAGGGTCCTGAATAATGAGGGGTGAATATTCTTATATTGCAGTGAGTTTAATGCTAAGCTAGGAGTTCATATAAGGAAGAGTAGAAAGTGCGCGTGTTTTGAGTATAGGTAGAGGGCTATTTGAGGTGGGGCTGGAGGGCATAACAGCTTTAAAGACCATTACGGGATTGATATACTGGCCCACTATTCCCCGCGGTGCACTGGGCGGCTCGGTGGTTGCTACCACAGCAAATACAACAATGTTGGTATCGGCACAGCCCAGAACGGCATTCCCGGAAGTTCCCATTCCGGCATGCGTGGCTGGCAATGGCTATGGGACCTGGGCCAGTCGAAGCGAAGAGGGTGGACCCAGTAGTGTGGGTGTTGTAGCCTATTCGGCGCTCAAGGGAGGTAACCATATTGGAGGAGGTGGAGGCTAGTAGCGAGTAGCCTGGGGCCGTGAGGTTCTCGCCAAGAGGGAGCTCGAATATTCTCCGGCCGATTGAGGGTGGTGGCTTTTGGCTTTGTAGCCATGCCTGACGGGGGGCTGCATAAGCGAAGCACTTTGAGGCAACCAGCTCACTATCGAGTTGCCGCCATTCTGCTGGTTGGTAGATATTCCTTCCGCTTGGGACTCTTTTTCCATGGAATTGGAAATGGTAGCCTTTGACCCCCTCTCATGTGTATTTCTCTAACAAGTCGTAGCGATTCATGGTATAGATCGACAGGGCTGTGGCAAGCTCACCCTGCAGGCTGTGCGGAGCCAACTGGACTGGAATTCCGGTGTAGGCTGCCCATGGCTTAAAAAACCCACTCATCCGATATTTACTCACCTTCCCTTCCCTTTCCGTCTGGTTGAACTCTATGCCTCCGATGCTGATAGTACGCTGGACTTCTGCTCGGTCCTTTTCACTGGCTAGTAGGGGGTATATATTCATTGACTTGAACCGGTTTTCGATTATTTGTACCAGAGTGTTCCTCTCCACTCCCGGGAAGAGCACCTCCCCTGAGTCCGCAATGGGGGATGTGCTCTCACTACCTGGCGTGGCAGCAAATGGGGTTGGGTCATACATACCAGTACCTCTCCGTTCTGCCTGGGTTGTTTGCTCCCTTTCCGTTTCTCCTCCTAATTGTTTGAGTTGTGCTTCAAGCTCTGCTATTCATATGAGAGTAGGGTTTGGTTGTGGGACTAGGGTGCCCGGAGCTGCTTGCTGGGGTAGGTATGGGTGGATTGCGCAGGGCGTCCGAGTGGTATCCTGAGTGCTAAGCTGAAGGAGAACGCGGTCTACAATCTCTTGTTGATGGTTCTGGAGGAGTTCCCACATGGTGTTGAGGTTGATTGGGCTAGTAGGTGTAGGTACTGATAATGGGGACGAGTCCGGTAGGCTTGTCGAAAATCGTGTTCTGGCTTCGGCCATAGTGGCTCTCTGTGGCGGTGGGGCCGGCGTGTGTCCTCTTTGGTTGCTGGGAGGGGAGTGGCTATATTGAGGTGTGCTAGGCTCTCCCTCGTGGCTTGTGTTGGAGGCTGCCAAGGTTCCCTCGCTCTCTGCCCTGGATGTAGATGGTTCTGGTTGGGAGCCGTAACGGTTTGGTGGTTGACGGTGACGCGTATTTTTCCGTATGCCTCCTCTGGCCCCTGCTTGATTTGATGGTGTCGAGCTCTCTCTACGTGTTGTAACTCTTCTAGGGGCCACTGTCTGTGCTTGGTTGGGGGTAAACCTTGGTGGGGGGTGGTAAATGTGAATTGAGAATGAGATTTTCTGGTGTTTGGTGGAGGATAAAGAACGCGAGCTGCAGCTGTAGGAAGCGTGGTGGTCTGTCACGGTAGGAAGCGTGGTGGTCTGCAGTACAGGGAGAGATGGTTCGTGCTATAAGTTCCATGGAGTACACAGACCCCGCCCTTGGAAGCTATGGCCCCCCTACTGCCCCAGCAACCGGTGATACCTTTTTCCGCCATCCCCTAGGGACTCAATGATTCTTCCTTGCCGGCTCCGCTGTGCTTTGCCCAATTGGCAATGGGTTTCTCCAACCCAACATTTAAATACCCTTGTCAGGCTAACCGGAGCCTTGTAAACAATAACCATAAAGACTCCCACAACGCTAGCCTTGAAACGTTACATAAAACATATCAAGTATCAAATGATACTTTAACACAATAACTAAAACCTACTGAGTATCAAACGATAGTCGAAACCAAACATAAAACCTGTACCGGTTACAACTGCCCTCTCATTTCACATAATTCTTCCCTTAAAAACCTTTGTCTCTGCTTATTTCCTTAGCACCAATCACCTTGATCTTCAAATACATTCACAACATACTCTTTTTCTCCTAGCCAGAATCCTTTTAGGCTTCCAACTGGGCTTGTGTTAAAATTTCTCAATGGCTGAATTCTCAGGTGAATATCTGGGGAATAGGGCTGAATTCGCCTCTAGCTAAAGAAAAGGGAAGGAAAAGTGACAGCAGGGAAGAGAAAGGTCGCATGGTTTGGCCATCTGTACTACACCCTCCTTTACCTTCTTCCACTCCAAGTACTTCCACTAAGAGGGGAAGGAATACCAAATTGGAGAAGGTTTGGCAAGTGAAACTATATTGAAGACAGAGATCAAGACTTTTCCGATAAAGTCTAAATGGGCCAAGAACTATCGAAACAACCTTGCAGCCAACCTCTTTAATTTTGAATCACAAATTGTCCAAGGGTTCAATTTAGAAGAAGTAACCGCCACTGCTCTCAAGGTACCCTCAATTAAGGCAAAGATCCTCAATTTCCAAGTCAATAAAGAGTTATTACTTAAATTGCTCTCAACAGGCGACTGCTATGTTTGCAATGGAACTGATAAAAAGTATGAGTTTCCAGTTTGAAATAACAGACCCCAGTGCATACTGCAATATACCATACAACAATATATTAAAGGGAAGTGGAATTGCTAATCATTATACCTAGAGAAATTCTTGTCATCAAGGTAGCAAGAACTGGACCACCCTGAGTCGACCCTCCAATCCTCCCTGCTGGTTTCCAGCAGAGCATCAAAGTTGAAATCTATCCCTATCTCTGGAGCAACCCACACTGCCAAGAGGATGCTACACGGTATCAATCACACATAGTTCCTGTATCATCAGATAACAACCCTCCATCACCAGAAACATCAGCAAAAATAATACTCTGCGCCAGGGGCGCCCCATGCGTCAGGCGCACCTAGCGCACATAACGTCAATCGCGAATCAGGACGCAATGTCGATCTGACTTTGCGTCCTGATTTTGCGTCACCTGACCTGCCGCGCCCTGACGCTATCCTGACACGGACCCTATGTTCTCTGCGCCCAGACTGCGCCTGGTCCTTTGCTCTTGCGTCCTGAACACCTCTGATTCTCGGTTGCTGCACCAGGGCGACGCCTGATGATCCACCGCTCCATCCTGATCACCACTGATCCTGCCGTCTTCTGTCCTGACGTCCGATCTTTATCTTCCGCGCCTTGGCTTCGCTCGTTCCGACGCCTCACATCAGGATCCCCTGATTCTGAGCTCTCTAGTCCTGGTATCTCCCTCCTTTGGCTTCTACCTCCAGACACTCTCTGCCGGCGCACCATTATCCTGATTTCACCCTCTCTATCTGCTGTGTGTCCTGATCGTAGCTTGACTTTTTCTATTCTATCTGTACGCTCCTACGTAATATCTAGATGCCCTCATGATGCCTCCCAGACGCGTGGGGAACTATCTCAACTCTGCCTGACACAATC
>Ga0307507_10011918_pt1 | contig 10862 bp, 9 predicted proteins | sample 7_EM_MG_FD_207223 | JGI IMG/M metagenome (GOLD analysis project Ga0307507, IMG submission 207223) | Populus trichocarpa ectomycorrhiza microbial communities from riparian zone in the Pacific Northwest, United States - 7_EM | ecosystem: Host-associated > Plants > Roots > Unclassified | place... | reverse complement strand
AATCATTAATCTATTAACCTAGTTAACAAAAAAAATCTAAAACATTACAAAATCACTCATAGCACACACCACTTTGTCACTAATTGAACCAACAACACTAACACAATAGTCTTCAATTCCATTCACCCAAACCTTCACCATCATCCACCGCCATCTACGCTAACACCACCACATCACTCGATAACAAGCGGCTATCCTCATTTTTTTTCACTACCATTAAACAACAACCTATTCCTTTAACAAACCACAAAAATCTCAAATCCCTACTCACCCACCTTATACCTCCCTTTAAAACAACCTGAATCATATCAATTTTCATCATTCTCTCACTGAACAAAAACAATTTTTTTTTTAATTTCAAAATCTCTTTTGATTCAATCAGTAATGGCCCATACCACACTTCCTTCTTTGCCATGCCTAAAAATTATAGTTATGCAACGACTTGTGGATGTTGACATGCTTGATATTTATATGATTTTTACCGTATTTTTACTTTTATTTTTGTGCTAGTTTATTTTCAAACTCTCTATTTTATATATTTTGAATTTATTTTTATTTATATATAACAAGAAATAAATTTATAGAATCATAGGCTTTACATTGAAAAATTAGTATTTAATCCTTGAATTCTAACTAAGCATTATCTTCATGAGGGTCTTTCTTTGCTATCATCTCTTAAGGTGGCTGAAGCCTATGTCATTCCCCTAACAAGTATATTTTTGTGTTCTTCATGTGGCAACATCAAATTCTTATTCATTATCGCGTGACAAGGTGTTCTACACATTCCAATTATGAAGTACCACTAAATATGTTAAACGATCATATTCTTTTCTATAACCTCACCAAGCTTATCACAATGTTGTCAAGTAGTACACAATCAAGTTCAACATATACATTCTCAAGGATTCTCCCATCTAAATTTTTATAGGACAAAACATGGGTATTAACATTAAGTGTTCATTTCATCAATTTTGTACTATATTATTCCAAGTTTTAGAACCTTTAATCAACAATAAATTCCAAGTAAAGATTAGAGCTTGATTAGTCCTAGCTGGTTTAGTCCACCCAACCCCAAATACTGTTTGGTGTTTTAATCGTAACTAAAGTTTCACAACTATTTTTCGAGCGTAGTTTATCTCTATAGAAAGCTAATATATAGGGCTAAAACTTTTATGAAGGACACAACACCCAGTTTTTCCATCTACATGTCTAAACTCACTCATTACAACATAAGAAATCTGTTAAGTACTATGTTAATTTGGATCCTTACTCAGTGTTTTTCTCATATCTGGAGTTATACAATTCCAAATAAGTGAAGACTAGTTCCATATGAAATATAACATCCATACCTACAATATTCATACAGACACTAGCTCCAAATGACATTGTTTTAAGGTTCAAAATTAACAATTACAGTAGCACCCAAAATATATCCAGTACTATATCGGTCTGGACCTATACTCAGTGTTTTTTCTCATATCTGGAGTTATACAACTCCATATAAATTGAGACTAGTTCCATTTACAAGATAACATCCATACCTATAACTTTTATAAAGACACCAACTCTAAATTACATTTTGTTCAAGTTGTAATTTCGACTAAAAATTGGCTATTAAGACTGCAGAATTTTAATTACATAAGAAATAAATTTGACAAGCACACTAAGTGTTTTTATGCATCACAACATCCATTATCATTACTCCATGTTCAAAGAAACTCTCATTTTCTGCATATTTTCAAGAATCCTAGAATCACAACATTTGAGGTTTTTCAATTATCCTTTACTAACTATGAAATCAAGGAGGAAAACTAAGGAAGAACACTTTTATCAATAATTTCGAGTTCAAATTGAAAAGTTACCAATTTATTCTTCAATTTTTCTTCCTCTTCATCACCCATACTTGTTCCTCAAGTTCCTCTCCTCCAACCAAGCTTCTTAATTTCAGCCTAAAAGTGTTTCTCTTCTCATAACCTATTTGCAAGCTTCAATCTAACAATTTGAAAAGATTTCTCAAGTGATTTTTTAAAGAGAGGCAAGAGAGAAGCCTTTTTTTATAAATCTTTTTAGTTTTTGTTTCACACGAATAGTAGCAACAAGCATAGTGACATTAGGTTGTATGGGTCAATTACTATTATACCCCAACTTATCCCCCCTAAATTTCAGTTTATTGCACTGACCCGACATTGTGTCTTTAGTTTTAGGACCTTCCCAAACTCCGATCGAGCTCAAATGTTAACCCAAGGTACAACATTATATCTTAAGACCCCACGTGAAATTTCAGCTTGATCCAATGGTCGGATTGGTTGATATGTTCAATATTATAAATTTGGACAGTTATAAATTTCACGCCAAAAATCCGACTTTTGCATACCATACAATTTACTTAAATCATCTTAGACTAATTCTTTAGAGATTCCTATTCATAATTATTATAAATTTGTTTATGAGTTTCTTACCACTTTTAGGTCCAATAGCGCGATTGTGCATGGGAATTATACTGAAATTCAACATTTCTCGCGCAAAAGGTCATGCATTGATTTATTTGATATTTCCTTTCTATTTTACACATAATATCACCCAATTTACAAAATTTCCTCAAAATTATTATTTTTACCTGGTCAAGGAGTTTTCACGATTTATCATTAACTAATATTTCGTATACTATTTTATTACTATAACTTCTCTACATTTTTAATTAATCTCCAAAAAATGTTCATCCCAATTCATAAGACTTTCTCCTTAATTTATCATTTTTCAATTGATAACTACTCTATTTAATCTAGATTTATCTATTTTTGACTTGAGGTTTACACCTGTTCACTATGACTGGTTATTGGTGACTCTGAGTTGGCTGTCTCACTCTTTGTGCTTGCTCGATCTTTTTGTGAGGGCACTCTTTTTTGTAATGTCCTCTTTCACCACAATAATGACATCCTTGCTTTAGATACTGACAGGTTCTCCATCGATGACCCTCTCCTCAGTATACAAAACATCATCCCAAGGGGACCGAATAGTCACTAGGGTGTCTTTGTTCACATTGTACACAAGAAGGGTAGGTAACATTCTTCTGGTCGCTAGATCCCTCCGATCGGTTAGTCCTTGGGTGGGTCTGTCCTCCTATTACCCTTCCATCTGTTTGTTGGTGAGGTGAGAACCCACTGTCGTCGCTCATTTCTTCTTAAACTGATTAAACATTCCACTCTTACCCTTTTTTAAAAGTGGTGGCCTATTGGCAGAATAGTTAATGTCCCTCTTCTTACCAAGTCCATATAGCCCCTGATGGCCTTCCCCAATGCATGCTTCCAGTGCTTGTGCTGCCTCAATTAATTCCCACACTATTTTGAATTGCAAGGCAATTAATTCTTGCTACAATTCTTGGCGGAACCCATCCTTCAGCTTCTCTATCATGTGTTCTTCTGTTAGGACATAATGTGGAGCAAACAATGAGAGATCATAAAATCATCTTTCATACTCCAGCACCAACATTTCTCCCTGTCTCAATGCTAGAAATTCATGATCTTTTACCTTGCGATGATACCTAGAGTAGAATTGGTTCTCAAATTCAGACTTGAAGTCATTCTAGGTCAATGTTTTGATTGCATGTCTTAGCTAGACGGTTTCCCACCATGTCATGGCTCGATCATCCGTAGCACAATTTACCTGTAAGTATGCGGGTATATTAATCTAAACCATAGTCTTCTCTACTTTCTTGATCCATCTCCTAGCTATTTCAGCATCATATTCACCCATATATGGTTCGCAACCCATTTCTCTCATACTCTTGACTAGTCGTACTAGTAGTACCGTATTATCAGTGGTTGCAGAAACCTCTAGGGTTGTTTGTAGGGCCGGTGCAGTTAGGGCTGCATGAGTTTTGGTGATGACCATACCTTCCATCACTGCTTTGACTATATATACTAGAAGTCCTGGGTTTACATAGGGTGTAGGTATTCCTGCTGGAGTCGTCAGAGGGGGTATTTCTATTATTCCTTGCGGTCCCAACCCTGTCGAACATACCGTTTCTATCCGTTTCAGTACCTGTTCTTCCTTAATCCCCGCTGATTCTCCTTGTCTAGATTGAGATGATGTTATTGGTACATGAGAAGCAGTATCATCCAGTGGGCCTTCTTCTTGCTAATTATTAACATTCTTGCCTTTGCTCCTACTCCCCGTGGAGGGTGGTTTGATTTGTGTTCCTTGTTGAGTGCATACGATCCTGAAATAGAAAATAATTAAACATTCTCATCAATTTTCTAAGACCAAAACCAATGCTCTAATACCAATTATAATGACCCATAAAAATGTAAACAATTCATGACGAGTCAAAATAAGGTGATTTGATTTTTGTATTATCATGTTCCATTGATGCATTGCATGATACCATTTATAATTCCAACCATTAGACATCATTAAGCGATGTAATATGTCACACATACATATAATATACGATAGCATCACAAAAAAGGTACATATTCATTGCATCTATAGCATGAAGTGTTTATACACAACATAATTCACATTCATGACTTTGAAAGTCGTCATCATAAGTTACAAAAATATCGATCGACACTTTGTAGCTATTACCTAGTTGTATAAAATGCATGTCGTCTAATCATACTATTATATGATTTATTCCAAAATACTTAGGATGGAGTTTCTAAGCGTTATGGCTATGAGACGTCCTTGTTACAAATCAAATTCAATGTAAGTGTATAAATAATTTCTTATAATATAATTCAACAATGGACAAATACTTGTAACCGTATTAGTAATTTAAATAGGTAGATTCTCATTATTATGCTCATACTAATTCTGTCTTTAACATTTCACATCACATCATCATGCGACCTTACATCGTATTATTTCTTTGGTCTATAATCAATATCAATCAATAACGTGCATTTCTATCTGGAAACCCTAGTACGTTGGGCATCTTCCATGAATGATTATACTCTCTTAACTATGATCAATTAGTCTATGGTTCTAATACATTATTCACAAGTGTATCCATTATCACTCTTAAAAGTAGATATCATTATCATTATAAATCAACATTAGTCTTATTCAATCATTTCGGTCATCCACCATGAATACCAATATCCCAAACTAACTTCACGATTTCTTTCCGGTTATCAAACAAGGATACTATTAGCCAAAGCTACTCACATCATTCATTCTCGATTATCCGATATAGATACCATTAGCCGAAGCTAATCTCATCAATTAATCCTAATTACCCAATATGGGTACCATTAGCTGAAGCTAATCACATCAATTAATCCCGGCCATAGCTAATCACATCAATTAATCTCGGTCATCTAATATGGATACCATTAGTCGAAGCTAATCACATCATTTAATCCTGATTATCTAATATGGATACCATTAACCGAAGCTAATCTCATTATTCATTGTGTTTCATGATTAATTTAACCGATTGAAATCGGGAAACAACATTATGTATAAATACTTCAAGGATGTAATAATAATTAAAGTGGAAACCACCTACCTAACCCTCCCGTAGTGTGGCCTCGCCCGGTCAAAGGTCCAATCTTGGTCGCGCCTCCTAATATACCAAATGACCTTCACTAGTATATTTTTATTTAAGCAATGGCAAAGACCATTTCCACACATATATCAGAACACACATACATTCATTCAAACATCTCTCATGTTCATATAATTATATAGTGATAATATTGTAATAAGACATTTGTATCTAATTTTAATGAAGATCAACTACGAAAATTATGTCATTATGACACTGAAAATCATTAACGAGAACTAAGTTATTATGACATTAAAAATAGTCAACGAAAACTAAGTTACTCTGACACTGAAAATCATCAACGAAAACTAAGTCATTTTGATGTTTCTTTTTTGTAAGTTCACGCATATGGTCAACACCAAGTTTTCCTTCTAATGACTATACTTCAACATAATTTTGGACATAAATCACAACCAAATTCACTTTCAAAGTTTATGAAGCAAGGGCAACACGTAATGTTTCTATTCCATGATAATATCACACATTCATCAACATTGTTAAAGAGAACCTATTAATCACCACTATCTTCATGAAGGTTTTTCTTTGTTATTTTCTTCTAAGATGCTGAAGCCTATATCACCTCCCTAACAAGCATACTTTAAGTTCTTAATGTGATACCATCAATTCCCATTCATTACAGAATGACATAAGGTGTTCTAGGCATTCTAACTTACGAAGTATTATCAAACATGTTCAAGAATCATATTCCTTTCCATAATCTCATCAAGTTCATCTTAATATTGTCAAGTAGTCTACAATTAAGTTCAAACAAGCACATTTTCAAGGGTTCTCTTATCCAAGCTTCCATGGTCGAAACATGAGGTATTGACATCAAGTGTTCTTTTCATCATTCCTAATTATACCATTCCAAATTATAAAACACAAGCTAATAATTAATTTCACATTACACATGAGTTCAATTTCTACCATTTATTTTTCTTCTTTAAGGATGTTCATCATACAAAAGTTTCCCTCATTGTTCTTCCTCTTGGTCGATCATGGTATCCCCTCCCCTTCTAGTTTACTCATGTAAATCATCATTTTCACAATAAACATGTCTATATTATCATGCATCAATTCACACATCAATCTTTTAAGTCCATAATCAAGCAAGTTCTTCAATTCATGATGTAAAAGAAGGTATTTGCATATGTAAAAATTATGTTTCAGCTCAAGTATTTTCCTAAGAGCATAACAAGATCACAATTGACACATTTCATCATTCTATTCCATCCTTCTTTCATTCTTTCAACAGGTTGGCCTTTAGTTATGGTTTGTTCTTCAACATGCATCAATTTTTTTGTTATAGATTATGAAATTACATCCTTTTTAACCTTAATTTTCCAATCTTTCCGTTGAATCTTTTCAAAATTGAAAGTGTAAGAACCCTATATCATTCAATTGAGGTTTCCTTCTTATCTTGCTTCAGCATCTCAAAATAACAAGTAGGAGAGTGAGGTTACTCTTACCACATGATTTTTAGACAAGATTCGAGGATGGTTTTTGTGGTTTTTCTCCTCTCTCTCTCGTTTTTTCTCTCCTTCCTCTGCTATTCCAGCCGACCCTCTACCCCTTCCTCTCTTCATGTTTTTGGTTCTCTTTCCACTCTTCAACTCTCTTCGCACTCAAGTATTCAAGGGGGTGGCATGTAAGGGTGGTTTAGATGGGATTTCTTTGCATTATGGGTGGTTGTTATAGCTAGGGTTGCTGTCGGTTTTGGAGGAGAGGAAAAATCATCTTTTTTTTCTCTATGTATTTATACTCCTTAAATATGGTGGGTTGTGTTTGGATGCTGGATGTTCTAATCCTAACACCCCTTTTTGGTTATCTCTAGATCGGTTCTTTCATGTTTTCCACTTAGTATTGGCTGGTCTATTTATCTCTCTCTCTTTCTCCCTCCCTCCCTCTCTCTTTTAAATGGGGTTTTACAGTTACCTTATTTAGCTGGCAATAATCTATACAAAGCCTATGAGCACATTTTTTCACAAACAAAACCGGTGCTCCCCAAAGTGAGCCTGTGGGTCTTATAAATCCCTTATCTAGTAACTCTTGTAGCTAGATTTTTTAATTCATTCAGTTCTATCGGAGCCATTTTATATGGTGGTTGTGCTATCGGGGGTACTTTTGAGAAGGTATTTATGGAAACTTTGACTTGTCGGTCCGGGGGTAGCCCAAGTAGTTCTTCAGGAAATACATCTAGGAATTCCTTTACAACCGAAATATCACTTAGCCTTGTTTCGTCATTGTCAGAATTCAACACATATGCAAGGCGTCCCACACATCCCTTATTTAATAACTTTCTGGCTCTCACAGTTGAAATCAGATTGGTCAAGATAGTAGTCTTTTCTCCCTTAAAGATCAATTTTCTACCCCCTAATCCTTGAAAGGTTACAATTTGGGTGTAACAATCTATCTGAGCTTTATGTTTACTCAGTCAATCCATGCCTAGGATTACATCGAAATCATTTAATTCTAAAGGTATCAAATCTACTACCGACTCATATTCATCTAGGCCAATTTTCACATCCATATACATGTTATTGGTTTTTACCACATCACCCAAAGATGTCCTTATTGTAAACCCCTTTTTTACCCTTTTTGCTTTTTTACCCAATTGCCATAAATGCATAAATGGCAACAGGATCAAACAAGGCATGTATTTTTAAATTATTCATGCGTAGCGTACCTGCCACTACATCGGATGCTGCTATGACGTTCTTCATATGTTATAGGAAGACCCTCCCTTAAGTTCGGTCATTATATGCCCTTGACTGTCCTCGGATGGAATTAGCCCCAGATTGTTGTGGACCTCACTGGCCTGTTTACTATGGCAGACTACTGGTGACTCTGACTTAGTTGTTTCATATTCTACGCTTACCTAGTGTTCTTGTGAGGACACTCTTTTGAATGTCCTTTTTCACCATAATAATGACATCTTTGTCCCAGATACTTACAAGCTCTCTATTTATGGCCCTCTCCTCGACATACAAAACATTATCCTGGGGAGACTGAACAATCACCAAGGTGTCTTTGTTCAAAACGTACACGTAGATAACATTCTTCTGGTCACTAGATCCTCTTAATGGGTTAGTCCTCAGGAGTGTTTGCCCCCATCACTTTTCCACTTGTATGTTGGTGAGAACTCACTGATGTCCCCTCTTTCTTTTTACATTGATTAAACGATCCACTCTTCCCTTTTTTTGGAAGCGGCAGCCTATTCATAAAATAATCGATATCCTTTTTTTACCAACTCCATATTGGCCCTAATGGCTTTCCCAAATGCATGCTTCCAATGCTTGCACTGCTTCAATTAACTCCCTCACTATTTTGAATTGTAAAACAATTAATCCTTACCTTAAATCCTGACAAAACCCATCCTTCAATTTTTCTATCATATGCTCTTTAGTTGAGATGTACTGTGAGGTGAATAATGAGAGGTCATGAAATCACCTTTCATATTCCAGCATCGATATCTCTCCTTGTTTCAATGCTAGAAATTCTTGTTCCTTCACGTTGTGATGATACTTGGAGTATTAGAGTATAATTGGTTATCAAATTTGAACTTGAAGTCATTCTAGGTCAATGTTTTAGTAGCACGTCTTAGCTAGATGGTTTCCCACCATATCATGACCCGATCAGATAATAACTGTGTATCACAATTTACTCATAAATCTTCAGGTATTTTAATCTAAATCATAGTTTTCTCCTTTTTCCTGATCCATCTTCTAGCTATTTCAGCACCCTGCTCCCCCATATAGGGTTTACAATCCATTTCTCTCATACTTTTAACTAGTCGTACTAGGAGTACCATATTATCGGTGGTTGCAGAAACCCTTGGGGTTGCTAGTGGGGTCGGTGCTATTGGACTGCATGAGCTGTAGTACTTCCCATACCTTCTATCACTCCCTTGACTAGAAACCCTGGATCTATATAAGGTGTGGACATTCCCGCTGGAATCGTCAAAAGGGGTATCTTTGCTCTTCATTGCGGTTCCAACCCGGTTGACTATATATGTTCGTTTCGGGACCTGTTCTTTCTGAACTCCTGTTGATTCTCCTTGCCTAGACTAGGATGATGTTATTGGCATATGTGAAGTAGTATCATCTAGTGGGCCTTCCTCTTGCCGATTATCAACATTCTTGCCTTTACTCCCCCTCCACATAGAGGGTGGCTTAGTATACATTCCTTGTCGAGTGCGTACCATTCTGAAACATGCAATGATTATAAGTATTCATTTGAGTTTTTCCAGGGCCAAAACTAGGAGCTCTGATACCAACTATAATAGCCCATAAAATTCAATAGATTTTTGACATACTGTTTATCCATAATAAGCAGGAGATGGGGGTGATTTGTTTTTCACATTCCATTGGTACATTGTATGGTACCATCTATCATTTCAATAATCGAAAATCCTTAAGTGTTTAAATACGTTACACGTACATATAAGATATGATAGTACTGCAAAATGAAAGATACATGTCCATCACATTCATAACATGAAATGTTCATTCACCATATCATTATGTAGATTTATAATTGCATTCCATTCATTAACAAGACACAATCCACGTAGGATAACGAAAATCAACATTTCCATAAAACAGATTCTCAATACACATGCTCATAATACTATATTTCCATACTCATAGGTTTACATTACATCGTATTGACATACTCATAGGTTTACATTACATCATATTGACATACTCATAAATTCACATTCCTATTCTAGTCTCGTTATCATCACGAGTTCATACAAGAGTGTCGAACGACAAGTTACACAACTAGTACTTTCGTTTATCCTGACCTCATGTAATTTCACAACATAACATCCTCATAAAAAGAATACCACATACGTATATTCATACAAATCACATCTACTTGTTCGCACATACACATCCGTGTTCCATTTTAATTTTTCATTACAAGTCTTTACAAAAAGGGTCGGATGACTAATTGAGCGATTAACCCGTCTGTTCTTACAGAATTCATATCACCTATAACATACGAATATATAGTTCTTTTCAAAATGTTTGAGTTGCGAAACGGATTTCTTTAAACACCATGTTGGTATGATGTTCCTATTACAGCATAAGGTAATTTCAAGCATTATAAGCAATTTAAAAACATAATAAAGCAATATCAACGTTACATTTCATTCTTGGACCAAAAGAGTAGAATTCTTTCATTTCTCCTTACTTACGTAAATACCACCCTTAATAATTCATTAATTAACATAGCTAATTACAATACTCAAACCCGGTCATCCATCTCGAATACCGTTAACCGAACTAACATTATTCTCTGTTTA
>Ga0307507_10011917_pt1 | contig 10862 bp, 2 predicted proteins | sample 7_EM_MG_FD_207223 | JGI IMG/M metagenome (GOLD analysis project Ga0307507, IMG submission 207223) | Populus trichocarpa ectomycorrhiza microbial communities from riparian zone in the Pacific Northwest, United States - 7_EM | ecosystem: Host-associated > Plants > Roots > Unclassified | place... | reverse complement strand
CCGCCCCCCCCCCCCCCCCCCCCCCCCCCCCCCCCATCTATATCGCTGCTAAATAATAGGTAGAGTGCCTACTAAGAGCTATAGATATCTGGGGCCTTAAGCTAGCTACTCCCCCAGGAGTAATTATATGGCAATAAGGCACCGCCAGAAGTATAATTAACCTTATATTTATGGACGATGGCCTATACTAGAGACTTAAAAGGTATATCCCTAAAGAAGAATAGGCACTTACCTTAGACTATATCCCTATCTAGATATAGCTAGATTTGGATATTAAGGCGCAACTAAATAATAAAAGATACGTAATAAAAAAGCTTAAGATAGACAGTTTCCTTAATATAGTTAAATAATAACTTTAAGACTTAGAAAAAATCCACCTAATACCAAATAAGTAAGGCTTATTAGCTACCCCTAAGGAAATTAACTAAAGACTAGAAAGGATCTAGGCAGCAATTAAAAATAGGCTAAAAGAGTATTGCCCAGTCTTAAAACCGGGCCCTTATACGCGATACGTATAGTCTGTATAATGCGCGGTTCTTATAGCTAGCTAATAACAAGTAAAAAGGAAATATATAAGTAGCTATAATCCTAAAGATAAGAGACGATATAAAGACATAAGAAACCAGCTAAAGAATACCCTAAAAAAAGAAGTAAGAAATAACTAGAGACGGTTATAAATAAACATACTACTAACCTAAGCATCCCCTATAATAAGGGCCTTTGGACCATAGCAAGATAGGTAAAGAAAAAGGCGGGATACCTAGTAGAAGACCTATACCTACCACCCCTATAAAGAGCAGGCAAACTATAGGCTATAAGTAACAATAATAAGAAGGTAAAGATCCTTATAAAAAGATTTTCCCCCTAACTAGCTCTAGCAGACCTTAGTAATATTACTAGTAAAACACTAGTAACTTGCCTAAGGGTTAACAGTAATATAACAACCAAAGAAATAGCTAGAACTATTAGTCGCCTTTTAAATAATATAGTATTAGGACTAGATGGGATTTTAAACAAAGCCTTAAAGACCTATAGTCTACTTATAGCACCTTGGCTTACAGATATAGCCAGAGTATGCTTTATAATAGGCTACTACCTATAACTTAGAAGATCTATAACGACGGTTATCTTATAAAAAGAAGGTAAAGTAGACTACTTAATCCCAGAAAGCTACTGCCCTATTGCCTTAGAAAATACCCTAAGCAAGATCTTAGAAAAGGTTATAGCGGACCATATAGCAGATATAGTAGAGGAACACGCCCTACTACTATAAAGCTAAATAGGGGCAAGAAAGAATCGCTTAATACTATTAGCACTTATACTACTTACTACTACTATTAAAACTATATAGGCTATACGCAAGGACTTCGTAGTATTAATACTTAGCCTAGATATTAGTGGCGCCTATAATAATATACCCTATAAGCGCCTCCTATATATTCTTAGGGTAAAGGGCTTCCTAAAACAGATTATATAATTTATTTAAGGGTTTATAGGCCAGAAAGAGATATTACTAGTCTTTAGTAGATACTAGAGCCCCCCTATTACAGTTATAATAGGTATACTATAAGATTACCTCTTTCGCCTATACTCTTTATTTTCTTTATAAGTAACTTACTTAACACCTTTAAGGAAGGGGCAACCTAGGGGATAGGCTTTATTAATAATATAAACCTAATTATATACGGGCTAATAGTCGTAAAGAACTATAGAACACTAGAGAAAGCCTATAATACCTATATAGAATAGGCAAGACGATATAGAGTCCAATTCTTACTAGAGAAATACCAGCTAATCTATTTTATAAGAAAACGTAACTAATCTATAGATCTTTAGCATATAATCTATATTTAAGGCTTTAAGGGTTAACCAGTTTAGGGCCTAATGGTATTAGGAGTATAGATAGATAATAAGCTTTAGTAGAGCGTATATATGGTATAAGCAGCCTATAAGGGCCAAGTATAGTATATTATATTATCTAGGATCGTTAATTCTATATAGGGTCCATACTTCTAGAGGTTACGCCTACTATATACAGCAATTGTCTGGCTAACTATGATATATAGATCTAGTGTTTGGGCCATTAGAGAAACTAAGAAGGGCCCCCCTAAGTTACCCCTTAAACCACTTTAAAAGGTCTAAATAGCCTGCCTCTAGAGTATAATAGGTGGGTATAAGCAAACGGCTACAGCACTACTTAAAAAGGAAGCCAATATTCCCCCCCTATAACTATATATTAAAGCCGCTGTAATATAAAGGGCGTAAAGTAAACGCAACTCTAATATTATAAAGTATATTAAAATACGCCTAAATAAACTATGGAGGGACCCTAGGGCGCCTTATAGGAGAACAAACTAACAACCCTAAAGTAGGGAAAAGATATTGGAGAAATAGGTAAAGAAAGTAAAAGAAAAATAGTGCTGCGTTAGGGCCTAGGCCTATATAGAGGAGGAAGGGAGACGCGTAAGAGGCTAGTAAAGATAATAGTAAGAAAGAGAAAGGAGCCAAAGTAGAGTATAAAAGAACGCTAGGAAACCATCTTCTGTAATATAATACTAGTTAGACTAACGCTAGAAAGGTATATAGGAGTTAAAGGTATAGAGGCTAACTTAGGCAAGAGAAACCTAAGCTATAGCATAGTTAACGCTATAGGGGGTAAATACTTAAGAGCTCTAAGAAGGCCTAATAAAGGCAGAAAATATAATAGCAATACTCTTAAGAACAGGGATAATAGGACTAAAAGATTAGCTTTACTAGGTAGGTATCCTAGTAGGCAGCCTAAGATGCGAATATAGCTGGCTAAGACAGACACTAAAATATATAATACTATTATGCCCCCTATATACCAACTAAGAAGCTATACTCTTAGTAGCTGGCATAGAGAACCATAACATACTACTCTTAATATAATAATAATAATAATAATTCATTACTTAACGTCTGATTTAGATCCCTATTAGGCCCACGCGAACTACTCCTTATTTATATATAGGGAGAAAACTCTATTTAAGAAAATAAGAAAACCCCATAATCTATCTCCCCGCCTTTTGGGACTCGCCTATAAGGCGCCTGCGAGTTACCTATAGTGCTCTACTACCTTACTTTTTGACCTCCTTAGGAACTACTGCTGCTGTAACAAGCCTACGGACGCGCTAGTATCGCAAACTTAACTCTACTACTATAGAGTTATTAGGGGGCGCCTAATACTCGCCCCCTTACCTTCTATTACTATTTCCTTTGCAACCTGGAACTGGTCTAGTACACTTTAGTTAATAAGCCACTAGGTAACCGCCTTAAGACCTTTTTATATTAAGAGTAGTATATTATAGTTCTCTATGCTAGCTACTAAGAGCATTACTTCTTGGTTAGTGCGTAAGGGGCATAACAGTATTACGTGTTTTGGTGTCTGTCTTAGCCAACTATATTTGTATCTTAGGCTACCTACTAGAACACCTACCCAGTAGAGCCAGTCTTTTAGTCCTATTATTCCTGTTCTTAAGAGTGTTGCTATTATATTTTCTACCTTTGTTAGGCCTTTTTGGAGCCCTTAAGTATTTACCCCCTATAGCGTTAACTATGCTATAGCTTAGGTTCCTCTTGCCTAAGATAGCCTCTGTACCTTTAACTTCTATATGCCTCTCCAGCGTTGGTCTAACTAGTATTATATTGCGGTAGATAGTTTCCTAGCGTTCTTTTATACTCTACTTTAGCTCCTTTCTCTCTCTTACTATTGTCTTTACTAACCTCTTATGCGTCTCCCTTCCTCCTCTATATAGGCCTGGGTCCTAAAGTAGTACTATTCTTCTTCTACTTTCTTTACCTGTTTCTCCAATATATCTTCCCTACTTTGGGGTTGTTGGTTTGTTCTCCTATAGGGGGCCCTAGGGTCCCTCTATAGTTTATTTAGGCGTGTCTTAATATACTTTATAATATTAGAGTTGCGTTTATTTTGCGCCCTTTATATTACAGCGGCTTTAATATATAGTTGTAGGGGGGGAATATTAGCTTCCTTCTTAAGCAGTGCTGTGGCCGTTCGCTTATACCCTCCTATTATACTCCAGAGGTAGGCTGTTTGGACCTTTTAGAGTGGTTTAAGGAGTAATTTAGGGAGGCCTTTCTTAGTTTCTCTAATGGCCCAAATACTGGACCCATATGTTATGGTTGGCCGGACAACTGCTGTGTATAGTAGGCGTGACCTCTAAAAGCATAGTTCCTATGTGGAGTTAATAATCCTAGATAATACAATATACTGTGCTTAGCCCTTACGGGCCGCTTGCGCCGTATGTGCGCTCTACTAGAGCTTACTGTCTACCTATACTCCTAATACCCTTAGGCCCTAAACTAGTTGACCCCTAAAGCCTTAGATATAAATTAAATGCTAAAGATCTGCAGATTGGTTGCGTTTTCTTATAAAATAGATTAGCTAGTATTTCTCTAGTAAGAATTAGACTCTATATTATCTTGCCCATTCTATATAGGTGTTATAGGCTTTCTTTAGTGTTCTGCAATTCTCTGTGGCTGTTGGCCTATATATAATTAGGTTTGTGTTGTTGATAAAGCCTATCCCCTAAGTCACCCCTTTCTTAAAGGAGTTAAACAGATTGCTTATAAAGAAAAGGAAGAGTATAGGCAAGAGGGGTAATTCTTATAGTATTCCTATTACAACTGCAATAGGGGGGCTTTGGTATCTGTTAAAGACTAGTAATGTTTCTTTCTAGCCTATAAACCCTTAAATAAATTATATAATCTATTCTAGGAAGCCCTTTGCCCTAAGAATATATAGGAGGCGCTTATAGGGTATGTTATTATAGGCACCACTAATATCTAAGCTAAGTATTAATACTACGAAGTCCCTTCGCATCGCCCATATAGATTTAATAGTGGTAGCAAGTAGCGTAAGTGCTAATAGTGTTAAGTGGTTCTTTCTTGCCCCTATTTAACTTTGTGGTAGTAGGGCGTGTTCCTTAGCTGTGTCTGCTATGCGCTCTACTATTACCCTTTCTAAGATCTTACTAAGGGTGTTTTCTAAGGTAATAGGGTGGTAGCTTCCTGGGGTTAAGTAACCTGCTTTGCCTTCTTTTTATAGGATAACTGTTGTTATAGATCTTCTAAGTTATGGGTAGTAGCCTATAGTAAAGCATGCTCTGGCTATATCTGCAAGCTAGGGTGCTATAAGTAGTCTATAGGTCTTTAAGGCCTTATTTAGAATTCCATCTAGTCCTAGTGCTATGTTATTTAAAAGGCGGCTAATGGTTCTAGCTATTTCCTCTGTTGTTATGTCGCTGTTAACCCGCAGGCAAGTTACTGGTATTTTACCCGTGATGTTACTGAGGTCTGCTAGAGCCAGTTAGGGGAAGAACCTTTCTATAAGGATCTTTACCTTCTTATTGTTATTGTTAGTAGCCTGTGCTTCCCCTGCTCTTTGTAGGGGTAGTAGGTGTGGGTCTTCTGCTAGGCGCCCTGCCTTTTTCTTTGCCTATTTCGCTATAGTCCAAAGGCCCTTGTTATGGGGGAGGCTTGGGTTAGAAGTGTGCTTATTTATAAACCGTCTCTAGTTGTTTCTTGCTTCTTTTTTTAGGGTATTCTTTAACTGGTTTCTTGTGTCTTTGTATTGTCTCTTGTCTTCAGGGTTATGGCTGCTTGTGTATTTCCTTCTTGCTCGTCGTTGGCTGGCAATAAGAACCGCGCATTGTGCGGACCATGCGTGTCGCGCAACTACTCTTAATATAAAAAGGTCTTAAGGCGGTTACCCGGTGGCTTATTAGCCAAAATATACTAGACTAGTTTCGGGTTGTAAAGGAAATGGTAATAAAAGGCAAAGGGGTAAGTAATAGGCGCCCCCTAATAACTCTATAGTAGTAGAGTAAAGTTTGCGATACTAGCGCGTCTGTAGGCTTGTTACGGCAGCAGTAGTTCCTAAAGAGGTTAAAAAGTAAGGTAGTAGAGCACTATAGGTAACTTGTAGGCGCCTTATAGGCGAGTCCTAAAAGGCGGGGAGACGGATTACAGGGTTTTCTTAAAAGAGTTTTCTCCCCATATGTATATAAGGAGTAGTCCGCGTGGGCCCAATAGGGATCCCAATCGGACGTTAAGCAATAAATAATAATAATTATCTGCCCACTAAATCTGTTATTATAATACTATATAACGGATATAATAGATATATAAATATTAAAATAGCGGCAAGAAGGCTTAATTGACGCCCTAGATTATTTGCTTAAAAATAGGAGTATTTAACGGCGTTTGTATTCTTTACAATTATAGAGAATATATTATTATCCATTTTACTATAATACGGATTTATTCCAGATGCAATATATATATATTACTTATGTTAACACCAGTTTATAATTTTATAGTTATTACTATACTTTTCTATAACCGTAAATATTAGAATATGGATATAATATGGATAAATTAGGGATATAATATCTCTATACTTTTAATTATGTTTAACTTTTCATAGTATTGCTTGTGGCTTATAGCCTCTATAATTAAAGCTATATGCTGCCTAACACTATCTTAGCCTATATTTCCGGCTTTAATAACCTAACAAATACTGTAAAGAATGTGGATTTGGCAATATATAATTGCAGACTTTATATAGCCCTGCTAGGTCTGTGAGGGGTTAATATCTGCTAGGTAAAGGCTAAGCCCTAATATATTTTAGTAATATCTTTAATATATACGTATTATAAAATACCTTTTGTCTACGCCCTATCTATATCTATAAGAGCTGTATAAAATTTATATTTATAAATATGACTCTAATAAGTTAGATAGCCGTAATTCTTATATAAGCGGAATATAGTATGGAAAAGTTATTAATACATTTCTGCTAATTAACCCATGGCTTGGTTTATAAAAACTCTTATTAGTATAATAACTATAGCCTTATTAGAATAAAGATATAACCGTAATATAACTATAATATAACTAGGTTATATAATACCTTTATTAATTCTAGGGATATTTGCGGTAATTACAACCTTATCTAACCTAGCTGTACTAACCCGTTTAAAAGTGTCTGAATAAGGTTCTGTAATATAGTAGATACGGTTGCTTGTAACCAATTGGGTTAACCACGTAAGCTAAGCGAGCTCAGGAGATCCACCAAATTCTACCTGTAGAAGTAGAAGAGAAGAAGAAATCGATTGAAACCAAAACCCCCCCTACTGTGGTTCCAACACTAATCAGTGCCGCACAGATCAGCAAGGTATAACGAAGAGAGGCACTGTCTGATTCTCTAGACCTCTCGTCAAAGGCTAAGAATTAAGGTATTGCTTGCTAAGCCCAAAGGCCAGTTTGTGAGGTTACTCGCGCTTCTAACCTACGTCCATCACGCCTTCAGAACGATTAGTTTATAGTCGTTTCCACGCTTCTAGTCCAATTGTTAAATCAACTGTGGAACCAAAAGATAGCTACCTCCGCAATAGATACTAAAAAATGAAAGACCGGAATCAACGCGACCGCAACCGATATCAAGGAAGTCAAAGCATTCGTTAATTGGCGATTATCGATATACAAGGAGAATGGATGGAAGGGATTCAACCTATGGGAGAGCTTTGTCAACGATTTTGAGTCGTTTATAAGGGATATACTTAATAACCTTGGCAAGGATCAATTAAAGAAGATCAGGGATTACCTCCGTGAAAATAGAGTATACGTATGGAAGGAGGCAAGGAAGTCAATTGCAGACGGCCTCTTAGGAACTATTCACGAACCAACTCCCTTAAAATGGCCTGCCGACGACCCTACTAACGACCCTACCGACGGCCCTGCCGACGGCCCTACCGACGACCCTACCGATAGCCCTACCGACGGCCCTACCGACGACCCTACCCCAGCTCTACCATCACTATCGACTGCCCCCGTTCAAATTATTCAGCTAACCCCGACTACGACCCAAGCTATAGACCAGCTCACCTTACAAGGAAGCTTCGGAAGAGAGATTACCAACTTAGCTAAGCTCTACACGGACAAAGTTAAATACTCTAGCAAACAAGATAACTTTAATTTTAAGTTTAAGATCTTCTAAAACTACTACCTCCGAGCCGGCGTCCCTAAGCAAGCGTATATCATTGCTATTCCTACTATACTCCGCGGGCTTGCCCTCAAATACTACTTTACCCACCTTAAAGATCTCAACCTTGAGAACGTATACATAGGCCTTAAATTATACTTTGAAGGCGACGAATACAAACGCGACATCCTATCAAAGTGGAATGTAATTACGCTTAAACAAGTTACTGCTTAAAAAGGACTTGATACAGGCCAAGCATTTCAGGTATTAATTGACGAGATGTGGCAGCTACAACGCGGGCTAGCAAAAGACCTCCAAAATGACACGACATTCTATAATAAGCTCCTTACTGCGTGCTAAGACGTATTAGCTTGCAAGCCAGCCTATTTTCAACCCGCTACTACCCTTACCGGCCTTATTAGCGACATTAAATCCTCAATCGCGACGTACGGTAAACCAGAGATTAAATTATTCTATACCAACCGACAATACCACTCCTCTAACCAACAATACTACCCCCCTAACCGTCAATACCGCAACAAGGGCAAAAAGTGCTTTGTATGCAGTAAATCTGGATATTAGTCTACGAACCATACAAAGGACGAAAGGGACCGAAGAATACGTCAATATATCTCCGATTTTGAGGGCAGTAACGGCGATACTAAAGATAACGAAAATTAGGAAGCTTTAAACTTCTACTTTGACATAGAACCCTGTCCTAGTTATCACGGCGACCCTGAGGCGGAGGTGTTTTGGACCGAATTTGCGAAGGGAGAGGGATAGACTATAGACTTATTTACTAGTACCCCTTTTCCCTTATTTCCTAGTTGTTGCTAGTGTTTGAATAAGGTTCTGTAATATAGTAGATACGGTTGCTTGTAACCAATTAGGTTAACTACGTAAGCTAAGCGAGCTTAGGAGATCCACCAAATTCTACCTATAGAAGTAGAAGAGAAGAAGAAATCGATTGAAACTAAAACCCCCCCTACCATGGTTCCAACAAAAAGACATATTAATTTTAAATGTTTTTAACGTTAAGAGTATTTCTACCTAGCCTTTTTAAAAGCATATAATTATTAGCTTACTATCTTAGTGGAATATATCTTGTATATATCTAGGACCTGTTTTATAATGTAGATGCTTTTTAAATATTACCCCTTATATATCCTAACCTTGCGGAAATAATAAAAGCTATTGCTTTTCAATTAGGTATTAAATCTTATTAAGATTTATAAGGCTTTGGTAAAGGCTTAAAAGGCTAGTAATGTTATATTTTTTACAAAACTCTTTTATTAAAGGGCTATATATAAAAGAGCCTAATAGAATAAGGATAGAGTATTAATATAACTTAGATATAACGTACTTAAAGTAAGCCCTGGTCCTAACTATTACTAGATTTATTATTAAAGTTCTTTAATAAGCTGTATTAGAACCTTTAACGGAGGCGCTAGAGGATGCGTATATTTGCTATAAGAAGTTAAAACAATATATAGGCAATCCTTAATATTATCTAGCCATATATAGTTAAACTCCATATTATAAGGGGCTAGTACCCATTTTCTAGGTCCTTAGGCGTGGTTACAGCCTAGATATATTAAGGTTATATTATAGTTATATACATATTATAATAACTTACCGTAATTATCTAATCTTTTCTTCCTATACTTTACCGCTGTATAGGTTTCTAGAGTGCCCTAATAGCCTTAGTTAAGTAAATCTCTTAAATATTTTAATAAGTATCTTAAAACTGAAGAAAGAGACTTTTGGTAGTGTTTTTTATGGTTTTATATTTAACTTCCCTTAATATAGTATATATTTGCCACGGGTTTATCTATAAGTAACTGGTTATAACTTAGTTATAGTTATAATATATTTAAGATATATTAGATACTAACCATATACTTTATAATATAAAGATATGGCTTATAACTAGCACTCTGCTCTATACAGGCAATTTAGTACTAAAATATATAGTAGTAACTCTTTAATTAACGTCTAATACGGATCCTATCTAGCCCACGCAGACTACTCCGTCATAGGGGGAAAACTTGTAATTTACAGGAAGAAAACCCTGTAGTTGGGGGAGGAAAAACCCTATAAGCCACCTTAGTAGGATGAAAAACCCCAAATTGCTATGCCTGCACGTAGCTGCGGCCCTGTGGGCCTACAGCTACGTCCTCCTCCTTAGATGTTTTAAACTCCTTAAAAACTACTGCTTCCTTCTCTAGCTTATCTAGAGCTAGGGTTCACTACGTCCCAGCTAGGCCTTGCTAATTAATTGCCGTATACTTATGGTTGTGTCCCATATCTTAACTACCCCCTATATGCTATCTCTTATTAACCATTGCCATATACGCCATGCCTCCCCCCCCTAGGGCCATTAAAGGCGTAAGGGGGATTTATCTATTAACTACTATAATACCAAGCGAGTGGGATATTGTATTTTGGGTATCTTTTATGTCTAGGCCCCAGCTAGGCCCTTTCTAAGGGTCACCACTCCGTTAAAAGGAGACAGGGAAAACCGTAGGTCGCAATCCAGGCTGCTAAATACTTGGTAGATGATGGCAAGTAACTACATACTCCGCGGGCGATCGCCCTAGGGGTTAGGAGGGGCCATATATTTGCTCGTTTATTCGTTTATTTGCGCTTATCCGTTTATTAATGTGAGGTCGTCGATGCTTTCCATCAGGGTTTTTTTTTTAGGGATGTTATCAAAAACTGCGCATCCATATTGGATCGTACAGGTGCCCTAGATAGGAGAACAGTGTAGTAGTCGTCATACTGTAGAGGGCCAACAGTAGTGGTTTTCAAGATCTCACCATCCGAAAATTTTTCACCA
>Ga0307507_10011916_pt1 | contig 10864 bp, 10 predicted proteins | sample 7_EM_MG_FD_207223 | JGI IMG/M metagenome (GOLD analysis project Ga0307507, IMG submission 207223) | Populus trichocarpa ectomycorrhiza microbial communities from riparian zone in the Pacific Northwest, United States - 7_EM | ecosystem: Host-associated > Plants > Roots > Unclassified | place... | reverse complement strand
GACGGTCAGCGGTGGCGAGTCGGGTAGCCACGTCACCGACGGGACCAGCCACTCCGCCGGCAGGTCTGCGGGCGCGACGATGCGGCGGCCCTCCAGCAGGGAGGCGATCAGCTCGACCAAGCCGTCCGGGGACACCTGGTGCACGGTCGCGCGGTAGTCGGCGACGCGCTCGGCGAACAGGTCCAGCGAACCCGGCCCGGTCCGGTGGTACTCGCGCGGCACGACGACCGGCGCGGGCCGGTCGCCCAGCGCCGCGCGGATGCGGGCCAGCACCTCGGTGCGCGCGTCAGCCACGGTTCTCCTTCCACCAGGCGCGGAACGACTGTTTGGGCGGCACGGGCACGTCGCGGGAGGACGTCCACGCCGCGCCGGGGCCGGGCAGGCGGGTGATGCGGCCGTTGCGGCTCAGCAGCCTGGCGAACGTGGCGAGCCGTTGCGCGCGTTCGTAGCGGCTGGGGGAGTTGAACACCCACGCGGCGGCGGCCATCGCGATCGACTCGGGGGAGCGGCCGCGGGCTTGGACGGACCGCGCCCGCAGGTGGGTGAGGACCTCGGGGATGTTGATCCGGACCGGGCAGACCTCGTAGCAGGCGCCGCACAGCGAGGAGGCGAACGGCAGCGACGCGGCCTGCTTGTCGTGCGGGTCGTCGACCAGTTGCGGCGTGAGGATCGCGCCGATCGGGCCGGGGTAGACGGAGCCGTACGACTCGCCGCCGGTGCGTTCGTACACCGGGCAGACGTTGAGGCACGCCGAGCACCGGATGCAGCGCAGCGCCTGCCTGCCGACCTTGTCCGCGAGCGTGGCCGTGCGGCCGTTGTCGAGCAGCACCAGGTGGAACTGCTGCGGACCGTCGCCGGGGGTCACGCCGGTCCACACCGACGTGTACGGGTTCATCCGCTCGGCGGTGGACGACCGGGGGAGCAGTTGCAGGAACACCTCCAGGTCGGACCACGTCGGCACGAGCTTCTCGATGCCCATCACGGTGATCAGCGTTTCCGGCAGCGTCAGGCACATGCGGCCGTTGCCCTCGGACTCCAGCACCACGATGGAGCCGGTGTCGGCGACGGCGAAGTTCGCGCCGGAGATCGCCACGCGAGCGGACAGGAACTTGCGCCGCAGGTGGGCGCGTGCGGCTTCGGCCAGGTCACGGGGCTCGTCGGTCAGGCCGTCCGGCACGTCCGGCATCTCGCGGCGGAAGATTTCGCGGATCTCCGAGCGGTTGCGGTGGATGGCGGGCACGAGGATGTGCGACGGTCGGTCGTGCCCGAGCTGCACGATCAGCTCGGCCAGGTCGGTCTCGATCGCCGCGACACCGCCTGCTTCGAGCGCCTCGTTGAGCCCGATCTCGGCGGTGGCCATCGACTTGACCTTGACCACCTCGTCCGCGCCGGTCTCCCGGACCAGTCGCAGCACGATCTCGTTCGCCTCGGCCGCGTCCCGCGCCCAGTGCACGACGCCGCCGCGGTCGGTGACGGACTTCTCCAGGCGCTCCAGGTAGACGTCGAGGTTGGTCAGCACCTCGTCCTTCAGCGCCTCACCGGCCAGCCGCAGGTCTTCCCAGTCGGTCATCTCGTCGACGGCCGCCGCGCGCCGACCGCGGATCGTGCCGGTGGCCTTGCGCAGGTTGCTGCGCAACTGCGTGTTCGCGAGCGCGGTGCGGGCGGCGTCCGGGAACTTCGGGCTGCCCAGCCACGTCACCGGGTTGCGGGTGACCACGGGTCCTCCTCGGTGCTCGCCAGGATCTCGGCCAGGTGCACCGGCCGCACGCCGGTGCGCAGTCGGGACAGGCCACCGCCGATGTGCATGAGGCACGAGTTGTCGCCCGCCGTCAGCACTTCCGACCCGGTGTCCAGCACGTGCCGCATCTTGTCCGACAGCATCGCGGTCGACGTGTCGGAGTTCTTCACCGCGAACGTCCCGCCGAACCCGCAGCACGACTCGGCGTCGGGCAGCTCCACCAGATCCAACCCGCGCACCGCCCTGAGCAGCGACAACGGCTTGTCGCCGACGCCGAGCATCCGCAGCGAGTGGCACGTCGGGTGGTAGGTGACGCGGTGCGGGAAGTACGCGCCGACGTCCGTCACGCCGAGCACGTCCACCAGATACTCGGACAGCTCGTAGGTGGCCACCGGCGACGCCCCGAGTTGCGGGTGGATGTCACGCACCATCCCCGTGCACGATCCGGATGGCACGACCACCGCGTCGTACCCCGCGAAGGTCCGCTGGTACGAGGTGGCGAGCCCGCGCGCGTGGTCGGGATAACCCGTGTTGAAGTGCATCTGTCCGCAGCACGTCTGGTCCAGCGGGAATTCCACCGAGCATCCCAGCCGCTCCAGCAGCGTCACGACGGCCCGCGCCGTCGCCGGGTACAACGTGTCGGTCAGGCACGTTGCGAACAAAGCGACCTTGGGCGACTTCTGGGCAACTTTCTGCACAGCGACACTTTTGCGGCTAAATCATCGGATGTCTACCCAATCCGGTGGACCGTACGGGCGTTGAGGACCCGAGGCCCTTGCCGAGAGGGCACTCGACGGAACAGCATGGTGCCCGTGGGTGACCTTTTGGCCGAGCGGACAGTGCTCGGTGTCATCGCGACCTTGGCCGTTCTCGGTCTCTTCGTGATGCTCTGTCGTGCTCGTCGAGTGAGCACATCCGTGGAAGACGCCGTCATGGACATGCTGCACCGCATGTCGAAGGCGTCCGCCGACCTGCGGGAAGGCTTGACGCAGGAAGCGGCGGACAAGGCCACCCCGCACCTGCGGGAGATGCTGAGGTGCGTCGCGGTAGGCATCACCGACCACGAGGGCACCCTCCTGTCGTGGGACGGTGGCGCCAACGACCACTACGAGTTCCTGCGCGAGTACATCGAGCGCGCCATCACCGAGGGCCACAAAGAGCATGTGGAACACCGGAAGCTGGGCTGTGAACTCCCCGGCCCGTGCTCGCTGCACAGCGCGGTGATTGTGCCGCTCGTGGTCGAGAACGACGTGGCGGGCACCCTCATCGTCATCAGCGGTGTGGCCAACAAGCGGCAGATCCGCATGGCCGAGGAAACCGCGAGATTCGTCTCGACCCAGCTCGAATTGGAAATCCTCCAGAAGTCCCGCCAAGCTCTGGCCCAAGCCGAGGTGAAGGCGCTACGCGCCCAAATCTCACCCCACTTCGTCTACAACGCGCTGAACACCATCTCGTCACTGATCCGCACGGACCCCGCCCACGCGCGGGAACTGCTCCAGGAATTCGCCGAGTTCACCCGCTACTCGTTCCGAACGGACGGCTTCTTCACAACGCTGGCCGACGAACTGACCAACATCCACCGCTACCTGACCATCGAACAGGCTCGCTACGGCCCCAGGCTCAACGTCCGCCTACGCATCGCCCCGGAAGTACTTCAGGTAGTCCTGCCGTTCCTGGTGCTCCAGCCGCTGGTGGAGAACGCGGTGCGGCACGGCATCGCCAAGAAGCCGGGCGGCGGCCTGCTCACCATCATCGCCGAGGACAACGGCGCCGAAGCACTGATCAGCGTCGAAGACGACGGCGTGGGCATGGATCCCGACCGACTCTTCGACGACCTGAAGGACGCCCACCAAACCGGCGCTCATGTGGGCCTGGGCAACATCAACGACCGAATGCGGGCAGTCTTCGGCGACGAGTACGCCCTGGTGGTCGAAACAGCGCCGGACGCGGGTATGAAGATCATCCTCAAGATCCCGAAGTACAGCAGAGGCGTCCGCACCAACCTGACCCTGGTACAGCCATCGGTGGACGACACCAGCGAACAACCGGTAATCCGCGCCTAAAAGCCAGCAGGCAAGCAGGCAACCTGAAAAGAAGCCACCCAGGCCAGTCTGAAAAGCCACCAGACCAACAAACAGGAAGCCAGCGCCACAAACGTGGCCGATTTTACTCGGAGGATCTGACCCTTAAACTTGTCGATCGGGCAGGCTCTGCGACCTGCCCTTTTAGCCCGATAAAGGGTCAAATCAAGGGGTCCCCGAGTCAAATCGGCCACAGCACGACGACAGCCGCAGCCGCTTCTGACTCCCGACGGCAGCCGCAGTCACCTCAAGACACCCCACAAAGGGGTCCCCCGGCCGTGAGAACCCCCCGACACACGCTAGACCTGGGGTACGACAATTCCCGACAGACCAGAAAACCGCTGGTAGAACCACCACCCGCCGAACAACCGCCAGAACCGCCACCGCCGAACCACCACCCCAACAACCCCTACCGAGCCGCCACAGCCGACGTAGTCACCAGCACCACCGCACACACCGACCAGATGACCCACATCCAGTACATCCCCATGGGCGACGGCCCGTCCAAGGTCAACCGCCCCCGGTCGTCCCACCACTCGACGTACCGCTCCAACCACCGAATCGGGTTGAACGTCATGGGCGACCTCACGTTGGTTCCGGGCCCGTGATGCTAACCCGCGCGAACCTCACCTGCCCGCACGTAGGGTCGTGCCCATGAGCAGCGTGACGGACAAGATCGCGGCGCGTCTTCCGAAGATCGTCGGCGACCGGGGTGACCGCCCGCCGGTCGTCGCCGCCGTGCGCCTGCATGGCGTCATCACCCCGACGCCGTCGCCGATGGCCCGCAACTCGATCAGCCTCCAGAACCTGGAGTCCGCGCTCACGAGGGCGTTCGACCACGATCGCCTGGTGGCGGTGGCTCTGCTGATCAACTCGCCGGGTGGCGCGCCGACCCAGTCCGCTCTGGTGGCCGAACGCATCCGCGAGCTGGCGGCCAAGAAGAACGTCCCGGTGCTGGCTTTCTGCGAGGACCTGGCGGCGTCCGGCGGCTACTGGCTGGCCTGCGCGGGCGACGAGATCTACGCCCACGGCACCTCGATGGTCGGCTCGATCGGTGTGGTCAGCGCGGGCTTTGGTCTGAACGGCCTCCTGGAGCGGTACGGCGTCGACCGCAGGGTTTACACGGCGGGCGCGAACAAGGTGCGGCTGGACCCGTTCCAGGCCGAGAAGCCGGAGGACGTGGAGTGGCTCAAGAGCCTCCATGCCCAGCTGCACTCCCAGTTCATCGATTGGGTGAGGGAACGGCGGGGCGACAAGCTCACGGTCACCGATGATGAACTCTTCACCGGTGAGGTGTGGACCGGTGCGAAAGCTGTCGAGCTAGGGCTCGTGGACGGCATCGGGACGGTTCGGAGCGTCGTCGCGAAGCGCTTCCCGAACGCCGAGATCAGCATCGCGGAGCCCAAGAAGAACTTGTTCGCGAGGCTCGGACTGGCCGGCGCCACCACTCGATCGGGGGACTTCGTGCTGGATGGTTTGGCGGCGCTGGAAGAACGTGCTCGCTGGTCCCGATTCGGATTGTGAGATCAAGGTTCTCCAACGGCTGGTCGGCGGCGTAGACACGACCCCTCGCGGATGGGCAAGATGCGCACACAGTGAGTACCCAAGAAAACACCGGCCTCCTCGTCCTGGCGGTGGACGACGAGGCGCCCGGTCTGAGCGAGATCAAGTTCCTGCTGGAGAGCAGCCCGCACATCCGCCGTGTGCTGACCGCCTTCGACGCCGCGGAGGCGCTGCGCATACTGCGCGGCGACTATGACGAAGAGGTCATGCAGCGGTCCAAGGACGGGCTGCCACCGGTCGACGCCGTTTTCGCCGATATCAACATGCCGGGGCTGAGCGGAACGGACTTGGCGCGGGTGCTGAACGCGTTCCGTGCGCCGCCCGCGCTGGTGTTCGTGACCGGGGTCGAGCACTCCGAGGCCGTGGTGGCGTTCGAGGTCGGCGCGTTGGACTTCGTCACGAAGCCGATCAACGACGACCGGGTGAACAAGGCCATCGCTCGGGTCGTGGACCGGGTCAACCAGACGCCGGTCGTGGCGCCCGAGAACCAGCCCCCGTACGTCGAGCCGACGGACGAGGAGGTCATCCCCGTCGAACTGGGCGGGACGATCAAGCTGGTCCCCCGCGCGACGGTCCGGTTCGTCGAGGCGCAGGGCGACTACGCTCGCCTGCACACCGCTGAGGGCAGCCACCTGGTCCGGATCCCGCTGGCGCAGCTCGAGGAGCGCTGGGCCAACGCGGGCTTCGTGCGCATCCACCGGTCGTACCTGGTGGCGCTGCCGCTGGTCAGCGAGCTGCGGATGACGTCGAACGGCTACGCGGTCGTCATCGGCAGCGGTGCTGACGCGAAGGAGCTGCCGGTGAGCCGCAGGCACACCCGGGAGCTGAAGGAACGGATCGTGCGTCCTCCGAAGAGCAGTTGGGGATGACCAGGAACGACATCGGGTCCGGTCCGCCCGGACAACCGGACCAGCCGCAGCCGGGTGAACGCGACGCCTGGCTGGAGGTGTCCGGCCGCAAGCAGCGGCGCCGCCGGGTCGTGCTGGCCGACAGCAAGGGCCGCGGCCGGGCGATGCGCACGATCATCGAGCTGGAGGAGCAGACCAGCGTCGGCGAGAAGCTGGTCCGCGACCTGATCAACCAGCAGTTGCGCACGGCGTTCGCGCTCGGCGTCAGCACACTCCTGTTCCTGTGCTTGCTGCCCGCGCTGTTCCTGTGGGTGCCCGCGCTTTCCGACATCCAGGTGGTCGGCGTGCGGCTGCCGTGGATCATCCTGGCGTTGTTGCCGTTCCCGCTGCTCTACGCGATCGGGTTCTGGTTCCGCCGCACCGCCGAACGGCACGAGCGCGACTTCGTGAACATGGTCGACCGCTGACATGACCAAGGACCTGTGGAGCCTCTCCGGCGTGGTCGTCGTCGCGGTGGTCACGTTCCTGCTCGGCTACGTCGGCTCCCGGCGGGCCAACTCCACCCCGGACTTCCTGGTCGCCCGGCGCGCGGTGCCGTCGACGCGCAACGCCGCCGCGATCTCCGGCGAGTACCTGTCCGCCGCCTCGTTCCTCGGTGTTGCCGGCCTGGTGCTGAAGGACGGCATCGACGCGCTCTGGTACCCGATCGGCTTCACGGCGGGCTACCTCGCGCTGATGTTGTTCGTCGCCGCGCCGCTGCGCCGGTCCGGCGCGTACACGCTGCCGGACTTCGCCGAGGCTCGGCTGGGTTCGCCGGGGCTGCGGCACGTGTGCACGTTCTTCGTGGTCTGCATCGGCATCCTGTACCTGGTGCCGCAACTGCAAAGCGCGGGCCTGACGCTGAACACGATCACCGGTCTCCCCGCGTGGCTCGGGGGGGCGGTCGTCACGGTGATTGTGGTCGTCAATGTGCTCGGCGGCGGGATGCGCGCGATCACGCTGGTCCAGGCGTTCCAGTACTGGGGCAAGCTGTTCGCCATCGCCGCGCCGACGTTCATCCTGTTCGCGGTGTTCCTCGGCGGTCCGGGCAACGGCGCGCAGGCGATCGACGACAACGGCCTGCTGCGGTTCCACGAGGACATCACGTTCACCACCGGCGACCCCGTCCGGATCCGGGTGTCGGAGCCGATCGGGCTCGACGTGCGGGGTGTCGTCGACGGCACAGCGACCGACGGCCCGGTGCTGTGGAACAAGGGTGTGTACACGCTCGGCGCCGAGACCGTGCTGAGCGTCCAAGCGGGCACCCCGGTGCCGGTGGTCGACGGCGTGCCGACCACCAACGAGAGCTGGTTGAAACCCGAGCAGAAAGGGCTTCCCGGCCTGTTCGAGACGTACTCGCTGATCTTCGCGACGTTCCTCGGCACGATGGGACTGCCCCACGTGCTGGTGCGCTTCTACACGAACCCGGACGGCACCGCGGCCCGCCGGACTGCGCTGCACGTGCTGTACCTGCTCGGCCTGTTCTACATCTTCCCCACGGTGCTCGGCGTGATCTCCCGCCAGTTCCTGCCGCAGCTGCTGGTCACCGGCAAGACCGACGCCGCCGTGCTGATGCTGCCGAACACCATGCTGCCCAACATCGGCGGCCAGATCCTTGGCGCGGTGGTCGCCGCCGGGGCGTTCGCCGCGTTCCTGTCGACGTCGTCCGGCCTGGTCGTGAGCGTCGCCGGGGTCGTGTCGACGGACATCCTGCCGGGCAAGGTCCGTGACTTCCGGTGGGCGACGGTGCTGACCGGGGCGGTCGCCATCGGGCTCGCGCTGTTGCTGCCACGCAGCGACGCGTCGCTCACCGTGGCGATGTCGTTCGCGCTGGCCGCGTCGACGTTCTGCCCGATGCTGGTGCTCGGCATCTGGTGGCGCGGGCTGACCTGGGTCGGCGCGGTCTGCGGGCTGGTCGTCGGCGGCGGGCTGGTGATCATCGCCCAGGGTGTCACCGTGGCCAGCAGCTACACCGGCCACTGGGCGCCGTCGGTCGCGGCGCAGCCCGCGCTGGTCACAGTGCCCGTCGCGTTCATCACCATGATCGTCGTCAGCAAGGGCACCCGACGGCGGCGGCCGGAGGACGTGAACCAGATCCTGCTGCGCCTGCACGCCCCCGACCCGCTCGGCTTCATCCAGGACCGCGACATCGCGCGCTTCGGTTCGGTGGAGGAGAAGGTGCGGCTCGACGTGAAGCACCGCGGCGCGGACGTCCCCCGGTCCTGACCTGGCCCGCGACCGCAGATCGTCACCAAGGTCTCAAACGGGTGACTCAAGGTGTATCGATCTGGTTAACGGTGAGGTTTGTCCGGGCAAGGGTTGTTCGTCTCTGCATCCGTACCGCTCATCGCATCACTCGACAGTTGGGCGCAATGCACCCCATAGGGACTTACAGCGAGTAGCCGGACATCTCTACGGTGCACCGCGTACCAGCAGCACGTGTAGGGCATTACCTGACTGTCACGGTGCTGACACCTACGACACGGACGCGAGGAGGGGACTGTGAGCACTGCTGAGCACCCCCCGGCAGAGTCGAATCGCATTGACGAACACAACTGGGCCGAGGTCCAGGCGAGCCCCGACTTCGTGGAGTTGCGTCGCAGGCTGCGCAGCTTCGTCTTCCCGATGGCCGGCCTCTTCCTGGTCTGGTACCTGCTCTACGTGTTGCTGGCGGACTACGCCCACGGCTTCATGGCGACCAAGGTCTTCGGCAACATCAACATCGGGCTGATCTTCGGCCTGCTCCAGTTCGTGTCGACCTTCGCGATCACGACGCTGTACGTGCGGCACGCGAACAAGAACCTCGACCCCGCGGCCGAGAAGATCCGCAACGAGCTCGAAGGAGGCCAGGCGTGAACAGCAACGCGGTGCTGAACATCAGCATCTTCGCCGTGTTCGTCGCGATCACCCTGGTGGTCGTCATCCGGGCGAGCCGCAACTCCAAGACCGCGGCCGACTACCTCGCCGCGGGTCGCGCGTTCACCGGCCCGCAGAACGGCATCGCCATCGCGGGCGACTACCTGTCGGCGGCCTCGTTCCTCGGGATCGCGGGCGCCATCGCGGTCAACGGCTACGACGGCTTCCTGTACTCGATCGGCTTCCTGGTCGCCTGGCTCGTCGCTCTGCTGCTGGTCGCGGAGCTGCTCCGCAACACCGGTAAGTACACGATGGGCGACGTGCTGGCGTTCCGCATGAGGCAGCGCCCGGTGCGCGCCGCGGCGGCGACGTCGACCATGGCCGTGTCCTTCTTCTACCTGCTGGCCCAGATGGCGGGAGCGGGCGGCCTCGTCGCGCTGCTGCTCGGCATCACCGGCAAGGGCGGCCAGGCGATCGTGATCGCCGTGGTCGGCGCCCTGATGATCGCCTACGTGCTCATCGGCGGCATGAAGGGCACGACCTGGGTGCAGATCATCAAGGCCGTGCTGCTGATCGCGGGCGCTTCCGTGATGACGGTGTGGGTCCTCAGCAAGTACGGCTTCAACCTCTCCACGTTGCTCGGCTCGGTGAAGGAGACCCTCCTCGCCCCCGGCCTCCAGTACGGCAAGACCGGCACCTCGAAGCTCGACTTCGTTTCGCTGGGTCTCGCGCTGGTGCTCGGCACCGCGGGCCTGCCGCACATCCTGATGCGCTTCTACACCGTGCCCACGGCGAAGGAAGCGCGTCGCTCGGTCGTGTGGGCGATTTGGCTGATCGGCGGGTTCTACCTGCTCACGCTGGTGCTCGGCTACGGTGCGGCAGCGCTCGTCGGCTCCGAGAAGATCTCCAAGGCACCCGGTGGCGTGAACTCCGCGGCCCCGCTGCTGGCCGAAGCGCTCGGCGGACCTGTCCTGCTCGGCCTGATCGCGGCGGTCGCGTTCGCCACCATCCTCGCTGTGGTGGCAGGCCTGACGATCACCGCGTCGGCATCGTTCGCGCACGACATCTACGCGAACATCATCAAGAAGGGCCAGTTGGAGGACAAGGAAGCCGAGGTGAAGGTCGCCAGGCGCACCGCCGTGGTGATCGGCCTCGTCGCCATCCTCGGTGGCATCCTGGCGAACGGCCAGAACATCGCCTTCCTGGTCGCACTCGCGTTCGCGGTCGCGGCATCGGCGAACCTGCCGACCATCCTCTACTCGCTGTTCTGGAAGCGCTTCAACACCTCGGGCGCCCTGTGGAGCATCTACGGCGGTCTCGGCATCACGGTGCTGCTGATCGTGTTCTCGCCCGTCGTGTCCGGCAAGCCCGTCGCAGCTGCCACCGGCAAGAGCGCGTCGATGATCCAAGGCGTCGACTTCCACTGGTTCCCGCTGGACAACCCCGGCATCGTGTCCATCCCGCTCTCGTTCCTGCTCGGCTTCCTCGGCACGGTCCTCTCGAAGGAGAAGAACCCGGCGAAGTACGCCGAGATGGAGGTGCGCGCCCTCACCGGTGTCGGCGCCGAGAAGGCCACGGTTCACTAGAGCGCATCGGTCAGGTAGTCACCGTGACGTCACGCGGGTGCCCCACGATGCATGACGGCGGTTTCAAGGGGTCGTCGCAACACCGCTGTGGTTTTAGGTGGTGAGTAGATCACGCAAACGCTCGGCCGGGGTAGCCCAGCCGAGCGTTTTGCG
>Ga0307507_10011915_pt1 | contig 10864 bp, 11 predicted proteins | sample 7_EM_MG_FD_207223 | JGI IMG/M metagenome (GOLD analysis project Ga0307507, IMG submission 207223) | Populus trichocarpa ectomycorrhiza microbial communities from riparian zone in the Pacific Northwest, United States - 7_EM | ecosystem: Host-associated > Plants > Roots > Unclassified | place... | reverse complement strand
TATAGGCTTGAATTTATCTATCTATTTTATTTCTATAAAAAATACTATAGTAAAAAATACTGTGGTATTTTTATACAAATACTATGGTATTTGTGGTTGCCGAACACTAGGCCAAACAAAAATAAAATTACTGAGGAAAATACTATAGTGAAAGTGGAAATACTATCGTATTTTTGGCATGCCGAACAAGGCCTTAATTGCATATCTAATTTCAAGATATGCGGAGACCCTGAGCTGGGATAAGAGACGGCTTACGATTACGAAATTGAGCAGTATGCCAATGCTATACAAAGGGTAACTGGGTTATCAAGGATATGGGGATTTGTGGATGGGACTATGAGACCATTTTGTCGTCGGGGCGAGGACCAAGCCGCTTTTTATTCAGGATATAAGAAAACTCATACCTTTAAATTTCAAAGTATTGTTACTCCAGATGGCCTTCTCTCTTCCTTAATTGGCCCATTTCCTGGGCCAATTGGTGACTGGATTGTATGGAGATCGTCTGGGATTGGGGAAATCTTGGAGCACTTGTTTGAGAAAAATGATGTATCAGAAGATCAAAGATTGTATGTTTATGGTGACTCTGCTTATGTATCTGCTTTTGGGGTTATTGGCCCATATTTGGAACAGGTGAATAGACCGTTAAGACAGGAGGAGGAGGCAGCTAATTTTGTCCTATCGGGAGAGCGTATTGTGGTTGAATGGGGATTTGCATGAGTAGTCAATTATTGGGCATTGAACTCTTTTAAGTCAGAATTGAAATTGGGTCTGTCACCAATTGCAGGATACTATATGGTTGCTACTTTATTGAGTAATATTCTTTTATGCATTTCAGGAGGGAATTAAGTTTCAGAGAAGTATGACTTATCACCTCCTACAGTGGAAGAATACTTGTATATAGGAGAAAATGAGTAGTGAACCCAAACGGCTAGTTCTTTGTATTTTTGAGTCTAAATAAGATGGACAGTAGTACTAGAAACGCACAGGTATTTTAGTGTCTGTCTGGATGACTACCTAGAACAGACAAGCAGTAGTCCCAACCATCCCAGACGTCTTGGGCACAGGGGATAAGGAGAGCCCGACATGGCGCCCGTCTTGTATAAAGACTGTCGTCCTATAGGTTAACGGCCGGCCCCTCAGCCTTTTCTAAAATAAGAGCAAATACGGTACCAAAAGGGCAACAGCAGGAGAAAGGCCAATGATAGTCAGTAAGGTAGTTCTATTCTCTGCGTACTTGGCTTATTCGCTAAACTGAGGGAAACATTCTTTCATTCCCGTAGCCCTCATGCTTTCCACTGGCATTCTCATATCCATGCATCAATGAAACAGCTTGCATAACCTCCGTGCTTTCATAAAACAAAAGAAACCAGGATACCGAGCAGCATTTCCAACAAGCCTGAGTACAAATAGGAACTTCTGTTAGGCCCCAGACATTCCTTATACTTCTTACCAATTATCTGTGTCACCCTCCGCCTTATTGCCCAATACTCACTATCGCCTTTGTCCCCAGCCACATCCCATATACACCGCCCAGCCGCCTTTCGACTTGCCTGGCACACTTCATGGTAATCTGAAACTGCCTTACGGGAATCTGGGCCTTGTTTTCTTCGTTCTGGTACAAGAAAACTTTACAGAAATAGTTTTATATGAAGATGGCTTTCGTTCTCTCTAAGATAAGGTAGTTCCTGCACTTTACAAATTCTTCTTTCCCGTAGGGGAGCACGGAAGATGGCATTAAGGACTTAAACATTGCTGGATTTAATGGGTTTGCAGACTGGGTTGCAGAGTGCTGCTAGGCGGGCAAACAGGAGTGGAGTTCTGAGGTGTGGAGTTTGTGCTTTGCATTATTGTTGGGATCATGGTGAGTACAGGTGATTCGATAGTAATAAGAATAAAACAACAAATTGGAAGGCAAAAGGACAAAAAGTAAGGAACCACAAACGAAATAAAGAAACCACTAAGACGAGACACTATTTAGATTGCAAAATCCGTAAAGTTTCTGTTGTATTTTGCTTTACCTCTTGGATTGCCACTTCGGCAGTTCCTAAACGCTCTTCTAAGGAGCCAATCCGGGTATTCGTTTCCTCTTTCTCATGTGCTAAACCCAGCTGTTCGGAGGTAGGCGATTCACTGACAGGTAGATCGATCGATCTAGTAATATCCTTCAGCAGGATAAGAGTATTAGCCACACGCTCAAGAACTGTGGTCAACCGGGTACTCTCTTCAGCCAAACGGGTATCCAAAAGTTCTCCACGTTCTCTGATTTTCCTTCTCTTATCCCGTAAAGTGTCTGCTTTCTCTTGCTTGCCCTGTGGCCTACGTCTCCTGCCTCCCGTAGCAGAACTCGTAGTAGGCACTATATTCCGGCCCCACTCTTCTTGTGTTGCCCCCAGCTTCACTGCTGGTTCCTTGCTTTGCGCTTCTCCCCCCATTTAACCCATACCCTGCTCCCCCTCTTGGCCATAATGAGCATCAAGTGCTGCCATTGCCGTCTCATAGCCTCTCTTTCCTTTCATTGTTGAAAGTAACTCGTGTCGATGTGCTTCTGCTGCGACTTCCTCTTTTGCTTTTTTGCTTTGAGCTTGTTCACTCATATACCCTGCACTTCCCCGTCCATCCCCACTCTTATAACATTAGCATTAATTATTTAAAAGTATAAAATATGTTATTAGAACTTACACTGTCTACCCGTGATTTCCATTGTTCCATTGTTTGCTTGAATTCACCATCTATTTGAGCGGTTCCACTCTCTTTCATATCTTGTTCAATTTTGATATTGTACTCAGTGAGCATACGTACCATGGTAATAGGTGGATTGCTGACAGGACGGCCCAACGCATTCGAGAATAATTGTTGAATTTTAAGCCAAAACCGTTCACGACCACCACGCATCGAATTTTCAGCTCCATGAAGAACACATAAGCGAGCAAGCAGAAGCTTCTCGGATGGGGTATATCGATTTCGTGAATTGATTGGAACTGAATATCCTGCGTGGATATTCGGAGGTTCTTGACTCCGTTGTGGCTGCTGCAAGATACCTCCCAGTGCCATACTTCCAGGTGGTACGACATTCTGACTGCGCTCATGCTGGTGATCGCTTAGCTGGGGCCTCTCATCAAGTGTACTAAGCCGATACTGATATGCAGACTTGTTCTCAGTGTTCGCAACTATCCAGTCCGTCCGTCTTCGGGTCCGGACGGGACGGACTACGGCTCATAGTCCGTCTTTTAAGGGGGGCTAGGACGGACTATGCCCGGGAGGGTGATGACCGGACGGACTATAGGGGACTATAGTCCTTGCGCTGGGCCTTAAGTCCTTGCCAAGTTGAAATCATGAGACATCACTCTCGCCGTCCCCGGGGGTCCCCCACAGTCCCCTGCCGTCCTCACCCAATCCCGGCCGTCCTCACCCATCCCCGACCGTCCTCACTCATCCCCAGCCGTCCTCAACCGTCCCCGGTCGTCCCTCATCGTCCCCTGCCGTCCACCCCCCTATCCTGCACTAACATGTCTCACCCTGTAGGGCCCGCCGTCCTGCCCAAAGACGGCCGTCCTCCCCTTAGGACGCCCCGGACGGACTATAGCTAGCCGTCCCGTCCCGTCCGGGGCTCTTGGCAGTCGCCCCGCAGGGCCCCGCGGGGCCCCCGGACGGTTGCGAACACTGCTTGTTCTCACTTGTAGGGAGTTGAGTAAATGGGGCTATGGATTCGTGGCGAGGCATCGAATCTAGGTTGGTGGTAGGAATTGTTGGAGGATGTTGATATGCGAGATCGGAGGTCAAGCGTACGGTTGGGCATCGGGATGTTGGTCCATATGCAGTCTGAGAATTAAAGCTCTGACTATATGGAACCCTTGTCGTACATTTTCCAATTGGGCTACTGGTACGCTGCATGCATGGTATGGGTTGGGGGGGCTAGCTCTCGACAGGCGGTACGGAGTGTTTAGCAGATAAAACACTCTTCGGTGAAGGATGTGGGGTAGCGCTCATGTGAATTGTGAGATGCAGCTTGATAAGGCGTCGTTTGGAGTGGTCTTGTTCGGTATGCTATCAGCGTTCTGATACCCACTGATGAAAGACAAAAAAAGAGAGATTTTTTTTTTGCGTCAACACACTAGTAAACAAGACGCTACTACGACTGTCGTAATTGAGAACTGTTCTTACAACTGCTCAAAGCTGCGCCACCCAGCACTATTGCACATTCGGAAAGGTTAGCTTGGTTGCTGTGGTGATAAGAGCAGTTCAAGTTACGACTGTCATAGCAAAACCTCCCTAGCTGGAAGATGAGGATTGAGTAGGGTAATATCGCATTGCCCTCAAATTTGTTCCCTCGGTTGGAACGGATCCGTTCCGTTCGGCGACCGTTTCTACTGTAAAAAGAGGATTCTTTCTATTTTGAAACGGAAGGAAACGGGCCATTTGTATGGGGGAATGGAACAGAACCGTTCCAACCGAACAGGCCCTTAGCAAAATCTTAGGTTCTCGTTAGGAGATAGGTTGCATAAGTGGAAAAATTCTTATCTTGGCAGACATCTAAAATCCAGATTGAACAAGTGGGTATCTAACAAGTATTAATAATTAGCACTCAACCATTCAGCTCAAAATCAAATTGCTACTACTTCTAGGTAATGAAATCTATTGAGTCTCTCAAAATAACTGCCCAAAAGGTATATTCTCCTCCCCTCCTTAGCCTCATTATGGGCTGTAGAACCTTGATAATATATGCAGATACATAGACAGTAACTTAGTGCAACTGCCCATGATTAATGCCATCCTGTGACACCCTCATTTTTTCCACTTCCTCCTGATCGATCAGCGCCTGTATCCTTGTTTGGCCACCGGAAGTTTTCCGCCCTTTGCTACCATACTCGAGTACAGGGCCTAAGTTTTGTATGTTCTATAAGTGAGGCTTGCTGCCTTACCCCCTGTGGAACATACAAAACTTAGGAGCTGTACTTGTACAAGTACCTCCGTAGGTCTCCTTGCGCAAACTCTCTATTGGCACTGGTTAAGTTCTACTCTTTCTCCGCCGTGCTCCCACAAAGAAGCCAATCACAAGAGACCAACCACAGGCTGAATATCAAAGGCACAAAAAAAAAGAAGGCGAAAATTTCAGTCGCTTCTATGTGAGCGAGCAAAGGAAAACAACATAAAAGCCCTCTCCTCCTTCTAACTTATGGTGCACTTTTTTTTAATTTTTTTACCTTTCTTCCACTACCACCCCTCCTTGCTCATGCTACCCTCGCTTCTTTTTTCTTTTTTCTTGCATTATTTCCTTTTCCCTTCCCGACTACAGGATTGATCGATTGAGATTCTTCCATGTCCACTTAAAAAGGAGAATAAAGAGATAAGAGATAAAGATGCGCTCTTCGAGCATTCTCGCAAAATTAATTACGCTCGCTTCAATCATTGGGAGTCCTTCGACGAGCTCGACAGCGTTTCCTATTACTGATACTGGTGTGATTCTAACCACATGTACGGCTAGCGGGCAGTGTAGGCTTGAGGATCTTGGGGGAATTGTATGCTAACCTATCCCTCTCCTCTCCTCTCTTCCCTAGCATTCATCACTAACGAGGTGGATAGACAACCAATCTTCCGACAAATTCCTGCCCTTCTTGCACGGCTACCATCCCCCCTCCCGTAAGTCAATTTCCCCGAGTATCTACAGTAGGCTTTGAGAGTTTATTTGCTGATTAATCAATTGATTCAGATGAGCACTGTTGTTCCCATAAGGGAGGCTAGCACCACCATGAACAGGCCAACCGGCTCGTCGAAAAGTGCCACCTCTTCCCCCCGACTGGTGGGAACCCGACCAGCACGGGTGCTTCCGGAGGCGGTGCTACTACGAAACCTACTGGCGGTACCGGCTCTGGTTCTGGTAATGGCTTTGGCTCTGGCAGTGGCTCTGGCTCTGGCGCTGCCTGTAGCGGTGGCTCTGTCTCTGGTTTTGGTGCTGGCTCCCGATCTGGCACTGGCTCTGGAGGCAGTTCTGGTAGTACACCTACTGGTGGTACCGGCTCTGGCTCCGGCAGTGGCTCCGGCTCTGATTGTGGCTCTGGAGGTCGTTCTGGTAGTATACCTACTGGGGGGACCGGTGCTAATAAGAAATCTGGTAGTACACCTACTGGCGGTACCGAGACTACTACGAAATCTGATAGTACACCTACTGGCGGTACCGGCCCTGGCCCTGGTAGTGGCTTCGACTCTGGTAGTGGCTCTGGAGGTAGCTCTGGTAGTACGGTTGCTCCCGCTGCTACTACCGCCGCTCCCGGTGGATCTACTGGTGTTGCAGCTAGGAATGGCGGGAGCATAGTTGCTGTCGTGCTGCTTGGGTCGCTTGTGGGGCTTTTTGGATCATGATGGATAATAATTTTTTGCATGGGCGTGGTGCCTTTTAATGTATTTTGGTAATGGTTAATGTTGATTAGTATTGAGATTTAAAAGTATAGCTGCGTATTGATTAGTGTTGAGCGGCGTGGCTTTTGTGCCAATGTGGAAAAGGCGTAGCTCCTTGACCCGACAGTATCGAGTTTGTCACTATTCGTTTGGTGGTAAGGGATTACCTCGCGATTGACTGACAAGGTATTCAAGAAACCAAATCACTTGCAAATCACTATCAACCCCCAAGAATCTCCCCAATCTCTTGACATTCAAACAGGCCGTAAGGTTAAGGTAAAAAGTCTATTGAACTTCCCCCCCTTTCCCTTCCCCGAAACTATTATGCTAATCAAGGAAGGGACAAACGTCACAAAGAAAACTTCTTTATGCTCCATAGCCTCTGCACATCTGACTCTTCCTTCCGGTGCTGCACTAATCCTAAACGCATATCCCGATGTTTGTCCACACGAGATTAAGATACGCTGTGCCTATGCTGAGCATGCCGAGCAGCATCAAAGAACTTGCTCCCGGCTAATATATCAATCCTGAGCGCATATTAGAACTCCTTTGTCTGAACGATAACGGGATAGGTTGTGTGTACGCCCGATAGGCCTAGCATGCTGAGCAGCATCATAGAATTCCAACATATCCTTGGCATTCTCGTGCTTCTTCCTGCTCAGCATCATTTTCCTTTTTCCAGAGAGCCCAGGGAGTAGGATACCATTGCATAGTATTATACATAATACATTGCTTGCCCCATATACTAATCTAGATTTATTTCCATTGTTGATTAGGCCTTCGGCACTAGACTACTCCGCTAGACTAGACCCACCCTCCCGAGTACTTCTGACTTCTACACAGGTGCGGTACGGGTGCAACGCTCTCGTGATACCGCCGCTCATTTTTCACCCCGCGAATGCTACTTTGCGTCCTACCCGCTTAAACTGCATGGCCACAAAAGTACTCGAACTTATTACAGCATATCGCTCACCCCTCCTCCAACACACTCTTTGCCTCCCTCCTCAGCGAACATCAAGATTCCGAATCTCCCAACCCAGCACACCACAAACCAACCTAGGGTTAATTTGCCGTGAACCTTATTGCGTGTACTTTCCCATCTTATACCATCCGGGTAAGGTCAGATTAAGTCCAAGTCTAACAAATCCATAGCCAAGCAGAACCTCGTTGTGATACGATCCACTATACGAGAAAATATCGTCGGTCACGGTTTTTTTTTTACTGATCAGAACTAAGGAAGAGGCGGGGGTGGGTTATTTCTAACGGAAAGGTTCAATGGGAGAGTGCGGGCTTCAAGGGTGGTAACTCCCGAGGCTGTCTAGGCTAAAATGGGAGGACCACCGAGACGGAATGTGGGAGATGCTATGGCCAGAGACTAGCTTATGCTACAGAATGCAGTCGCTAACTGGAGAGCCCCCAGACTTGAGGGTAATAAAATGTTTTTATACTTAATTTGAAGAAAATAAGTAAGGATGGAGGCGCTTGTGTTCTTTTAGAATTATGTAAATGCCATCACTACGATTAGCACCAGTAATATCCCTCACCCAAATTTTTGTTGGACTTAGTCCTATTCCGCCGTACAGAGGTAGTTTTCTCCTCCTTTTCTTTCGTCATAAGACTCTTGTTTCTTTTCTCAATCTGTCATGTTGGAATAAGGGTATCACTACTACGTCATGTTAGAAAGGTGGCCTATATGATATAGGACACGGTGTCTAGTGTGGCTGCTCAATTGATGTAGTATATTAGTACCTCTTATCCCTTTTTATTTTGAAAATCAACATTCACAATTTTCACGAGTGATACATTATGACCCAACTCCACGATATTTCCGGTCCTATCCACAATCAACTTAGCGAACACACACATAGTGCCGCAGGAAAATCTCATTCCGCTCCAGTTTCATGAAAAAATGAAGCGCAGACTGACAGACGTAAATTACAACCTTTCGGGCCCCCCATTGGGTAAGGAAGGGGAAAGCAAGGAACTTGACAAATCCACCTCCAGCTCTCCCAGCTCCTCCACATCTTCCATATATATAATACAACCTGAGTAGAGGTCCTTTCCGCATAGGAGGACGCGCGGAGACCTGGTGCAGACAGGTTAAACAAAGAGGACAGAGAACAAGAAAAATATGAAATATCAGAGAAGGAGAAATGGGGGAATAGGTGAAAGAGAAAGAAGTAGACAAAAGAGAAAATTTTCCCCCACAAAAACAGGGAGATAGTCAAAGCCAAACAGGAAAACAGAAAGGGAGTCGATCACCATTGACCAGAAGATAGATGAAAAACACATCCCCTGGCCACTATACTAGTAATCCTAACACAACAAATGGGGTTGCATCTACACTACAAGCTCAAGGTTATCCTGTCCTGCCGCTACCGTCCTCACCATCGTCGTCGTTTCTGGAATGGTAGGGCTTGCACTCGTAGTCACCACTGCCTCCTTATAACCCTTAATCAAGCTCATCCTCGCAATACCAACATGCCTCTTCCCATCCGACCCCTTAAACCTCCCATAGCCATACGTCCCCCCTAATCTCTCCATGTGTTGGCTGCGCATAGCAGAGTTCATATTTGCCGTTCCAGCAACGTCGGACAGAGCACTACTCGGATGGAAGAAGCTGATCTCAGAAGCGAGATTATATGGGAACCTCGGTAGGAAGCGCCTGGGCCTTCCGGACGCGAAGACTATGGTTCCGGCAATTAGCTGGAATCCGAGTATTGCCACGGCGATGTAGAACATCACTGGGCCCATCGACATCCGCGGCTGAATGGACCCGAGTTGGCTAACTTCGGATCTGCGCGCGTTGCCAGCGGGGACAAATATCCTGTTCTGGTTCTGGGCGAGCACGATGGGGAAGAAACGTTTATAGAACTTTGATAGCGCTTGCTGCGCATCCTCGAAGCTCGGTGATGGGTTTGAGGGGTTGGAAAGTGTCTTGTTGATCAGGTACTCGCCGATGAACTGCGAGAAGCTATGGGATTGGTTGTCGTTGCGCATTATGCCAACGTCTAATCTTTGCGGTGGGGGAGTACGGAGGAGCATTGCCAACGGGAACTGCGCCGTGAATTTGCCGACTGAGGTCGAGCGGTTAAAGATTCCAGGGTCATCGTATTTGAGCTCTCCGATAAGCTTGGATCTTTTCACGCAGCCTTCGCCATCTATTGTCACCCTAAACCGCCCATAGAGATTTTCTAGCTGTAGATTAGTGTAACGTGGGACTGCATAGTTGGGGAAGTTCCCACGGCCCCAGCCAGCGAGGATTACGCTGCTGCAGGCTTGCACGGCTTTTTGATCACTTCCATTGGAGGCTTTGAGGCCCCAGACGAGTGTTCCCAACGGGGTAGCCCGTTCGGCTTGAGTCAGGACAAGGACGGACGACATTTTGCCGTCCAGTCCCGTCCTCCAGCCAAATTGCCCGACGATTCCGAGTAGAGGACGTCAGGCCCCGCGGTCCCCCACCGTTGTATTAACCCCTGTAATGTCTCAGTTCGCCCATTGGATTCTTTGCGCCAAGAAATGAGCTTTGCAATGAAAGGCCATGAATTAAGGCTACACAAAATAGTAAGCCCAATTTCCACTCCCCCCCCACCTGAGCCCGAGCCGCCTGCCACCGCCGGAGTTAAGAGGCCACTCTACGCACTACCGGTACTCAGACTACTCGTAGTTGGACTGCTGTTATGACCAAGGGACTCCTCCACACGCTCAATTGGGCTGAGATCGGGAGTGTTGAGTACCCCCGAAACTGTGCTAACATCAAAATCGCAAACGGTTTCTTGTGATGCGGACTCTTCAAGTGGAATTGACATACTGGATACATATTGTAGAAAATGAAGAATTAGGATATGAAAAGTAGGTGAAGTCAAATTGGTAGTGAATTAGAGGGGTTGCGCATGGGGACCTAGGTGGCGGTTAATAGGAAATGGACCTAGGTCTAAGGATGAGTTTGCGCAACAGGTGTATCATACTCGAGTACATAGGTGGTTGGTATCCCATGGACTGTAAAAGTGCATATTCGCACCGCTCATGGTGTGAAATTTTTGTCATTTGAACCGTTTTTGATGACACTGCCCAACATGTCCCTCAACTTAGTTCTAAATTTCAGAACTAGAACTCTCACAAGCTAGATAAAATATTAATTTCTCCCTAATTGAAATTGACTTTGGTTTTCTTGATAAAACAGCATGTAGGAGTGGGGTTTGACTCAGTAAAAATTACAGCATGATCAAATATACCCTCTAAAAAAACTTTTCAGAACATGGCCACCTGTAAACTCACCACTTCATAACTCATCACTCCTGCACTTACATGGTGGAATTTTCCCCCAAAGTAAGGATAAATAGACAATCACTTTATAGACTCTTTTTCAAGCAAGTAGTTGTAATACTATAGTGGTGTTAGTTTTTGAATTTTGAGTTTTATGGAGAATATAGGATTCCACTATGAGAAAGAAAGATGAAAAAATACTGCC
>Ga0307507_10011914_pt1 | contig 10864 bp, 11 predicted proteins | sample 7_EM_MG_FD_207223 | JGI IMG/M metagenome (GOLD analysis project Ga0307507, IMG submission 207223) | Populus trichocarpa ectomycorrhiza microbial communities from riparian zone in the Pacific Northwest, United States - 7_EM | ecosystem: Host-associated > Plants > Roots > Unclassified | place... | reverse complement strand
AGAGGGTGTGGCCGACCGTGCAAGCGCTAAGCGAGGCAGCGAAACGCGAGCGGAGAAAGGGGGGAGTAGAGCCAAACGACCCCTAGAAACAAGGACGCCAGGGCCCAAGGACATGATGAGGGAAGTAAGGCGGGATGGGGGGGGGTGCAGCTCACTGAGAGTGCGGTGTTGGTGGATGTTGACGATGAATTCTCATGGTGTTGAGTTTTCAATCGCCGGGTGTGTAGGGGAGATGGTTCGTGACCCAAATCTCATGCCCCGAAGGTGCCCTTATATAGGGGTTCTTCCCTCAACCCTAACCCTGCGTGACTCATTCCCTCGCGTCACGCGACTCATGACTCATAGTGAGTCATAGTGTGAAATCGATCAGCTGACTCATCTGAGTCAGCTGCGCCCTATCTCCCAACCAATCAAAACTCATAACACAAGTCATGTGCCCTAACGGGGTCCCATGCGTGAAGCCCATGACTCATAACTATGAGTCATGTGCGAAATACATAAACCACATGACCACAATCGTGCCTCATGTCAAAACCACATGACCACAATCGTGCGTCATGTCAAAACCACATGACCACAATCGTGCGTCATGTCAAATATCAACCAATAACAATAAACCGATGACACGCTATTGCGTTGTCATGTGCAAGATAAGAAACCGATGACTAATAACTATTAGTCATGTTAGATTCTGCCTTGCTTAGTCACCGTTTGTGACATCCAGAAACAGATTTAGGAAGATCATCAAGTCCCACATCACGGATCAGACTTTGGCCAGGATGCTACACTCAAGCCCTATGGCCATATTCCGTCTGCTGCTGGGCCGCTCTCCACCTCCACTCTCCAATTCCGGCGTTGTTGGCTCTGAGTGGCTTGGAGTTATGGCCTGTTTTGCAAGCGAATTCAAGACTGCAGGCCAACGGGAGAGAACCACAGATGGAAAACGATTTTGGGTAATATGAACTGGGGCAGGTGTTCTCCATCCGGAGTATCCAATCCTGCTCGAACTCTGGGTATTCCCAGGGGTGATTGTCACTATCGAAGGTTGCGAGTTACGGACCTCTTGCCCAATCGGCCTCTGTGCCCCCCCCCCCCAATCCGCGAATGGATCTTCATTATCCCCATAGTGTTCTAACTCGTTCTCCTCCTGGCTCTCCTGGCTCTCCTGGCTCTGGCCCTCGTATTGTCCATCATCGGAGTCAATACTGTCATCCGCTAGCTCCAGGCCCTGCTCCCGGTTGTCCGGAACAGGCTCTGGTATCTCGAGTTGGGATGAAGCTGGCCCCAGCCCGGCATTCCCCCTCCTACTTACAGTAGCCCCAGCTGTAACTGACTCAAGGGTGGGTGGTATTCTAGTTCACCTGTCCCTGGATTGAGATCACTGGGCACGCTCGCGGTGGACCTCTCTTCGTCTTTGCCTCTCATGCCTCCACAGAGGCGTTCTGTCCGCCGTAAGCCGCCGCTGTTGTTGTGACATAGAGTGCAGGCGAATTGTCATAAAATAGGATCCCAGTGAATAGAGTTGCTAGATAGATGGTGTTAGGAAACCTGTATTGGCAGGTAGCCCAGGGGGGCAATATGGGGTTTGAATCTAGGAGATAGGAATTGTCCGGACAGCTTTAAGTGCTCGGGACGTTCACAGCTTGTCACTCACTTGCATACTCGACGGCATTGGCACACACCCGCGGGGCTGAATTGTTGCTGGACACCTGATCTAGGAATTGCACCCTAGGTGTCCAGCTTCAAATTAGCCGCGCAACTGTTTTCTTAAATCATAATACAAGCGTCAAGGATTCAAAGTTAATAAAGGAGATGAAGAGGTTTATTGAATGCGCGGACTAATCTACATCAGCAAAATGTCAAAACCACTCCTGGTCCACCAAGGGGGGTTATGGTCCCTCTGGTCCTCCTGGTCCACCTTGATCCACCCTGATCCACATTTTCGGTAAAATTTCCAAAAGTGTGGATGAGAGCCGATTGGAGTGGACCAGGTGGACCACGGGGACCACAACCCCCCTTGGTGGACCAGGAGCATTCAGGACCACCTTGGACCACGCTCCGACATTTCCCTGATGTAGTTCAAGTAGGTCTGCCAAGCAGACCATAAGGAATGCGGGTAAGGGTAGGGTTCGGAGCACGGAACCCTCATCTCAGAAAGTACAAGTTGCCGCTAATGCTCAACAAATGGGGTATAAGGTGAAAGCTAGGATGGGAAAAGCAATGAAGAGGCCAATCCCGAACGAAAAATAGCTGGAAGAATGATCCGCACAAACCCAAAGAGCAAGGTCTAAAACTAGAAGATAAATATCCCAAACGAAAAAAGGCGGAAAAAAACAAGAATACACTGCAAAAATTCCCAGAGCAAAGCTCAAAAGCCAGAAAAGACACCCCCAGACGAAAAAGAGCCGGTGCCGAACACTACAAGACTGATCTCTGAAACACCCAGAGAAAATGACCAAGCTCCTCTCTTGCCTCGGTGGGATCCGTGGACGATGGCAAGTCTAAACTTACCACACTGGGTCAAGGCTAACTGGCCCAGCCGTGGTGGGCTAATCTAAAACAGAAATGGTCAGGAGCGAGCGAGAACAACCCGCACAACTCTAGGAGCGAAAATGAAAAACACCAAAAGGAAAGGTCCACGATCTGCAGCGGCCTAGTATCTATAATCATGAACATAACTACCCTCCTTGTGGCTTCATGTTAGCCACATTGGGTGGAGGCAGGCTAGCATTGTTGACAGAGGCTAGTACGCAGAAACGAACTGGAGCGGACTCCTAAGGTCCGTTTCTGTTGACAAAGCAGTAGGACTTGCTGCCAACATAGCAGATGAAAGACCTGGTAGTTGTAACAGCAACTTACCAGGTGTAAAGTATCCACTTGCGCTGGCTCGGGGGCTGACGGCCAGGCCTAATCTACGTCCAGCATTTGCTGCTTTCATATCTACAAGCGCATTGTCGGCGCAGAGATTAGAGGGGGAATGACTTCTGCTGGGCGTACCCACTTGGGTCGCCAATGTGTTGGCATGCTGCTGGGCGCCGGAGGCTAGCATCAAAAGATGCTCAGCTGATCTCCTCAGCTGGAGCTGCTCAGAGGCTGCAGAGCCTAGATCGTGACGCAGATTGGGAGCCAACGGAGGAGGAATGTTTGGCGGACTAGGCGTGGCGGTGGGTTGCTGACTCCAATTAGCCTCCCCATGGAGTCTATCCGGTTCACCCTCAATACTACTGTTGATTATTGGCACGCCGCGGGCGACCTTCCTCTGATGTTCTGCAGCCTCAGCCTGACCGTTTGGGTCGTCAGCCTCAACCATGGCTGCTAGGTCACGTTTGCCACTGGTATTGACTGCCGTCCGGGTAGATAGCCAGAATACTTTCTTTAGGTCAGTCTCCCTTCCTATTTGTCGGCCAGACCTCAAGGCACAAATGCCCAAGTCAGTAGGAGGGGCAGAAGGTTGCTTACTAGGAGATGGTGTGAAACCGGAATCCAAGGCTCGCACGACCTTGGTGGCCGAACTAGGGTTTGAGTCTGGCTCCGGTTCATTGAGGCCCGCCAGACCGCTGCACACCCTTTGTCCAGTCTTTCGCATGCTGCTGCCGGGTTTTCTGGTACTCAACCTAGTGATCCTCTTTGCGGCTGCAGCGGACGACTCAGGCTTGTGGCCGTCCGAGTCCGACTCATCAGTATGAACTTACGGATTGGGAGATTGGCCTCTATTATCACGAGGGCCAAAAGTCAGGGCACCGGTGGCGGAGTCCTATCTTCTCCACAGTTGCGATTGCCACGGCAGAGCAGATCCATTCGTTCGCTCGGCAAATTCATTGACCATCACATGCGGACATGCCTACTGTTTCTGATTGAGATCATTTCAGCAACCGGCAGCAGCTCCTCAGCATCATCAAGCAGCATGCGTGTACCATGTCTGGTCGCACCAACAAGTAGACAATATCTGTATCCCCGTGCAAGGACTCTGTCTATGCACAGAAACACATTCCGCATGGTGGGTTCGGTCATCTCCATCTTGTAAACATGTCCATGGATTTGCCATTGGATGTTGTCCATCCTGGCAGGGAGGCGGCTGTCTGGGTGGACCACAGATGGTTGATCTATCCAGGGATATAGGGGGCGCGGGCCGGCGAGACCTGCAGGAGCCATATTAGCATATACTGTGCACATTCAATGAGGATGGTTTGTGGTAACCTACGATCATTTCCGACAGCGCCTGGGGCCGCAAAGGGGGCTGCAACCGGGGCAATAGCGGGAACTGGTTGTGCTGCCAACAATTGTGTTACGCTGGGCTTATGATTTTTTGCTATGTCCTTTAGCAAAAAATCAAGGCATTCAGTAAAACGTTCGCCCCGGGCTGTATTTGTCTGCCAGAGTGCCGCCCTAACTGTAACGGGCAGGGTGGCAAGTGCATATGCCTGAATGGCAGCCCATTGGGGGGCCATACTCCCCTTCCCGCCCGGGATCCTGTCTTGCTGCATTTTACCTTTCATAGCATTCCGTCACTCTTTATACTCCTAACCATAAGTTCTCAGTTCGGGGAAGCCACAGACATATTCAAACCAAGTAACCTCTCTATCATCCTTGAAGGCATCGGACTTTTGGTATTGAACTCCAACTTTTGAGGCTGTCATTGTAATAGCGGTTGGGTCGGGAGGGTGGTTGATCGATCCGAATTGTTTTTCTTTTTCCACAATTATCTTCCAGCGAATGAAAGATGTCCGCTTGGAGATGCTGGTAGCCTGGAGGATAATGGGAGAATAGAAATAGAGCAGGCCTGGCGGACAATAAGGGGAGATAAGGGGAGTTCTGCGGATGATAAATGGCGGTGAGGAGGTTATTAGCTGGGAATATACAAATGAATAGTACTGAATTGGTCTGGGGATATACTAGTATTACCGCGGAGGAGTGAGAGGTTTTGTAGAGCTTTGTGGGTTCTATTGGGATGGATGGGTTGATCGATGAAGGATGTGATTGTGATTCGGGAAAGGAGCATGAAGAGAGAATGGAAGGGGGTGAGGGAGAGCTCATATTGGCCTCTGGGGTTCGCACGATCGTACCCTGTACAAACTTGAATAATGATATCTTGAATCTTGAAAGTTTATGTGATCCACTCACTAAGGCGAGAAGCTGCAGTTAAGGTTTTAAGCCGTAACGGAGCTGCGGAGGAGCCGCAGCCTCAGAGCCAAGACCTTGCTAAACCGCTCTAGACCCACCCCCCGTGAAAACCTGGTTAATGACAGCTTGAACGTCGGGACCCGTCAGTCATCCTACTAAACAAACTTGAAGGTTCCCCTGATCCAACCCTTGAAAGAAATCTACCTTTGACTTTCAAAGACTAAATCAGCTGCAGTCCGCCTCCACCAATTAGCTCAGCCAGACCACTTGAAAGAGAAACACCACACGAGCACGATGACCTCAAACACAACAAAGTGTCCTTATTGTAGGCAATGCTATCAACAGGCCGCTCGCTGCATACGAAAGCAATGCTCCTTGATATCGTTCTATCCCTCCGTGCGAATGGGGATCTGACCTCGCCAGGGCCACCTGCTTTTATACACGATGAAAACATCAATCAGAGCGACTCAGACTACGAATCTGATTATAGGCTGGAGATCGCCGGTTGCCGTACAGCATGTAGTGAGATAGATGATGATATGCGGAACGATTTAGATGCGGAGGATGTTTCCCACCAGCCAGTCTGCAGGCACCCATCGAGTCAAGAACCTATTTCTGGTGCTGGCAGAGCACTCAGCGATGTTGCTGGCTATACGGAGCTGAATAAGGCCATGACAGATGACCCCTGGAACCCTTTCTCGTCCGCAGACGACTTTAATTTGGCAAGCTGGCTAATCCAGAGCAAGGTAGCCAAGTCGCAGATCGACACGTACTTTGGAGAAGGTTTGTGTGGCACAGATAGCAGATCATTCCGGTCCACCTATACCATGCGACAATGCCTCGACGTTCTGGACCCATTTGGTGAGTATCTGGTGTGGACGGAAGCCATTATCGATGATGGTCGACATGCAGCAACTTTCTATTATCAGAATAGTATCGACTGTGTCCGCTACTTGATTCGCCAGGTCGCATATAGATCAGATATGGTCTAAGCACCTATTGGGGAATAAGATTTGAGTGGGGAGCGAGTATACTCTGAGATGCATACGGCGGACTGGTGCTGGGATACACAGGTATGAAATAGGTCCTGACAAGTTTCAAGTGGTGGGTGTTTCAACTGGTAATAGCCCATTATGTTCTTTGGCAGAAAGGACTGTCTCCCGGGTTAACAGTGGTACCTATTATCCAATTGTCGGACCAGACTCAACTTACCAAGTTTTTCGGAGATAAGAAAGCCTGGCCGGCATACGTGACGATCGGCAATATCCTTTCGCGGACGAGAAAGAGTCTTCTCAAGATGGCAATCCTGCTTCTGGCATTGCTTCCGGTGCCGCCAAAGTTCACTGGTGAATCAGGCCGCGCCGACGAAGCCAAGCGGCAGATGAATGCGGATGTCCTGCGAACCGGCTTTGTTCTTGTCCTTGCGCCATTCAAACAGATTGTCCAAGAAGGAACGGTAATGGATTGTGCAGAGGGCAAAATATGGCTTAGTTTTCCCATCTCGTCAGCCTGAATTGCGGATCATGCTGAACATGCGACCTTGCACGGAATAGGCAGTAAGTTGTGCCCAACGTGAGAGGTTCTGTGCAAGGAGCATGGTGGGAATCCGCTGAAGATGTATGAGACCCGCGACTACATCCTATATGGAACAAAGCCTTGAGGCATGAGCCGGCAGAAGTGGCCGGTATTGCAGGATACTTTCAGGAGGTGGGCGTTAAAATAGGAAATAATGTATTCGCTGGACTCGGCCTAGTTAACCCCGCCGACCTACATAAGCCGGACCTCCTCCACAATATTTAGCTTGGCCTATTCAAATATATGATGGAATGGGTGAAGGGGTTCCTGAAAAAGCATAAACGGCAGCAGGCATTCGACAAGGCGGGGAAAGAAATTCCGCCTTATCCCAGACTCAGCGTAGCAGAAGGGCCTATCGTGAAGTTAGACAATAGCAGGAAAAGGCAATGCGCAACCTCGGCCGCGGTATTTGGGCCGTATTGACATCTGCATTGCGAAATCTGGACAGTTCTCAGTATCACGATTCCAAGAGCGCTTTGAAGTGTGTTAGCGCCCGAGTTGACATCTCCCTCATGGCCCAATACCGCAACCATACACCCGATAGACATGTCTACATGGAAAGGTATCTGCAGACAGTGCGCCGGAAAAAGGATATTTTTCTTGAGTTCCATACTGTGATGGGGGTAGTGATATTCTAAGAACAAGCAAAGATACTAGGCCCAATCGGGGGTAAATTGGAGATTACGTCTAGGGAGACAAAAGTCAAGATAGAATTGTAAGGTTGGTAGAACAATAAAATTGTGTAAGGTGTATATATTGATAAGGTCTCTTCTCCGTTGCTTGATAGATGATAGCAGCTCCGAAGACACCTCGATATATATATTCCGCGTCTTGGTGTTCGCGGGCTAGATACTCTTATTCTATAACTAGGTATCTTTCTTTCACTTATCTCGACTTCTTTGAAGTGGGAGCCCGATTTGACCCAGAACATCCGTTATCTTTCGACTCTCGTTTACGCAACGTATTGCCACGGATGCCTCTCTTATGGGGAGGGTGTAGTGCCCGTCCACCTAGAAGGCTATACGAACATGTATCCGTTGCTAAATACATTCACGAATAATCTCTATGTGTTCATATGTCAGACAATTATTCGCTGGGATCGATGATGGCCAATCCTCATATTGTTGGCTCCGTTTTGACATGGTCTGTAGGCAGCATTCACTAGTCTTATACGGCATTACACGACTCTTTCCTGTCGATCGAACCAATGGTTACGACTATAGTTATCGGTCTCATGCCAAAACTCCCTTTGGGAGTTCCCCGACTCCCTTTCCGAGCATAGTGCATTCCTCCTGGTTACTGGGCGTCTTTCCAGACCAAGGATGCCTAACTAAGGTAGATACGTCCCGTGAGTTTGGTTCCACTTTTCGACACCCAATCTTGTAGTGGTTGTAACTCTCTGCGATGTCGTCCCATCGGGATGCTTTCACCTGCATCTGGTGCTCTGAGGTCTCCTCTCATATATCCTGCGAACAGGAACCGGTCGGAAGGACAGCCGTGACGTATACGGTGTTTCAAGTATGGTCCTCTCTACTCATGTGTTTGGTGAGGGGACGCAATTTCCCTGGCGGCTTGTGGTGATCAACTGTCCCAACGTCGGGGCTGGAGGGGGGTGTTGCCAAGCCTTTTTTAGAGGTGTCTACGCGAAGATAGGGTAACTTGACCCCCTTATCCTTCGCGGAGCTCTGTGCCTAACACGAGCTCCCTCCTCTTAAGTTTCGTCCCGAATACTTTTTGTCTAACTATAATACATTCTCAATCCTTTATGAGCTCCGTATGGTAGGGGTAAAAACCAGAAGCGTTTACTTGTCCCCTTGTGGAAAAACTTTCTCATACTACTCAGCCAAGTTCGGCCCCAGCATCTCTGGGTTTTCTCTATGAAATTTTTCCACCTCTTCTCTGGCGTTTTCCAACCCCTCCATTCGTTCCCAGGTATTTTCATCCTCTGAGCATCCTGCCCATTTTACAACGTATCGGAGTTCTTTGAACTCCTTGTTTACCCTTCTGACCTTTCTCATGTACCTGATTATCTCGCTTTTAACGATTCTTTCCACATCTTATTCCTGGTTACCTTCGACGTCCTCTGGTTCTCACGGGGAATCTTCGCGGTTGGGTCGGTGAGAGACTTTATAGGATTTGAGCAGCGAGATCTGAAACACTGGATGGATCTTCCAGCGAGCCGGGATATCAAGTTTGAACACCCTATTCCCTTTTTTCTCTAAGAGTTTAAATGGGCCGTACAATCCTTGGGTGAACTTTCTTGCTGGTCCTTTACTTTTAATGTTTTTTGCCTTTAACATTACCGAGTCTGCTATCTCGATGTCGGGCTGTGGTGTCGCTCGTCCGTCGTAGTATTTGTTCATGGCCTCCCTTGTTTGCTCGAGAGTTGTCCTCGCCTTCTCCTGCACTGTTTTCATCAAGTGCGTATACATTCTCGCTCCTGGGTTTTGAGCTTCTCTTTCCTTCATCCATTGCGTTTGTGGATGGAACCCGTAGTTTGCGGAAAGGGGGGTCACTTTGTGTGCACTTGCTTTGGAATTATCGTAGGCGTATTCCCCTAAGGCTAGTAGCTGATACCAGTTGTTTTGGTCATAGTTGACGAAGTTTCGAAGGTAACCTTCCAGCACTTGGTTGCTTCTTTCGGTTTTTCTGTCCCTATGTGGGTGATATGCTGTCGACATTCACCTTTGATTCCCAATCCTTTGCACGACGCTTCCCAAAATTGGCCCAAAAGCTTTGCGTCCAGGTCCGCTACCATTTCGGAGAGGAGTCTGTGAAGTTTCCAAACTTCCTTAAGCAAGGTATCCACAACCTCTTTTGCAGTCACATTTTTCGCTAAGCCAATGAAATGTGCCATTTTTGTCAAACGATCCACTACTACCATGATCTGAGTTTGTCCCTGGGACTCGGGTAACTGGGTAATGAAAGCCACTGAGATCGATGTCCATGCCGCGTAGGCTACCTCTAATGGTGGGAGTAATCCATACTTTGAGTGTCGTAGAGATTTATTAGGTTGACATTCGTCGCAACACCGGGGATAGTCATTGATCCACTAGGTGAGTTTTTCCCAGTGGATATTTCTCATGACTACCTCAATCGTATTTTTTTGTCCGAAGTGTCCGGCTACCTTTGAGTCGTGATATCCTTTTGCCATTTCGGTCCAAAGTTCTTCATTCGAAGCGATGAATAGTCTATTTTTGTCATAGGGTAGTCCATCTTCTAGCTCCCAGGTTTTTAGTAGTGTTTCTCATCTTTCCTTTAATTGGGTTGGCTTCTTTTTTCGTGCCGTCCGAGTATCATCTTCCTTTCCTGCCGTTCTTATTCTTTCCACAAATGAGTCGTCCATGGTTTGCATTTGTATTGCTGTAATCATGGCACTGGACAGCACCGTTATTTCTTCTCGTAGGCTGCTGTGTGTCTCAATGTCTTCTTTGTCAAAATATGAGTTGTCCTGTGGGTTTGGGTTTTGGAAACAGATTTTGACTTTGAGTGCTTCATACATAATTAGCCGTTTGGGACCGATGTCGCTTTAGCCGAATCCCCGAGTTCCCCTTTCTGTGTGTTCCAGGTTATGGATTTCCATGGCATCGTGTGTTTGCTTATTTTCCACGAGTAGTTGAGCGATACGGTCGCCTGCTTTGAATTTGTAAGTGGTATTCCCATGGTTCCATAAAATTACTTTTACTTCGCCGGTGTAATCCGCATCTATTGCTCCGTGTTACAATCCTCTCCTCCTCAGGTGATACTTGCAGCAAGTAACCGATAGCCTCCTAACGATCCCGTCTCTTAGCCCAATAGCTGTTGCGATAGCTAAGTCCGTTGACTCCTATCTAGCAACGTCGATCGCTAGGCTCTTATAAGACAGTTGTGTCTTGTTTTCCTGAAAGCGTGGTAGATAAGGATATTCGTATTGAAAGTAAATAGCATGAAAGAACTTAGATGGTTGCGTGGAGAACCCAAATCCTCTGCCCCGAGAGTGCCCTTATATAGGGGTTCTTCCCTCAACCCTAACCCTGCGTGACTCTTACCCTCGCGTCACGTGACTCATGACTCATAGTGAGTCATAGTGTGAAATCCATCAGCTGACTTGTCCGAGTCAGCTGCGCCCTATCTCGCAACCAATCAAAACACATAAAAACAAGTCATGTGCCCTAATGGGGTCACATGT
>Ga0307507_10011913_pt1 | contig 10866 bp, 6 predicted proteins | sample 7_EM_MG_FD_207223 | JGI IMG/M metagenome (GOLD analysis project Ga0307507, IMG submission 207223) | Populus trichocarpa ectomycorrhiza microbial communities from riparian zone in the Pacific Northwest, United States - 7_EM | ecosystem: Host-associated > Plants > Roots > Unclassified | place... | reverse complement strand
CAGGAACTTATAAGCTAATCAAACGGTCGCTCCAACTCATGGGTACTTATTAGCCAATAGAACGCCGCGCTACACCCTACCACCCCTGCCACCCCAATTCCTCTGCGAAGCGTCTAAGAGATTATAGGCGCGATTTATAAAGGCAGGCCACCTGCCTAGTAGATGACGGTTGTATTACCTTTAACGCGGTATATCGCCCCCTAATACACCACCGCTCAGCTCGCCGATACCTCCATTTAAAAGCCCTCCTCTCGCTCTATAGAATCCATCCGCAATAGAGCCTAATTGTGCCCCTAATGTCTCTACAAACGTCTCTACAAACGTCTGTACGAACGCCTACACGAACGCCTACACGAACGCCTACATGAACGCCTACACGAACGCCTACACGAATGCCTACGCGAACGCCTGCACGAGCGCCTATATAAAGCCGTTTATAAGGCCTTTAAAAACAAGCCCAAATACAACTTCTATATACTAAGACTACAATCGTCTGCACGAACGCCAGTGTGAACGCCCATACAAACGTCCATGCAATTGATTAATCAATTAATCGCCCATACGAACGCCCGTACGAACGTCCAAACAATTGCCCATACGATCATCTCTACAAAAGTCTCTGCAATTGATCGCCCGTACGAGCGTCTGCACGTCTGCACGTCTGCACATCTACACGTCTGCACGCCTGCACGTGGCTCCGCACGAAGCTCCGCACGAAGCTCTGCACGAAGCTCTGCTGAAGCTCTGCACGAAGCTCTGCACGAAGCTCTGCTCGAAGCTCTGCACGAAGCTCTGCACGAGGCTCTGCTCGAAGTTCTATTGAAGCTCTACTCGAAGCTCTATCGAAACTCTGCTCGAAGCTCCATCGAAGCTCCATCGAAGCTCTGCTCAAAGCTCTACACGACGCTCTACTCGAAGCTCTATCAAAGCTCCACTTGAAGTTCTATCGAAGCTCTGCTCGACGCTCTGCTCGACGCTCTGCTCGACGCTCTGCTCGACGCTCTGCTCAAAGCTCAGCACCCTAAAGGCGTCACTACGACCGCGTCGCCTGCCAGAACACGACACGACGGTAGTATGGGTATAGTTTAACCGGGCGAGCCGGTTATTGTAGGATAGAAGAGGCGCCTCTATAAATTTAGAAGGAAACGGAGTAGTGGTGGTGGAGTATAGCTATTGTTTTGATGCGACCGGTAAAGAGGGACCAGTTTCAAAAACGTGTCTTTAAACTTTAAGGCTGTATCTCGCCCCCTAATACGGTAGTTAGCTAGTTATAATTATTATAATTAAATAAAAGAAGAGATTACAATTTAAATGCATCGCGCACTAAGACTGTAGCTAGTATATTCACGCCGCTAGAGTTATTTAAAATTAATATACATTGAAAAAAGGACCCAGTTTACACTAAACGCGCGCCTATAATCTCTCAGACGCTGCGCTAAGGAATTTTTGGGGTGGTAGGGGTAGTAGAGGGTAGCGTGGCATTCTATTGGCTAATAAGTACCTATGAGTTAGAGCGACCGTCTGATTGGCTTACAAGTTCCTGTGGCTCAGGCGGGAGCAGGGGGGTAGCCGCCTCCTCAAATTCCTCGGCGAAGCGGATAAGTCAACTGAGATAACCTTCGGGTAGTAGGTGAACCCCTTGTCCCCTCGTGACTTCGCCAAGGCCCTAGCGCAAACGGGGAAGAGAACCCTTCCAGAATTTCTCTTCCAGAGTTTTGAGACCTTCATCCCAAGTGATAATACCAAATTCCCTCCTACTCCCTACACCTGCAATCGCTTCTCCATAACTCAACATGTACGATTCCCTTTCATTAAGTTCACATTGCTCTGTTCTGACTTAGCGCTTACAGGTATCTCCTCCGCCGCACTGCACTTCGTGCTCTGTCCATCCCTTCAACATCTTTCATCGCAAAGCCTCGGTCAATTACCACCTACACTCCCGCTTCATTCAAACAAAGACAGCAACAATGGATTGTGTCTTCGTTCCAACGGCGATTTGCCAGTGATGAGGCTACAAAGACTGAAGAACAAGTGGCCAACACGGTATCCGAGTCTACACAAGCTGAATCCTCCAGCACACCGGCGTCGGCAGATGCTGAGGAGCAGTCAACAATTGCTCCCGCAATATCTTCGGCAGCCGAAACGGTTGAAAGGAGAGCTGCTGATACTTTCGACACAGCAACTCAGACCACAGAAGCTGCCTATGGTGCAGCTAATAGCACTTTCGCCTTCGAACGTCACTCTAAAACATTCGATTCTGCGAACACGCCAAACACAACTCTCTACATTGGAAACTTATTTTTCGAGGTTACAGACGACCAGCTGAAGAAGGTGTTTTCGCGATTTGGTGCCGTTACAAAATCCTCAATTGTCTATGACAACAGAGGTCTTAGCAGAGGGTATGTGCTCTACCCGCTGCGGCTTGACCGTGAAAGCAATCAATTATACTAACCTATAATCCATTTCAGTTTTGGCTATGTCACGTTTGAAAACCAAGAAGACGCTACTGCCGCTGTGGAGAATCTCAACCAGCAAGTTTTCGAGGGTCGTCGCATGAATGTTCAATATCACAAGCCCCGGACGCTCGTTAGGACGCCACGAGCTCCAAATCAATCAAACCAACCATCCAAAACTCTATTCATTGGAAACATGTCATTTGAGATGTCTGACAAAGATCTGAACGATCTATTCCGTGACATTCGCAATGTCTTGGATGTCCGCGTTGCCATCGACAGGAGGACTGGCCAACCGAGAGGCTTTGCACACGCTGACTTCATTGATATTGCCAGCGCGGAGAAGGCGAAAGGAGTATTAGAGCAAAAGGAGATCTACGGAAGGAAACTGCGTGTGGACTTCAGCAGCCACTCATCTGCTACCAGAAACGCCTCAGAGCAGACTTGAGTCTCACTGCGAAAAGCAGTGGTTGACGCGGAAATGGAGCGGGAGGCGTGAGAAGAATTTCACGAAAGGGTGATTATTTTGGTCAGGTCTTCAGTTATGCTACCACTCATTGGTCCTCTATTGAAGAGTTAAGTTTTTGTGTACATTTCAGTCTTCTTTTCATGTCATTTCCTATCTTGTCTTAGTAATTTGGCTGTAAAATAGTAGAGGGGCATCCATGACTGATTCGCAATCACCACTCAGAGCATGTACATGGTTAATGTGGTGTTCGTGGGATATATGATAGCCGCCAAAAATGCACTTTGATCCCAGAACAAAGAGATATTAGACTTGCAATGCAGAACTTTCATTGAAATATGCTACAAGCCACGGAGGCATCTACTTGATTTTGATGGCCTGACTGTGCCCTCGTAAAAGGCTTCAGATACTTCACAGGGATCTAAGGCCTCCTTGTATATTTAACTATGAAAATACTTAAGATATTCATAATTAACATGACATGGCGAGAACTCGACTTAACAGGGCATGGGAACAGGGGCCATCTTGTGAAATTCGATTTGGATGAACCTCGGCGAGATTGGTCAAGATCAACCGATGTACATAGCATCCTAACCCCACGTTTGCGCGTCTGTATTTCAAACCATCAGAACAATAACAAACCTCGACACCAGACCACTGTTTCTTTTTCACTGCTTGTAATATATCCTCTAGTTTATATCAATTTATTCTCACCCTGTCGCGTCTCCGGCTCTGTTCATACCACCAACTCGCTGCTTCAGAACTCCACCATGTCCTTCTTAGGTGGCGCGGAGTGTTCTACCGCTAGCAATCCTCTCAGCCAGTTCACAAAACACGTTCAAGATGATAAATCATTACAGAGAGACCGCCTGGTCGGTCGAGGCCCAGGCGGTCTTCAAGAGGGCATGAGGAGTCAAGTAATGGGTGGAGGTCAGGACAATGTGAGTTTGTATACAGTTTGTATAATAGGGACCCTGAGATCGCCGTTGCCAGATTTTGACACATTTTGTTCACGTGGGAACTTTAAAGAAGCTAGAGAAGCTAATCTGGATATCGCTAGATGATGGATGAATTCCTCCACCAACCAAACCAGCTTCCCCAGGGCCCCGCCCCCGCATCGCCTTTCGCGATGGAGCAAATGCGACGAGAGTTAGAACGGGCCTCACAACGGAGCGGATCCCCTGCATGGGCTGCGGAGTTTGACCCCGGTGTTGAGGGACCAGCAGCAATGGATCCTGGTTTACAAGGACCTAGAGCAGCGGGATTCAATCCCGCTGAATTCGCGAAATATCAGCATATGAACGCCACCGCCCGAGCAGCCAGTCCGACAGTCAGCTCACAGCCATCCACGATGGGCTATCAGAGGCCTATGGGCTATGGAATGGGTATGGGCGGAATTGGCATGGGAATGGGAATGGGTATGGGCATAATGCACCAACCATATGCTGCCACGAACCTCCAGCAACCCGTAGAGACTGAAGGAAAAGGCAAGGGTCGCATGGTAGAGCTGGACGACAGAAATTGGGAAGCACAATTTGCACAGATGGAAAAGTCAGATCAGAAAGATCTGGACGCGCTGGATACTGAGGCAAACGCGGCGATGGAGGCCGAGCTGAATGACATGGACAGGTCAGTTCTTTCTGAAACCGACGAGTTTGGAGATTTCGAGAGCATTTGGCGGGGAATTCAAGCTGAGACGGCTCATGCCAGGCAACTTGCCAACGAAGAGAATTTCGTCGATGGGATGCACGTGGGCGACCTCGATCAGTGGGAAGGTTTCGATGGACTCAATACGCACAGCAGCTTTCGTGATCCGCAGCTGGGTGACTACCTGTTCGAGGAAGATAACTTGTTCAAGGACCTGTCGAATCCGTTCCAAGAGGGCGTCCGAATAATGGAAGAGGGCGGTAATCTCTCGCTCGCAGCTCTCGCCTTCGAGGCTGCCGTGCAGAAAGATCCCCAACATGTTGAAGCATGGACAAAGCTCGGAGCAGCCCAGGCTCAGAACGAGAAAGAATCTCCCGCGATACGGGCACTCGAACAGGCCCTGAAACTGGATCCTTCAAACCTCGAAGGCCTTATGGGCCTCGCAGTCTCTTACACCAACGAAGGCTATGACAGCACGGCTTACCGGACCCTAGAGCGCTGGCTCGCCACCAAGTACCCTTCTCTAATCAAAGAACCTCTGTCCAGCGACGCCGAGATGGGCTTCACCGACCGCCACGTCCTACACGAAAAGGTAACAAATCTCTTTATCGAAGCCGCACAACTATCTCCTTCCGGCGAGCAAATGGATCCAGACGTCCAAGTTGGCCTCGGTGTGCTCTTCTACGGCGCCGAAGAATACGACAAAGCCGTCGACTGCTTCGGAGCCGCTCTCGCCTCCACAGAATCCGGAACCACCAACCAATCCAGCCAAATCCACCTCCTCTGGAACCGTCTTGGCGCTACCCTCGCCAATTCCGGCCGCTCGGAAGAGGCTATCGATGCCTACGAGCGTGCGCTCGCGCTCCGTCCTAACTTTGTCCGTGCGCGGTACAACCTCGGAGTTTCGTGCATCAACATCGGATGCTTTGAGGAAGCTGCACAGCATCTGCTTGGCGCGCTGGCAATGCACAAGGTCGTAGAGCGAGAGGGCAAGCAGCGTGCGCGCGAAGTTGTTGGGGACGCAGTGAACGAGAAAGAGCTGGATAGGATGATCCACCAGAACCAGAGCACGAACCTGTTTGAAACGCTCAGAAGAGTGTTCAGTCACATGGGAAGGAGGGATCTGGTGGATATGGTCGGACCCGGAATGGATGTTGAGAGGTTTCGCGGCGAGTTTGAGTTTTGAGCAGAATGATCTAGAAACGCTTGGTGATTCCTGCCTATGGGGCACGAGGAGTGTCGAGGTGGCACGGGATTCCGTGTGGCAGCTTCGTGGTGGAGGGATTGGAAACGGATGGCGTTAGCGTTTGAAGGCGTTTTGGGCGGAAAGGGGTAGACATTTTGAAGACTAAAATATGATGAGATATGCGAGGATAAGTTATCCCTTTCATCGCTTCGACCCCTACTTGTCGTGCATATACACAACATACGAGACAGAGGACTCTCTTATAAGTGATTCGCTGTTCTTTCATGGTACACAAAAAATGCATAACAATTCAGCCTTCCTGCTCTGCGGCCTACTAAACATGGAGTGCTATTGCTTTTTATCAACCCCAGCGCACTACGGCTAAACCCAGCTTTTAGTACCAGCTTTTAGTACCATCTGTCGACCCCAACTGGGCACCAAAAGAACTGGTCCTATTGGCAGCGCCAATTAGGACAATATATACGGCCTCATATTCCGTCTGACACCATCTGATGAAGTGGCGACGCTGTCTTCACTTCACCGTTCTCTGTTAGAAACGGCTGAAGAAAGCCAGTTCTATATAACCCATTAACATGCCGTAAGTTATGTCCTTCCAAATTCATACTCCTCTTCGCGCTATAATCGCCTTAATTAATATTAAATTATTTTTTTTGCTTAGCAATTCTAGCAGTTTGCTCTCTTTTAGGGGTGCTGTATCACTTGCAGCGACGTGCGAAGACTGCAACTCCGATAGTTCGGAGGTAGTAGAAGGAACTAGAGTTCAAGTTCACGTCGGCGGATACAAGCGTTAGTCCTTCAATGAACACATTTCTATTTCTGATAAAGCAAATTCCTCCGGCGTCCAGTGTTGTCGATGATGAGTGAATGAATAAATAGGCCCAATATTGTATTCAATTCATAAGCCAACCAAAATATCGCGATATGAATGAATAATCGCAATATCTTAGATATAGGCGGTATCACTCATTTCCGTACAAACCTCGTCGCTCTATATCACGCAGAAGAAATCGTACATAGAGAATGAGGGCATAGGCAGCCTCAACAACGGGCGAAGTCCCTTCATTCCGGCAGCTTGGATGGACATGACGAATATCCGGACTACGCCTGTAATTCACTCCCATACCACTCTCACCGAAGCTCGCAAGGGGCCTATCCCTTCCCCTGGTAAAATGGGTCCTACGGTTATCAAGAAGGGCCAGCCAATAGAACCGATAGGATCAAGGCGTGATTCTAGTAGCTTAGGTATCCGTTAACTAATAGCGCTAGTAGGATACTCTACCTCTCTAACCTCTTAAACGGGCAAGAGACCTTATACTCTCTTCTAATTAGCGCCTAGCTAAACTTCCTATTACCTATCCTCTTATTAAAAGCCGACTTATTAAGAAAGACTAGTTAATTTACCTTAGCCTATCTACTAATCTATAATATATAAAGCTCCTAACTTCTCTTTAGTAAGCCTTAACGGCCTTCCTTAACTAATAAGCTCTTAATAAGGTACAGCTAATAGCACCTACGGAGACTTAAAGATTAAACTTATTAAATAAGAAGTCCTATATCTTATTAAGGTAAGTAGTAGGTTAGTCTATAAAAGTTAAATAGCTTCTATTACTAGCGACGTTGGTAGAAACCTAATACTAAGTAATATTAGACTTATAAGCTCTTAATAGACTAAAAGTAGCCTTAGTTAACCTTATATAAGATTAGCTAGCGCATACTGCTTATTATAGAGGTTAAGGTTTAATTATATTTTGTAAGCGGTCGTATCCCATGCGCCACTGGGGCGTACACTAAAAGAGGCCCGTGCGTGAACACCGAAACATCAACACGTCCTCCAAGGACCCAATTCGGCTGTGCTCTATGCAATATACCCCTCTGTAAAGGAGGACTTTGCTGGCAGGAACACCTTAATCTAACTACGACACAGTAGAGTCAATTATATATAAATTTGAGCTTTATTATAATGATTTAGAGCCTTAATTCGTTGATTAAGGGAACGTTCGGTTGCAAGTTCAGATCAGAATAAGGGCTTTAGAATGGAGTTGATCTGGAGCTCCAATCTGATTCTACACCACCTTGTCACATCTCGTTGTAAGTGCGTGTCGATCACGCCTTCTACTAGCCGTATGTAGATCGATCGCCGATATCAAATGGAAATATCCGAACAACCTCAACTCGTGATGCGACCGCGACGCCTTTAACTTATTTTTCTTCAGCTCTACAATCAGGTGTTCTCCTAGTAAGGTCGTGATAAGGCTCTTTTTAATTTTATATTACTAACGAATATTCACAATACTCAACGCGTTTCTTTATATAGAAAGACTCGTACGCCTCTTTAAGCGGCCTTATCTATAATAGTAGAGGTCATGACAAAGTAGAGAGGTAGTAACGGTGGTGGTAAGCGGTCGGGTGAGCAATTGGGTTAGAGGGACGACTTGGGGGACGACTTTTGGCAGGTATGGCGAGCTTGAGGTTGTATAAAAGGTCAGTATATTGCTCTTATCAAAATCAGCCCTTTTTACACCAAAATCAATCATTTCCAACACTGATCTATATACACTTCTTTAGATATGGCCTCCAACGAGAATTTGGACGAAAATCAACCCCCAAGTACGCCTCCCCCTGCGTATTCTCCTACCCTTCCTCCCTTATATACCGAACGCAATATGCAGCCAACTTAAAGAGCTCTACCTAGCTTTTCCAATATTATCTTCCGTTTAATTTCGCCTTTTTAGGCCTCTACTGGACCCGCTTTTAATGCAACTACAATACCCAATACAGAGTCACTAGACGCATCTACAGTACCGTTTTCTCCCTCTCCTTAGGCCTCTCCTTAGGCCTCTCCTCAAGCCTCTCCTTCTTTAACGCCCAATCGCCAGGAGCGCTGAGCTCGTGATCAAATCATTCGGAACACCTTACACAAAGCCCAGAGAGAGTTACGGCACGAAGACCAGAGGATTAAGCAACACTACCGCCATATTAATGAGTATTGGCAGAGCGTAATTACACGGGCGCGCGATCTTTACTAACGTGGCTCTATACCATATAAAATACGGTGCGCAATCAAGGCCTTCCAAAACGTTCTCTCTATGCCTTTTACTACTATCACAACTACTTTATAAGAGCCTCTATCAACTGTACACACTATCTATAACAAGCCATTAACCCCACGACGTGGTGGCTTTAGAAATCGCCTTAGATACAACACGCCTGCGTGCCAACGCTTAGTTAACTTCATTAAATCTCACAATTGGGCGCGTACTGCTACCTACGCCAAGCTCTCTGCTGAAACAGGGCTCTACGCTTCCGACTCTATAATTAGGCGATTACTAAAAAAGGAAGGCTTCTGGCAATGTGTTGCTTACCCAAAGCCGTGGCTCACCTAAAGGCAGCGCCAAGAGCGACTCGCATTTGCCTACCAGGTAAGCTCATAGACGATTAATAACTAGTATAAGATTATATGGACAGACAAATCTATAATGCACCATGGCGGCCACTAGTGTCTTTATAACTTAACGGCCTCACAAATAATTTTACCCCTACTGCCTTTAACTAAGACTCCGCAATATACCTCATATAATAATTTAGGCTTGCTTTGCGGGTGTTAAGAAAGGGCCTCTAGTCTTTTAGAATAAGCAGGAATGGGGTAATATTACGGCTCAAGACTTCCAAGATTATATTTACCCAAGCTTAAAGAACTTCTACGAATACTATAATAGGGAGTATTATATGTATATTAACGCCCCTTAGCCGTTCAATCCTACCCCATCTATTATACAAATGGACGGCGCACCTATATATAAAGCCCGATCTACCCAAGCTAGATTCGCGGCTGACCAAATCTAAATACTTAATTGGCCCCCAAATAGCCCTAATCTCAATCCAATTAAAGCTCTTTGGAAGATAATAAAGGAGCGAATTGCCCAGCGTCGCAATAAGCCTCATACAGAAGAGCAGATGCAACAGGCAATTCGGGAGGAGTGGGACAAGATTACAGAAAAAGATCTATTCCGACTCGTCGCATCTATAAGGCAACGCGTACGCAACATAATTGCAGCCAAAGGGGGCATAACTAAGTGGTAGATTTAGGTGAGAGCTTGGAGGAAGGTATTGGACACTCATTTAGCAATTTAACGATCGCTTAATTACTCCTCCATAGAAATCAGTATATAGGCAAAATCCCTTACAATCGCTTGATTTTGAAAAGCTTCATTTGATTTTAATATGGGCGTCTTTCTAAGCATGCTAATCCGTTGGAGACTAACCCTATTTCACCTAGTAAAACAGGCGGCGTTCTCCGAATGATCGGCAGCGCTAATAAGGCACTTACAGCGAGATGCGCCAGGGTGGTGTAAGGCGACTGTTCGGTTGAATTCCAGTTCAACTTGACTTTAGCCACAAATTTTTGATGTTCCTCTGACCGCCCAAAAAACACGCTAAAACTAGGCGCACTTTACCACATATAGAATCTGAACTGAGGTCTTGGCGTTAGTTCAAATAAGGAGCTCGAAGCTCCTTATTTGAACTCCAGATTGAATCTGAAGGCTTCAGACTGCACACGTCCGTGCAACCCGTAGAGCCACAAACGCGTATCAAATCGGGAAGGAACGCGTTCTTTCTGCCGGACTTTCAGTTCAGATTCAAAAGCGTCAGATTGCAACCGAACGAACCCTAAATCCGCAGCTTCATTTCGCCAAGACTCGATTCAATCTAGAGACTCTGGTTGGTTCGCTTCGGTGTACGCCTTCCTCAACGGCGCATGGGATAAGACACGTTAATAGCCTTTGTAATAGCTAGCGCCTCCTCACCGGCTTCAATTCTAACCCTAATTCGATATATAACCTCAGGCGCAAGCCTTCTGCCCATTTTAGGCAATAAGTAGTGGATTAAATGCGTTACATTGCACTTCATACAAATTTTGGTGGGGTGCGATGCCGGCTATTCGTGGGCTTAAGCGAGTCCACGATCTTTTGCGGATGACTGTACAAGGGGGTAACATGAATGGGTCAGACGCCCCCCCTGCTAGTATGGTAAACAAAATAACCTGGTCCCGCTATGTCACTTTGGACTCGCTTATTTCTTGACCGGTACTAGCA
>Ga0307507_10011912_pt1 | contig 10867 bp, 8 predicted proteins | sample 7_EM_MG_FD_207223 | JGI IMG/M metagenome (GOLD analysis project Ga0307507, IMG submission 207223) | Populus trichocarpa ectomycorrhiza microbial communities from riparian zone in the Pacific Northwest, United States - 7_EM | ecosystem: Host-associated > Plants > Roots > Unclassified | place... | reverse complement strand
TCAATTGACTAGTTGATACTATATGTAATTTAAAATTATAATTATGTTACTAAAAATTGCTAGTCCATACTGACTAGCTTACATATACATGAATGATTCAATATGTATTTTATTTTTGAGAAAGTGTGTACATTGTATTGTATTATAAATTCATTATTTTTTCAAAGACTGGCATCATTCATATAAAAAATATAATGCTCACTATATTATACTTATAAAAATGAGGTTTATGAAAACAATAAGGAAGGAGGGAACAAAGTAGGGATAATACAATGAACATACTTGCATAACATAGTTTTTGAAATATTATTTTTTGTACATGAACATTTAGGTGAATGTGAAAGACATAACACACAATGGAATCAGTGCTCAATTTAATTGAATGGTTAAAACTAAAAAACCATACACTAATCCTACAGATTTAGCTAAAGGAGAAGTTAACATAAAAAAAAACTCGTCATCCTAAAAATATCTCACAACGAGTTACTGTAGCTTATAATCTAGGAATTCATTTTTAACAAATCCAATCAATCCATTTTACTCTAATTCTATTTGTGTGTTGGATGTGTTTAAGGAAATATAGCTATCCAAAATTTAGATAAATAACTTTAGAATGGGGGTGATAACACTCTTTTCTCCATTGATTTGATAATGAATCTTTGGAATCCATGTAAGACTGCAATTAGGGTTTTGGACTATTTTCACTTATTTGGATAAAACTAGCCCATTTTTGGATCTTATCTAGTCTTCAACGAACCCAACCCAAAAATATTGAATTAAATCCTGGACATGTATGCAAAGTATATGAATCTGTGGCCCAATGGTGGATGATTTCAACCGATCTATAAAACAAATGTTGTAGCTAGTTGAGTCCAAGCTCCAAAAAGTGTCCCTAGGCCTTAAGCTCAAGGATAATCATCCTACTTCATAATTTGCATAAAAATTACCTCAAACATTATTACAAAAATAATAAATCTGTCAATCATCAAGATCTTATGGTCCGAAACATTCTACAAGTTTAACTAAAGTCCTAAAACATCTTTGGTATGGGCAAATCATATATGTAAACCCCAGAAAAAATAAAGGTTGTTTAAATTTCAAACTAACTACATGGGAAATAAAAGTGAATAAAATCATGTATAGAGTTGATATGAGATTGTTGTTTAATCCCAGATATGGGGATGTTACAATATACCACTTGAATAAATGATCTTGAAAGACCTATGACCATGAAACCTTACACAAAATCCAAACTCAAGAATTAATAAATGGCCAAAGAAATATGTAAATGACACCGATCAAAATTCAAATATACTTGTAATAAAATCAAGTTATTTTTTTTTAAAAAAAGTTTAAGCACACAAAAACAAGAAACAAAATGAACAAGTTCAAGATTCTTAGTTATTTATCATAAATAAACATGATTGCGTTTTAAAGTTCAGAATAGAACTGATAATATTTTATTATGACATTGACAACCCTAGAACACCCTAGACTCTTCACCACGTAATAAGATAAAAGAAAATATATAGATATATTCAAGCTTGACATCAGAGTTGTCACACCCGTACATCGCGGTGACTGATTAAAAAAATAATCTTGGAAAAAGAACAAATATCTCACTTCTTGTTCTTTTAGAGGAAAAGATCTTGTTTAAGGAGTCGCCACCTAGTATTATGGTCACTAGGAACCCTAACTGGTCAACAGAGATTCTATAGTTCTGGACTGGTTACGCGAAAGGAAAGATGCTATCACCTCTTAAGTGTCATGCCTGAGGCAGACTGCATTGCTGGTTTTGTCTAAAATTGCTAAGAGTTTGTTTTCTTTTTTTTTTGTTCTTCCTATCATGTTCCTGACTCTGGCATCAGTGAACAGTACCTATAAATATTTCCAACTCTGGCGTTGGTAAATATTAAAAAAAAATATGATATTCCTGACTCTGACGCTTGTGAATAAGTTCGCAAATTTTAGAATTTTTAATGAAGAAGAAACAATTTTTTTATGCCTTTTTCTTTTTGTTTACATTTTTTTTTATTTACTCATTTTAGATAAGAATAAAAAAGCATTGCATAACAAATTTATATTTAACAACAATGGTCCACAAATTGAGCGTATAAAAAAAAAACACAGAGAAAAAAATAAAACAAACCGCGAGGAGCCCACAAATAACTCAACAAAGATCCCCAAAAGTTTTTGGAATTTTTTGATACAAAAAAGGAGCTCATTTAACCAGATATCAAAATAAAAGGGGAATAAAATATATGGGAAAGACACAAAGATGTGTTTTGCCTAACACACCTTTGGTCAAAAGTAGCTTGGGCAGGATGGGTTGAGACCCAGACCAGACCCGCTCTCTCCTTTTTTACTGGGCTGGATCTAGCCCAGCCTGGTCGCTGGCCCAATCCAATGACCCGACTGGGCAGTAGACACGCGTGAACTAACTCACTCGTGCACTACACACTGTGAATGTAATTATAATTACCTTCGCACTGTTTTGAGAAATTTGAAAATGCAAAACAGGGCAGGAGAAAGAAGACTTTTAAGATGTGTTTGGGATTGTGGTAGCGGTGACAGTTCAAAGTGTTTTTCGCTTAGAAATGCATTAAAATAAAGTTTTTTCATTGTTTAAAAATTATTTTTGACATCAGCACATCAAAACGATCCGAAAATATATAAAAAATTATTTTAAGCAAAAAACAATTTTCAAATTTTGAGGGAACACTGTTTGCACCACCGCGTTCACTCCCTTCTGGGCGTGCTGTTGAAGATGAAGATGCGAGGTGACGTGCTCTTGGGGTTTTTTTTGTTGTTTTTTTTCTTTCCTCCCCCCCCCCCTTTTTTCTCCCCTTGGCAATGCCTGTTGGGTATTTATGGGGATTTAGTGGCAGAATTCTAGCAGGCCTCTTCCATCATGGGAAGAGGATAAAGTTTGCTGGGAATTGGTGTTTGACGAGGACTCGGATTCCCGCAGTCCTGCCGTTGCAGAGGTCTTTGGTGGTGGTTTCTTCCCTAGACTTTAATCACTTGTAATTTTGACCTTAATTAGCTTAGAAATTTAATATTTTTTAATTATACCCTGATTTCATTAATTAAACTTATTCTAAGCTTAATTAAGTCTCCAATCTTATCAATTCTTCAATTAAACTCTCAATATCATTAATTAAATTGAATCAAAGTTTAATTGAAACCCTAGACTTGTTAATTTTTTCAATTCTTCCAAAATTAACTTCCAAAGTCAAAATTCCACCATGATTAAACTCTCAAAACTTCCAACTTGTGTTGTCTTGACATGAATTTCAACTTTTTTTCATTTCATTTTCTTTTTATTTATAAAAAATAAAATACAAATAGAAATAAAAAGTAAAAAGTAAAAAAAATCAAAATTGAGGTTATGACAGTTGCCCCCTCTTTATAATATTTACGATGTAAAGATATTGACAAATTTTATTTTCTCTTGGCTTTGCATAATAAATTTATATAAAAAAATAGACATAAAAAAGAACTTTTGTTTCTTCGAGAGTCTAGAAAACTTTAAAAGTAGTATATTGACAGATGATCTTCACTAAGAGATGTTGAAATCGAGAAATTAGTCATTTAAAGGCAATCTAACTTGTCAATGAAAAATCCAAAAATGTTTTTTTAATTTTTAATTTTTGATTTATTTTTTATTTGAAAATACAAAGGTTTTTTTTAGAAATGATCTCATTGTAATGGGTAACCTACCCAATGAAAAATAAGAAGGTGAAAAATACAAAGATTTTTCAAAAATAATCTCATTATAATGGGTGACCTGCCCAAGGCAAAGATGAAAAGTCTTAAAAGGACAATATGATAGGGCTCAAAGGCACATTATCCAAGAGATGAGAGCTTAAAGGAGCATTCAAAAAAAGGTAGGGTTAGAAGACACACTATCTTAGGGATGAGGGCTCGAAGGTGCGCTCGAAAGGAGGTGAGGGCTCGAAAGCACATTCGAAAGGAGGGGAGGGCTTGAAGGCGCGCTTGAAAGGAGGCGAGGGCTTGAAGGTGCGCTTGAAAGGAGGTAGGGTTAGAAAACACACTACCATAGATGATCGAGGGCTCGAAGGCGCACTCGAAAAGGAGATAAGGGCTCGAAGGCGCACTCGAAAGAAGGTAGGGTTAGGAAACACACTATCTTAGAGATGGTTGAGGGCTCAAAGGCGCACTTGAAAGGAGGTAGGGTTAGAAAACACATTACCTTAGGGGTGAAGGCTTGAAGGTGCACTCAAAAGTAGGTAGGGTTAGAAAACGCATTACCTTAGAGATGAAAAATGAAAAGGTGGAAAAATACAAAGAAGGAGTCTCATTGTAATGGGTGACCTACTTAAGTGGAAAAATACAGAGATTTTTTAGAAGGGGTCTAATTGTAATGGGACCTAGGGGTAAGGGCTCGAAGGCGCACTCAAAAGAAGGTAGGGTTAGAGAACGAATTACCTTAGAGATGGAAAATGAAAAGGTGGAAAAATACAAAGAAAGAGTCTCATTGTAATGGGTGACCTACCTAAGTGGAAAAATACGAAGATTTTTCAGAATGGGTCTAATTGTAATGGGTGACCTACCCAGGTGGAAAAAAGAATGCGAAGAATTTCACAAGTTGATTCCAATTATTCTAGGCGACCTACCCGATGGTATTCAATCAAGTGTAATGATTCTTCCAGTCACTAAGATGCTTGCTTTTTTTACTGGGATGAACCAACCCGTTTGTGAAAAAAGAATGTGAAGAATTTCATAAGTGGATTCCAGACGATCTGCCTGATGGTAAAAAATACAAAAATGTTTCAACATTGGTCTCATTATAATAAGTGACCTACCTACTGGTGAAAGGTATGAAGATTTTTTTTTTGGTGGTCTAATTCTCATGGGTGGCCTCTCAGGTCATGAATTTCTTAGAAGTGAGAAATTTTCAAAAGCATTTTCAATTTTTAGCCATTTCTAGATGGCTTTCCTTTTAATAGATCCCATCAGGGATTTCTATTTTGAAATTTACAAAAAAAAACATTGTTCAATGTTTCAAAGTTTAGATGATATGCATGCATCTTTACCTGATTTGAAATATAAGTCCCCCTTTCTTCTCAATCTTCTTGTTGCTTGATTGGTGAGGGCTTGCTATTTATTGTTATTTCTAATTTGGGTCATCTTCGTCATTTGGCTTCTAGCCCACTCGAGTTGACCCATGTAAGTTTTTTTCCAGATTTGTTACACAACTTAGCCTTCATGGTGTCCATCGTAACCCATTTGCTTGCTAGAGATTTTCTGACTCGTTGAATAATTTAAGAGGATCATTTATTAGTCCCTGTGTCACTACTAAAAACATTCGATGTCACTTGTTGAAATGATCAAACTACCTTTTGTAAACCATAATGCCCCTTGTCTCGTTTGTAGGAAATGTTCCCTTTTTATGGTTATTCAAAAGGGATATTCTCATTCTAAACACAATGTTGCCCCCTTGTACTGGTCATTGCCTCTAAGTGTGCTCTATCAGCGACTTAGACAAATAATGGTTTCGAGTAACCATTCTCTCATTTCTCTCATTTTCAGTTTGGTGAAGGAATATTTGCCTATAATGAATCTTGAAATCTCGATCTTGCATTTTGAAGAAAAAAAAATATTTCGATGTGAGTTTAAAACAATTTGCTTTTGAAATCTTGCAACTCCTTGGTTATTTTTTTCTTAGAAAAGATATGATTTGCTCTTGTGTTAGTGATATTGCCATTGGTGACTGTATGTCATGAGGTGACCTGTTTTTATGGGTTTCAAAGTGAAGTGCTCAAGAAAAAGCTCGAGGTTTTGTTTGAGAAATTTTTTTTATCTCTTTTCGAACACTCATTTTATCAGCATGAATAATAATAAGTAGCTTGTTCTCGATATCATGACTCTTATGAAAAAGTATTATTTGGGTTTTGAGAGCATTGTTTATTGTTCTAGGTTGCTTGTTTGCTTGATTAGAAAGGACTTCTACATGCATGTAATGTAGGCTGTGGTTTTTTACTATGAAAGAAAAGGATTTATAAGGCTTAAAGAGTGTTTTAGGATTTCAAAAACTGAGGATCACTATCAGCAGTTCAACTCTTTGTATCTTTCATCTTCTCTTTTTCGCTCTTTTTTAATTTGCCTCTTTTTTATTGTTTTGGCTAGGGCATGCTCACTTTATCTTGACTATCACTTTTTCTTGTAATTTGGGCATGCCCCTTAGCATTCGAATTTCTTGGGTTTTTTTTGCCTTTTTTGGCTTTCTCACGGCTTTTTCCTCTTTTTTTATCATTGAAATTTTCACACTAGCCCTAGTGTGTGGTGTGATCCTAGTTAGGATTTTTAATGAGAGAAAAATTATTAGGCTCAACATGGGACCACAAGGGATATATTTATTTTAGAAAGTGAAAGGAATAACAAAGATGATATTTTCTCATTTCAAGCGCAAGCAGTTAAGATCAATAAACTTTGATCTCGTCTAGTATGATGGTTTGGACTTTTACGAAGAAATGCATTTCATGAGTCTATGAGCAACGAGTTCACTACATACCATTATTCATACATTTAAAATACCTTGTTCAAGAGTCATTGTGTGAGGGTGATGGTTCATTTTCTATTCATGCACTTTGGTTTAGAGTTTAGTCACCTAAATGAAGAAGTTGCTTGATTCATATGTCATTCTACAAGTGGAATGTAAAAAATGTCATCAAATCATTTTTGAAATCAAAATGCAAGTTCAATTTTCAAAACTCCAATGGGGAAACAAATTTTGGTGAAATAAATGAATTGCATGTATCATAGTTTTAAAACCCAGCTCGACATAGTGGGTCAATCCGGGACCCGACTGACTCGGGGTTGGAACCGGGCTGAGTTTATCAAAAAATAAAGTCAAAAACTCGTCTGACTCGGCGGGTTGACCCAGCAAGACCAGGTCAAAAACCCAGTTGCAACCCATTGACTATTTATTTTTTTAACCAAAACGATGTCATTTTGATTTTTTTAAAAAATTAGGGTTGAACCGGGTGACTCGATCAAAACTCGATGACCCGGTCAAAATCCGTGACCCGAGCCTTGAGCCGGGTCGACCACCGGGCTGGGTTTAAAAACACTGGCGTCTATGAGATCACGCGAGGCTTCAAAAGTGTATTTGTAAGTCCTTAGAGAGAACCTATTCAAGATATTTGTAAATCAAAGGAAAAGACACAATTGAAAGACAAACTCATTATTTCATTGAAATTTTAGAAAAGAGGCTCAACAACAAAGACCTTATGCTAACATCTTGAGCTATGATTACTTGCAAGGTAATACATAAAAGGGCTAAACACTCAGCAATCATTGATTGGAATTTTTGGAATCTTCCAATCATCCCTCTCCTACGAATGTCTCTACAGGGGTACCTTTCCAGTAGTCAGTTGAGGTCACACATGGACCAGTTTTGGCCTAATGACCCTGTGGCATCATCTTCAGGACAATTGATCTCTAGGTGTCTTTGTTTTGGTAGTTTTTTTTTTTTTGCCTTTGTAACCACCTTCGATATTGTGAACCTTAGCTTAGGTTTTTAGTGAAACTTTTCTCCTCGGTCGAGTTAGCAATCCTTCCTAACCGGATGACTTGTTCAATCCTCTCAATTATAGCAACCAAGTAAGAAAAGATTTGTGCAGAGCTTCCGACCAGGTATTCAAAGTATGGGGCCTTGAAAGTTTTGACAAACAAATTGATCATCACTTTTTTTCAATAAAGAAGGATTAATCTGTACGACTGTCTCATGTCACCTTTAGGTGTATTCTCTTATAGATTCCTTGTTGTCTTTTTCCATAGCTTGCAAGTTTCACCTGACCCACATCTATATTGAACTTATACTGCCTAATGAAGGCATCAACTAAATCCTTCCATTTTTTTACCTTGGTATTATCTAACCACATATACCAAGTAAGGGCAGCGTCGCTTGAACTATCTTGAAAGAAGTGAATGAGCAGTTTCTTGTCAAAGACCTCCTCTACTATTTTATTACAGTATGCCTTGAGATGAGTTACAAGGCATTGAGTTCCTATATATTTGATGAATTTAGGCACTCTAAATTTTTTGGGAATAATCATGTTGGGTACCAAACACATCTCAGCGGCCTTTATATGGTCGTGTATGCTAGCTCCCTCGAATGCCCTTATCCTTTGCTCTAGGACAACCAATTTGTCCAGGCCATCTTCTTTTACCATCTTGTTCTTTTGAGATTCCTTCATTGTAAGGTCAATAGTAGACGACATTTTTATGGGATATGCTGGTTGAGAAAATTGAAAATACATAGCCTGTTAAGATTCAAATGACACCCCAGATTCTGTGGATTTGCGAGCGAAGGTTCAGGTTGAGCTGTAAATTTTGCTTCTTCAAATTTAGATCCCAAGGCCTGTTCGAGTAGACTAGTAAGCCTCACGACTTCTTCTCTAGGACTTTCCAACTCTTTTGGTGTTGGGCTCCCAACTAGGCGCTTTCTTTGTTATCCATTTGTCTTTCCTACAGTCGAGTGTTATAGGTGCATTTCAATAGCGAACCTATATTTCAACCCGCTAAATGAAAATTATGCAATCATGCGCAAATGATGATGCTATCAACAAGGAAAATGCAGATTCAATACGGACTCGCCCTTCACGGGGTGTAAATGGTCGTTTATTCATGGATTTTAAGGATATGATGTCGTTATCATGCTAATGAGGGGATCCTTGTCCAGTCTCGCTTAAAGTTTGAGCTTTTAATACACCTTTCAGCTTTCAAATCAAGGTGGTCTTCTTTTGTCAACTATAACAACTTAGATTCTTGTATCCTATATGACAACCATTTGCCACCCAATGGTCTTGGAAATCAAGATATCGCATGTTGGGCTAGCCAAAGTGAGATTACATAGGGTACAATCTAGTAGGTCAGTTCTAGTCGTTAAATGCATCACGAGGGTAGGTTATTATCTAGTCTCAAACGGTCTTTTGCATGCTCAGAGATCGTCCTCGAAAGGTCGATATGAGGCTTACAAGTAATGTGAAGATATAGGCTCTAAGTAATATTAGATCGACGTATCGACCACTATCGAGTAAACAATCAAGCGACAGTTGGATGGTTTCACAAATCTGGCCCAGGCTAAAGCCATTGGGGTACCGTTACTCCCCCACCTATCTTAAATTTTAACGTGTATACTCTTGAAGTGATGCATGACAATAAGAATGCGTGGTAAAGTGGTAAAAAGCGATAACCATATAAACACAACATAACATACATTATACCAATTGACAAATAAAAGGCAAAGCTTAGTCCTAGAAGTCCTCAGTGGAGTTGTCATTCTGTCATACCAGGACATCGCGGCGACTAATTAAAAATTTCTCATGGAAAGAGAACAAATATCTAGCATCTTATTTTTTGGGGGAAAGGTCTAGTTCAAGGAGTCGTCACCTAGTATTATGGTCACTAGGAACCCTAACTGGCCAGTAAAGATTCTATGGTCCTGGACTGGTTATGGGAAATGAAAAGATGTTATCACCCCTTAAACATCCTATCTGAGGCAGGCTGTATTATTGGTTTTCCCTAAAATTGCTAAGAGTTTGTTCTTCTTTTTTTTGTTCTTCCTATCATGTTTCTGACTCTAGTATCAATGAACAATACCTACGAATATTTCCAACTCTAGTGTTGGTAAATATTACACAAACCTAAAAAATATGATATTCTTGACTCTGGCTCTAGTGAATAAGTTTATAAAATTTTAAATTTTTAATGAAGAAGAAACAATTTTTCTATGCCTTTTTTTTATTATTTACTCTTTTTAGACAAGAATAAAAAAGCATTGCATAACAGATTTGCATTTAACAGCAATGATCCACAGATTGAACATATAGTAGAAAAAAAACACAATGAACAAATAAAACAAAGCACGAGGGACCCAAATTTTTCTGGAATTTTCAGATATAAAAAAAGGGTTTGATTGGCTAGATATCAAAACAAAAATGGAATTAAATATATAGGAAAGACACAAAAGTAGCTTGGGCTGGATGGGCTAAGTCCTAGACCCGGCCCAGTCTCTCCTTTTTTACCTGGCTAGATCTAGCTCGGTCGTACGGGCAGGGCCGACCCAGCCTGGTCACTGGCCCAAGCCAATGACCCGACTAGGCAGCAGGCACGCGTGAACTAACTCACGCATGCATTGCATTTGTGAAGGTAATTATAATTACCTTCACACTGTTTTGAGAAGTTTGAAAATGCAAAACAAGGAAGGAGAAAGAAGACTTACTTGAGCGTGCTGCTGGAGACGAAGACGCGAGGTTACGGTCCCTTGGTCGATCGGTGCTTCCCCCTTTCTGTTTCTATTCTTCCTTCGTTTTTTTCTTTCCCTTTCTCTCTAGTCTCTCTTTGTCTGTGGGGTTTTTTTTGTTTTCTTTTTTTCTTTCCTCCCCCCTTCTTCTTTTTTCTCCCTTTGGCGATGGCTGCCCTATTGGATATTTATAGGGATTCAATGGTAGACTTCTAGCATGCCTCTTCCTTTATAGGAAAAGGATAAAGTTTGTTAGGACTTGGTGTTTGACAAGTTCTCGGATTCCTGGAGTCCTGCCATTGCAGGGGTCTTTGGTGGTGGTTTCTTCCTCATCTCTATGACCTGCCAATGGTGGGAACGGTCTGGGAAGGTGGTGATGACGGTCATGGAGATCAATCATCGAGTGGTTTGATCGATTGTTTTTCCTATTTTTTTCTTTTTTATACAGGGAGTACGGTGACAAGAAATGAAAAACTGTAACACCCCACCTCACTAGCAAGATATTGTCCGCTTTGGGCCTCCCAGTCCACCCATGTCCAGGGCTTCCACCCGATTGTGTTCCTCCACTTAATAATTCCAAGGCTTATTTGGGTT
>Ga0307507_10011911_pt1 | contig 10867 bp, 10 predicted proteins | sample 7_EM_MG_FD_207223 | JGI IMG/M metagenome (GOLD analysis project Ga0307507, IMG submission 207223) | Populus trichocarpa ectomycorrhiza microbial communities from riparian zone in the Pacific Northwest, United States - 7_EM | ecosystem: Host-associated > Plants > Roots > Unclassified | place... | reverse complement strand
TCCCCTGCTTCCCCTCCCGACTATCTCAAGTCACTCACTTCATACGTTCGTTAACAGCCACAAGCCATCTCAATGGCCTCCTGCAACGGGTTCCAAACCAATCCCACCGTCCTACATGCTAATCCTCCTGCTTTTCCTCCACCACTATCTTCACAACCCCCTGATCCCGCAACGGTTGAAAGAGCAATTCTCAACCCTCCCTTCGTATGGAAAGGGGTCCCCCTCAGATCCTTCCGCTGCACCTCAAATGGTGATCTATCCAAACTGGCTCCACTCGAAGAAAAAGGTCACTTCCTCAGCGTCCCGCACGAAAAGAGGTACAAGTCTCTCAAGAGAAACCTCTACCAGGACTTGGAAGACCTGGCTCGCCGTCACAAAGTCGAGAATAAACTTGAATCCGCTATCCGTGTGGCGGTTGAGGAAAGAGAGATTACTGACTTTCATGAAGACTTCACTCGCCGATTAGAGTGGGGTGACGAGTCCAGCTCTTTGCTTCTGGGACGTGACGTGTTTTCGGACGCTATGAGGGAAGATGGAATCTTGGAGAATGGAGCAGCTGGCTTGATACAAAGCTCTAGAGAGCGTGCCCGTGAAGACCCTTACGTTGCGGTTGCTAGATTCTCGGAGAATGGACAGGGCTCAGCATTTCCAAGTGTCAGGAATTACTTTAGACATTATCCTGGGATCAGTATATCATTGACTGTGACAGACTTCTACAGGAGACTAGAGCAGAAGAGGGAAGAGTTTGGCAATGCCCTCGAGTTTCAGCAAATGTGGGAATGGAGTGAGAGGCATTGGAACTTTTTCGAAGCGGTCAGCCGTCTAAGGGATTGGGCATGCTCAGAGAAGGCAAACGAGGACGGAATCTCCGAGGCCTCGGAAGTGGCAACCAATCTGGGCGATGCCGAAGACCTCGAGGTAATATGGTGGAGCCCGGAATTGGAGGCTGAGAAGCGCCGGCACCAATGGGCTATTCTGAGAAGGATCATAGCTGCTTTCAAGATCAACGAAGAGGACTTTCCCGAGATATGTGCCCCAGGTGGGAGGACCCTGCATTGCTACTTTTCCCTTGGAAAGTACGGAATAAAGGAAAAATGGTATCCGGTGGACCGAGAATTGGAGGGCAAAGGCATGGGGGGGATGAAAGAAGCCATGGAGCGGATTGACTGTTTCGAAGGTGTTCTTGCATCTGGAGGGAGCTTGGCAGAAGCCTCCATGGCAGTCATAAAACGCAGCCAGGAGCGAGATTCCCGAGTGACATCTGGTGACCATTCGACCACCCCGGAGAGGGACCAGGGAGGGAGCGGTGAGGAAACACCAACACAACAGGATTTCGTTAGGCAAGCGGTGCCAGACCATCCGCCTACTAAAGATGGCAGTTGTAGTAGTGGCGGGGCCTTGGTGAACGGCCAGGGGCCTCCTGATCCTTTTGATGATTCCAACGGAAACGCAGAGATGAATACAAAGGCATCCATATCTACCCCCAGGGATCGCTCGATTGGAGCGGTGAGTGCACCCAACTCAAGTGTCTCCTTATTATACTGACATCGACCATCAGGCGGCTTGGCCAGGCCCACCAGATCAACCAGCCCAAGGGCGGTTTGGAAGCCGGAGGAATCCGAAAGCACGCATTAGGCCTCCATTTAAACCATGACTATTAGCGGCAATGGAAAACTGGGATTCAGGGTATCCGGCCTAGCGTTTGGTGTTTGCCCCTGGAGCGTTGGAAGACGCTGGTATCATGTGTAATTAGGCACATGACAGGATAGGATAAAGCTTATGACAGTGTCGTCTTCCAACAGTGTGAGAGTAGCATAACTCGCAACAGTGTAATAAAAAGAAGACCAACGGGTATCGTTTATCAATTTACAAACTAGCAGTAAAAAGCGTGTGTGTGCAAGTCTTGGTAGATTGATGGATACTTTTTTCCCCGCTATTAGGCGCCCTCTACTAGAAATACGGGTACATGCTAACGTAAGTTACTCACTTTTAATGCCCCCCCCCCCCCTCCTTTTTTTTTTCTTCTTTTAATATATATATGTATATATATATATTATATTCCGCTCAACAACAACCAAGTGTGACGAACGAGACGAAACGAGGCACTCTACATGCCTTGACCAAAGAGAAAGGACAAAAGAGAGAAAGGGGAAGAGGAAGCGAAAAAGAAGAAAGAGAAGACACCAATCAAAAGTTAGAAAAGTAAAGCAAGAAAACTCCCATTTCTGAGTACATTAGCTCCCACAACTCGGTTCGCGGGACAAAACACATAACACGTGGAGAAAGAAGAAGAGAAGAAAAAACTAACTACTGTAATACCAAGGTTACACGTATGATAATAACATGAAAAGAGTCGGAGGAAACCAAGTTGAGTTCACCAGTCACATGTATATATGGATTAGGTAAGTTTCTTACTACTAGCTTAAAACCCACCACCGGCCGCCAATTGATGCTTTAGTAGCATGATCTGGCTCTGCTGATCTGCCGGCAACGCCCCTATCTGCTCGGGTGTTAGGCTTAACACCTGCTGTATCAGCGCTGCCCGTTGGGGGTCCGCGACGATGGCGGCTTGCGCAGGCGCGGGGGTGTATGCGGATTGTTGCTGCTGGGGTGGGGTAGGTGCCGCAGGCACGGCCGGTGGTGGGACGTACTGTGATGCGTACGCCGCTGCAGCCGCTTGTTGCTGTTGCTGTTGCTGTGGAGGTGGTGGAGGTGGTGGTGGGACGATACCGGCGACGACAGAGGGGGCGATGGAGGCAGAAGCGGGGAGGGGTTGAGAGGGTGCGGCTGCATTTTCGATTACTTGTGTTAGCACGCTGGTGTCTACCAGGTTCATTAATAGCAGGGCTTGAAAAATTGCGTAGGAGAGTTGTGGCGCCTGGCGGAGGAGTTCGGTCGCTTTTATGGGGTCCGTTGTCACGAGGGCTTTCATCTGGCCTAGGATATCCAGGAGTTGTGGGGGCTGGAGTGCCGACAGGGTTCTGGAGATTGCGTCTGGCGCGTTGAGGCCTGCTGGCAGGTCCGCTCCTGGGGGCAGGGCGGGGAGGACTCCGGAGCCGCTTGCTTGTGCTCCGATGCCGGAAGTAGAGGCGGCGGAGGTAGCGGTAGCGTTGGGAGCGTTGATGGGTGTAGAGGTGATTGGCCCCGCGACGCCCCCGACACTACTCATTATGTCATCCATTCCCATTCCCTCCGTTGCGCTCCCCTCGTGTGAGAAGTCCACGCGCAGTTTCCGCCCCATGATCTCGTGATTGTCTAGGTTACGGACTGCGCTCGCAGCAGTCTCCTGGTCGCTGTACTCGGCGAAACCAAAACCCTTGGGACGACCGGTCTCGCGGTCGTAGACCAAGCGGAAGGAGAGAACACGGCCGACTGAGGAGAATATTTCGGTGATTTGTTCTTCTGTTAGGCCTGGTTTCTCGTCAGTTTCTGGATGGGTGGATGGGGTGGAGATGGAGGCGGTAGAAAGAAAGAGAGGAAATACCATAGGGAATGTTGCCAACGAACACTATCTTCCCGGTTGCGGAGCGGTCGGGTGGCATCTTGACGGGTGGTGAGTTGAGTTGATTTCTTATTTTGAGGACAAGGTGGAAGGTGGAAGGTGGTGGTGGTGGTGGTGGTGGTGGTGGTGGCAGCAGAATGAAGGAAAGGTTGGCAATTGGGCCTGTGAGGTTGAGTTGAAGTGGGTTGAGGGTTTCCAGACAAGCAGTTTTCCAGCGACACCCTCCTGTCTTGGCGTCGTTACAGGACAGGACTTGGGATGTGCGGTGGCTGCAGGAGAAAGAACTGCAAACTATCAATTCCCCGAGAGAAGGGGATAAACTGTTTTCCGGAGATCAAGAGTCAATTTTTATTTCTTGAAAGAGATAAAAGTTAAGGTTAATGATAGGTAAAGAGGAAAAATTAGTCTTGTACCGGTACAGTGCGGAGGTTTTGGGTATTGCTTTCAATTCAATTGGAGGTGATTGTTGGCTTGATCAAGGCCAGTCGCGCGTGACTGAGGGACAGTGTTTACTCGACCTAGCGAATAATTGATTTCGACTGTGAATGCTAGTATCATACAGATTTCTACGTATGTATCTCAATTCCTTTATAAGCTGTTCAAAGAGAGCTTTAAAGCTACAATGGACAGCTCACCAGACAAATTTATAATTCCCGATTCCCAACTAGCCACACCGACACCGACCGCGAGTGGGCAATCCAAGCAACTCCACTAAAACCCAACCGGGGTCCCTCACATTTGACGCAGATCTCGGCCCGAAATCGCCAAGAAAAAAGTTATCCATCTTAAAGCTTCCAGATCCCCCCCCAAACGCCTCGATCCATTCATAGCTTTTCCCAGTTCACCATCTACCCTATTGACCTCTCGACAGATTCTAGGGGGTTCTTTTGCTCGAAGAGGCTTGAATACATCGCTACCGCGACTCAATGGTTGGCCGAATACCCATCCAGCAGCTCTCCCGAGCAACCGCGATTACAGCCTTTCCAAGCTCGTTCTTTAGCCAACGTCTTCCTCCTTCCGTTGTTGCTGCCAGGAATTTAGCTACCATTTCCCCGCCGGCCCAATCTTCGGCGGGGGGGGCGGGGGGTGGGAAAGGGACGGCAATTGTCCTGTTGAATATGGGCGGTCCGAGTACTGTTCCTGAAGTCCACGATTTTCTGTCAAGACTTTTTGTATTCGCTCCTTCTCACCACCTCCCGCCATCATACTAACAACTACACACACACAGGCCGACGGCGACCTTATCCCCCTCGGCCCCCTCCAAAAATACCTTGGGCCCTTGATCGCCCGCCGCCGAACCCCCAAGATCGAGGCCCAATACAGTGTAATCGGCGGTGGCTCTCCAATCCGTCGCTGGTCCGAACTCCAAGCTTCTGAAACCTGCAAGCTCCTCGACAAACTCCACCCCTCAACAGCCCCACACAAGCCCTATGTCGCCTTTCGCTACGCCGCCCCCTTAACTGAGGATACATTCCTGCAAATGAAGGCTGATGGTGTCCGCCGCGCGGTGGCGTTCACGCAGTACCCGCAATACTCGTGCTCCACCACCGGAAGCAGTCTGAATGAGCTCTGGAGGCTGAGCAGGAAGTTTGACGCGGAGGGGCAGATTGAATGGAGTGTTATTGATAGGTGGCCGGCGCATAAAGGTTTCGTAGAGGTGGTTGCTAGGCATATCGAGGAGAGCCTAAAGACGTATGGGAAGGAGGACAGGGGAAAGGTTGTATTGTTGTTTTCGGCGCATAGCTTACCAATGTCTGTTGTTAATCGGGGTTTGTCCTCCCTCATGGTGAGATGGGGGAAGTTAGATTATAATTGTTGCAACAGGAGACCCATACCCAGCTGAAGTCGCAGCAACAGTCTACGCCGTTATGCAACGCCTAGGCTTCAAGAACCCCTACAGACTCGTCTGGCAATCCCAGGTCGGACCATCACCCTGGCTCGGCGCACAAACAAGTAACACCGTAGAAGAATACGTGAAAAAGGACCAGACCAATCTCCTCCTTATACCAATTGCTTTCACTTGTTTGTCCTCCCTGACCTCGCCCCTTCATGGAATATCACTAACACCCAACATTAGCTGACCACATCGAAACCCTCCACGAACTAGACCTGGAAATCATCGCCGAGAGCAAACAACCAGGAATCAAACGCGCCGAATCACTCAATGGCGACCCATTGTTCATCGAGGCGCTGGCAGATATTGCAAAGACGCACTTGGAGAGCCAGTGCAGGACGAGTATCCAGATGGCGCTGAGGTGTCCGATGTGTAAGAGTGAGAAGTGTGCGGAGCAGAAGGTATGAGCACCCCCCCCCCCCTCTCTATGCGTCGAGTTGGGCGGGCGCTAACGGATTTATAGAAGTTTTTCATGAGTGGGAAGCAGATTGGTTATTGAGGCGGGCTGGGAATATGACTTCCCCTTTCCCCCACCCTCCATTATTCTCAAATATTGTGATACCCTTACGCGGGGCCCTCGCTAGTAGCCAATCATTAGTTTATGTAATATCTGTACTCGTAGATTCGAGTGATTCAAGCACCCTGGTAAGTACCATGTTATAATACATGAAAAAATTTCGATATCCCCAAAAAATCATTACCCCAGCCCAGCAGTTTTTACACTAATCCAAGACCAAACATTCATCATATCATACACCCTTCTTCCTCTTCCTCTTCCCCTTCCCCTTTCCCTTCCCAATAACCTCCCCCTTACTCTTCCCACCCCTCACCCCCGCAACCCAATCCACAAACTCCACAAAAAAACACCTCTGCACCCCCACACCACCTTCAACCACCCACTTGGTCAAAGTCTCTGCGTAAGCCCCAACAATCCTTCTAACCCTCTTCTCAAACCCTTCCTCTTGCATTTCCTCTCTCTCGCCACCAATCAACATCTTCCCCAAAACCAACGAAGCGGTAGAACAAGCCTTCGCGTACCTGTCCCTCCCGGCCGAGCCAGGGTCTAATTCAGCGAGTTCGTGCACCTCTTTCAACAAAACCCACAGCCTCTCCTCCTCCTCCCTACCAGGGGGGGAGGAGGAAGAGTGAAATGGAAGCGGATTCCTCAAACAAATCTTCAAAACCCCAAAACACCGCTCAGCAACCGCCCGATCACCAGTTTTTCTAACACACGCCAGCAGCGGTAACAACAGCACCCCCGGATCGTGCCTTGCCTCCCCCTTCTGCTTTTTATCAGCCTTAGCAAAAATCTCGAGTAAATCCAACACTCGAACTTTGAAATTCGTAATGTTTTGTTTGGCGGCCTTTTCAAATCGCTTTTTAGAGGCGGAGGGAGGCTTGGTGCGTTGGCGGAATATCTTAGAGAGTGTTTCGTCTAGGGTTAGCATTGCGCCGTCAGACATGTCAGAGTCTGAGTCGGTTTTTGGTGCGTGCGGGGTTAGTGCGCAGGTTAAGGCGGCCTCGAGTTTCGCAGCTTCGTCGCTGCCGGCGTCGGCGGCGTCTTCATCCGGCTGGGAGGAGATGGAGGCGGAGGAGGCGGAGATTATTTCTACATCTGAGTCTAGTTCGTCCGAGTCTTCGCCTTCATCGCCGGCGGAGACATTTACTTCCTCGATGTCGTCGGCTCCATCGTCCATGACCCCATCACTGTCTTCGTCTTCGTCTTCATCGTCTTTATCGAAAAGCTCTTGCTGCCCACTCAGACTTTCTTTCGTCTCGAGCACATTCGTTAAAAGCTCCAAGCCAGCATCGGTAATACTACCCACAAACGCCGTGAACACCTGCTGTGCCAATTTCCGCAGCAGAACACTCGGCTTCGACAAGAAGCTCAGCAAAATCTCTACCAAAACTTCACTAACATCGACTTCATCCCCCGTCGCGTGTTTCCGCTTCTTGATAACCCTTTCGTAGCAAAGGCTTAGTTCGTCGAGGACCTCCAGTGCGTCTGTTTCACCGCTCAGGATTTGTAGGACGACGAGGGAGTAGAGGAGTTCGAAGGACTCGAGTTGGGTGGCTCTCTTGGCCTTGTCGGATTTTCGGGCGGAGGTACGCTGCGAGTCACTGTTAGTGATTATTTATGAAAGTGATTGTATCAGATAGGGAGGGATTTTGCCTTTTTGTTTATTTCCTTGAGGGTTGATTGGGCGTTCTTTATTGCTATTTCAATGGTGTCGTCAAGTTCGATTACCAGTGTGTCTTTGTTATTGATGGCTCGCTTGACGGCACGGTATGGCCATGTCTCGTCGCCAGAGATGTTATCCTTGACGCTGAGTAGGTGGGATAGGCAGGACATGAGTCTAGATCTGAACATTGCCTGGCTAGCGGGTGATACTGGTATTCCCAGTTCGGCCCCGCGAACGGGTACCTCAAGGAAGCCGAAGCCTGCAAGCAGAGATACAGCATTCTTAATCCACGCTTCCGCTTTTACGGATTTCCCATTACGAATAAGGGTGAGCATCTGGTCCGCCACCCACTGCCGTCTAACTTCAGCTGCTTTTGTCTTGCGTTGCTGGCTCTCTTCCCCCGAGTCACTATTTTCTTTCGACTCAAGAGGATTCAGTAAGATCTTCCTGAATTCTCTAATAATCGCATCGAGCCCGTCTTCGTCTGCCAGTATCATAATCTTATCAACGTACTTCGTCTTCGTTAGCGAGTCAAAGTTGGGCGTGCCGCTATTTGAGACCAATCGCGCAAATATCACAGGGACCGTCCAGGGCGTCAGTTCGGCTTTTTGTAACAGTGCTCTCATGCATTTATGTGCAGCCTTATGCAAGTACCGTTCTGGATCTGACAATTGATTTATCAAACATCGCATAAAGTTCCTGGAGAACATTGGGCCAAGATATGGTCCATCATCGGGAAAGGCGGAAATCCGATTGAGTGCCTTCCCGAATATGAGGAACCCCCAGAACTTTCGCTCGTTGGAAGACGAGGCAGAGAATAGGCTCTCTAAGTAAAAAGGACATATTAGTGATTTTCTCCTTTTAGTAGGTAGGGTTATTTGTGTGCCAATCATTAGTCCCGAATCCCTCACAAGGGAAGGTCCAGGGTGGAGTTGGCAGCCGTTTCAATCTTCCACTACGTCAGTAGCCCCCACATGCCACTATTGCCATAGGATAGCCCCCGGAAGGGGTTTCACTTGACAGGCACTGGTGGTTTTGTCCGCGTGGTACAAGGAATTTCGAGTATTAAACAAACAAGTGATAACGTGTGAAAAAACTTACCGTCTATTGCAACTTTCCAGAACTCCTCCCATGTAGGCAATGCGGAGGCCTCCCGCTCTCGAAAGTCCACCCACTGTTCGCTCTCCCCAAGATACGCCTCAAGCACTAAATCCCAGACGAAATTATGTTTCGGGCTCCAAGAGCCCTTCTGTTGCAGATTCCCTCCCTCTTCATCCTTGGACCCAGCCTCCTTCAGAACCTTCGCTAACATTACTAAATTCGGTTTCGCAAGTGGGCACTCCTTCGCCCAGGGATCCTTCGGTGGGAGGACACTCGGGCAGGACGCCTGGAGAGTTAACCATACTGCCGTCCCATCACTAGTCTTTGCCAGCCCGGACCCCGCCAATGCATCATAGGTAACTTTTGCAGCCCACCGCTTCGTCTCATCCGACCAGCCAGATGCCGCCGAGCACACAATCGATGCACAAGACTCCCTCAGCCATGGCTTCCGCACAGACAACTCGAATAAGAACTTCAGCACCTCCGCATACCCCTCCCCCTCCACCCCACGGAAGAGAACCTCAGACTGCACAAGAGCCTTCAATCCAAATAATCTTCCGAGATGATAATCCCTCTCCTCCGGCCCCGTAGTATGCCCCGGCGGTTGGGTGTTAGCAACAACAAGCACAATAACCCCCGCCAATTCAAATCCCCATTTTGCGGCATTCCCGGGTTCTAAAATGTGTCCTAGAAACTAAATACCTCCATAAACATCTCTTCCCATCAGTAAAGCAAAAACCTCCTCAATTGCGCAATTCCAAAAAGATAAAGGAGGAGGAATACCACCGACCTCTGTAAGCACAACTGCAAACCCTGGCCTCGCGGACTCCCGCCCGCTGGCTAAGCCCTTCGTTAACCGGCCGAGCGCATAATCCAAGGAAGATTTGGACTTTTCTGAGTACTCGCTCGAGAGCAATTGGAGGAGCTCCGAGGTTAGTGTCTTCGCAGCGTCCAGGCGGATAGCATGGTCGTTGTCGCCCAGTGGTTTGTAGAGGTGGAGGGACATTAAGGTTAGAGAATGTGTGCGTGTATGATCATGGGAGATGTTTTCTTTCCGAGGCGATTTTTTTCCTCTTAGACTTGCTTGGTGGGTTGCTAAGTGGAGGCTTAAAGCACGTGATTTGGGGCAAGGGGTCCCGGGTTGGTCACGGTGTGTCACTCGGTAAACGGGTGCATTCCAACTCACAAGGAACCATATTCACTCACTACAGTGGAGGAATGTGGGGGTGGGGAAAATAGCATAATATGCCTATGGCATACTAACCATCCGATAATGAAACATAGGTGATTATTAGCGGCTGTCTGCGTAGAAATGCTTAATTAGTACTGTGGACATTACCGGTAACTTCAATGATACTGGTACCGGCCCTTATTTTCTTAAGGTGAGGCACACCCTCATAGGATAAACGGTATGCAGAAATCTCCCCTATTAGGACTTGAGTAATTCTTGTCAGTTGGGTTCAACTGAGACCGAAAAGAGGGAGAACGAGATAGGTAGACCAGAGCCACTACCAAGGTCAAGCAGGGGCCCTGGAGGCCCCAAAGCTCTACATCTGTCACTCTATTTACTCCTGAAAGTCTCAGTGACATTAGATTGTAGATTTTCGGCTTAACAGGAGTCTGAATCTGCCCCGTCCGTTCTCCCTCTTTACTCTAAGTTGAACTCAACTGGCAAGAACTATTTAAATCATAATACCTCTTTCTTCCTTAATTCCCATAAACATTCCTGTCTCGCAGTCATCACAGCAGAAGCTAAATCGTACAGTATAGAAAACAGCCCTAACCCTCTCGGCATCGTAAGAAATATGTGGTATCATATCACAAAGGGAAAAATAAAATTGACCTTTACGCACTTCAAACCAAACGACACTACCGGTACAACTGCTAAAACTTAAGCTCTTTGTATCCTATTGTGGTAGTAGCTCCGACAAAAAAGAATTAAAAGAGACAAAACTGTCACTTAGAACTTTTTTTTCCCAGGAATACAGTGCCCGGGCAGAGGTGCCCCCAATAGGGACATAACAATAATATTATAGAGAAAGCAATAAATAAGCATCATAGTACCGTAAAAATTGGGAAGATCCAGAATACGCTAGCATGGGTAAGAAAGTGCGGCTGGAAGAGAAGTTGCTTCAACTGGTAATAATATTTCGCATGATCGCCACACAAGCACAGAATTTCTTCTCT
>Ga0307507_10011908_pt1 | contig 10868 bp, 3 predicted proteins | sample 7_EM_MG_FD_207223 | JGI IMG/M metagenome (GOLD analysis project Ga0307507, IMG submission 207223) | Populus trichocarpa ectomycorrhiza microbial communities from riparian zone in the Pacific Northwest, United States - 7_EM | ecosystem: Host-associated > Plants > Roots > Unclassified | place... | reverse complement strand
TTAACCTCGCAAAGCTGTAATTAGCTAAGATCTCAAATCTTCCATGTCAATCAGTGCATCATTATCATTTAAATAATTCATTTTTATAATGGATTTCATAGTTTGAGGAGGTAAGGAGTCAAAAAACTACGTACGTGCGCTTCCACTCAGTTCATTCTGCAGTCCATACTCCAAACTCCATGTGCACGTGAATGTTTACTAATTATCCATAGCATTTCGTTTCGCTTTTCTTTTGTTAAGACTTAGCCCACGTAACGTTTCCTTTCCCTGATGAAAGATCCAGGATTGGGGTCCCATGCATTAATTAGGTGCGAGTCTGTTATTATTTTTATCTTGTACTAACGTCATCCGAGAAAAAAAAAAAAAAACAGATCACGCGCTTAGGCGACGTCGTAGTAGTGTATGATTTAAAATTGTTTTTCATTAAAAATAAATTAAAATATTTTTATTTTTAAATAAAAAAAAACAGATCACAGGTACGCTGATTGCTGAACCTCCACTTCCCAGCCAGCGTTCAAAAGATCCTTAAACCTAGTTATACGAAATAATTACGTATCATACCATCGTAGGATAGCACACACCGTGCCGCCCCTATTAAAATTTCAGAAGGTAGGTGTAGCCCCACATTCCGATACCCATTCCGATATCCATAGGCAGAACAGCTACCTAAATTTCAGTCTACATTAGCCACAAATCCAACCGACCAACCACCACTACTGCCACGAATACCCACATGCTCCTGAAGCATCCAAATTCCCTTTGCTCGCCCCATTCGTATTAACCTTAGCCGAACCTTCCTTTGGTCTTGTCCAATTCAAGCTCCCACACTTTTTTTTTTTAAATCCTGGGTGTCCGGATCAGCTTATACGCATCACAACTAATCTCTGGATCCACTGAATACCCTATAAATTCAATAAACAGGTAAGACATCGCAAGGATGACAAACATGCACAACTCAAATCTAAATAACATAAATAAGAAAAGCTCGAATCTAAATAACAAAAACATCTTGCCTCTAGCACTAGACCACAAGCCTCGGTGCAGCTCCCGCACTTTAGTCACATGAAGAAGCCAGCATGGTTACCTTAGAATTCTCGATGCCCTGAGCAAAAGACAAATGACAGTTATAAACTTATAATAGAGATTGGGGAAATTGATTTGATTAACGTAATTTTTTATGTCAACTAATCAATCAGACTAGTGGTCTAATCATTGACCGAGACAAAACAGTAACCTGATTAATATTTTTTATTGCAAATCAATAATCTACCTTATTATTTTTTTATTCTTTTAAATAAAGACGTGGTTGATGTATCATCGTGTTTCATTTATGATATTTTTGTCTAAAATGAGCAAATATAAGGTGATGATATAATATTCTGCTACATGCGTGTGTGTGTTTACACACACACACATTTTAAGACTCATAATCTTATCAAACCCGAATTAATATAGAATTCATAAATTTTCTAAGCCTTATATTAGAAAATTAATTTATGTTTTTTTTCTTGTCATCTTTAACATAAAATATTAATATTAATATTAATATTATTTATATTTCTATGCCCTTAAATATATAAAAATCTACAAAATAACTTATCACTTATCTCTTATTAACAATGTGTAAAAAATATTTATTCTTCATTAAATAATAAATAATATTTATTATTTTTTAATGTATATATTATAGATATTTTTTCTCATTAATATTATAATTAAATAAAACACTCCAATTCCATTTCTTCATACAAAACAATTCATGAGTTATCCATGAATCTTTTAATGAAAAAAAATTCATATTTATTTATAGAGTTTCTCTATAATATGACTTAAGTTTAAATATTAAAGTGTTCTCAAATCTATTAAAAAAAACCTTTTATAATATTAGCTACAAATTATCATAATTAATGAAAATAAATTAGACTGGAACAAAAAAGATTAAGACTGCTTGATATTTTTGGGGACGGGGGATCTATTGCTGTTATTTGGGCTTAGCTTGCATTACTAACTACTATATAAAGCCACACATGCACCATCCCCGTTTCATGACATTTACTTGTTCATCTTTCGTAAAAAATAACTAGCTAGTTTTGATTTCCCAATCCTCAGTAATCTGTTTTAGAAACAAAACTGAAGAAGAAACAAACCCAAGTTAAACCTGAAAATAACACTTTCCACTGATCTCACACCATGTTTAGAATCACCATAGCATCAAATGATCTTCCAAAGTTCATCGCCAACCGCCTTAGTCTCTTCACCAACTTCATTGCGCCAGTACTTCTCTGCTTAACCTTGGCAATACTTCTGCTCTCAAAAATCTTCAAGTCAAAACCTTCACGGAAGGTTTTTTTATTAGATTTTGCATGTTACAAGCCTCCAGCCAGCCAAATGTGGAGCAAAGAGCTCACAATGGAAAGAGCCAGGCACCACTTCACCAACTTGTCAGAGGAAGCTTTACTGTTCATGGAAAAAATTCTGGAGAAATCAGGGATTGGTCCGTCCACCTACTTGCCAGACGCATTTAGAAGCGAACAACCGAACGAATGCATGGAAGAGGTGAGGAAAGAGAGCGAGATGGTGATTTTTGGTGCTGTGGATGACATATTGGCAAAGACTGGAGTGAAGGGCAAGGATATAGGGATAGTGATAGTGAATTGTTGTATTTTTAATACGGTTCCATCTCTTTCTGCCATGATAATTAACAGGTACAAGCTAGGAGATAAGGTGGTCAGCTATAGTCTTAGCGGGATGGGTTGCAGTGCTGGGCTCGCAGCTATAGGCCTTGCCAAACAGCTGCTCCAGGTTGGTCTATTTTCTACTCTATATATATTTATGGATGGTTCTTACTATATGCTGCCCATGGTTTCTGTTCACAACAATATACGATACTTAGCACTGGCCTATGCCCTAATTTTTTTTTTTCCAGAAAAAAACATCCAGCCCAAAAATTAGATTAAAGACTTGGGATAATCAACCTAAAACTAAAAGGAAAGGAAAAACTAAAGAAAGAAAATCACATTGTTCCATCTTTATTTCTGTTGATAAAAGTTTTTGATCTTTTGACTACAAAATCCAATTGCTAACAATTTCATGTCTAGCTTAAGGAGTAGTGAACAGATCCAAGAGGGCTCACGTGAGAAGTTGAAATTGTAAATTTGACTACAAAATCCAATTGCTAACAATTTCATGTCTAGCTTAAGGAGTAGTGAACAGATCCAAGAGGGCTCACGTGAGAAGTTGAAATTGTAAATTTGTTTCATTTCCACAGGCCGTGATTAACAAAACTCTCCTATCTATCTTTGTGGAGTCCTAGACTCCTAGACAATTGTGTTGTAAATTTCTGGGGCGAAACCTGTGTGTCAATCAATCAGACAGTCTGTCTTGCACGAGTTGCCTTACGTTAAATAACGAATTCTTTCTGTTGATGTGATTCTTGATTAAGTTAGCTTGGGATGCTTAGTGGTAACGATTGTAATGTGGGGTCAGGTACACAGAAATTCCTACGCTCTGGTGGTGAGCACAGAGAACATCACCGGAAACCGCTACCTGGGTAAGGATCGTTCTATGATCTTGATCAACTGCCTATTCCGTGTTGGTGGGGCAGCCGTCCTCCTCTCAAACAAGCCATCGGATCGCCATGCTGCCAAGTATCAGCTCATCCACGCCGTCCATACCAACACAGCTGCTTCTGACCTATCCTACAACTGCATTTCAAGTGCCGAAGACGCAGAAGGACTCGTGGGTGTCGCAATTACCAAGAGTCTCATGCCAGTAGCCATCAAGACCATTGAAGCCAACTTAACCACACTAGGCCACCTAGTCCTTCCCATATCAGAAAAGATCCTTTTCATCGCAAATTACATTGCTAGGCATTTCAACCTGGAAAAGATCAAACCGTACGTCCCTGATTTCATGAAGGCCATTGACCACATCGTCACTCACGTTGGTGGCCAACCTGTGCTCGATGAAGTGGAGAGAAGCCTGAAGTTAAGTAAAAATGATATGGAAGCTTCAAGAATGACTTTGTACAGGTTTGGCAACACTTCTTCTAGTTCAGTGTGGTATGGGCTGGCATATACTGAGGCTAAGGGCAGGATTAAGAAAGGTGATCGTGTGTGGCAGATTGCATTTGGATCTGGGTTCAAGTGTAATAGTTTGATCATGAAAGCAATGAGGGATGTTGATCTTGAGGAAAAGAATCCTTGGAGTGATGAGATTGATGGGTTTCCCGTAGCCCTGATGAGCTCTGATGGGACCTTTCCATTTGATTTTAAACCATCCAAATAGATATGATCATGATGACAGCGGGCCGGATCGGAGCCCATTAATTATTGCCAGTTTAATTTGTCCTCACCTTCGTCCCCTTTTAAGGTTGTTGGGTTTCATTCCTCTCGCACAAACGTGTTCTGCCTCGTAGCACTTAAAAGTTTGAAATTGCCAAGGTTGTTTTGTTATCAATAAAATAAAAGTTTCTTTTTTTTCTTATTTATATTTCTTGTTATCATGGAGTTACACAGCGACCCTGAACCGGTCTCGAATCCAATTTTTCACTACTTGTTTCGGAAAATATCTATAAATGGTCCCACACCCGCACTTAATAATATATATTTTCTTATTTTTTTATATTAATATATCAAAACCATTAAATTATTAGCATATTAAATCATATTTCTCCACGTTACAGGATCAAATCTTCTATACACAGCAAAAAAACAATAAACTAATCGATTTTTTGAATTTGATAAAGGGGGTTTTATATATTTTTTTTTTAAGGAAAAGTAATGCTAAAAAATAAGGGTATGTTAATCTACTGGAAATAATAAATAAGGGCAACTAAGTAAAAAGGAAGAAGCAATCACGAAGGATATTTTAATTTATGAATTGACATTTAATGATACAAGCACCGATCTTTTAGTGAGCTCGAATGAGGTGTAAGGTCCATCGTTTTGATATCGAATCCTGCATTCAGTGGAAGCATCATTAATTTTCAAATGGAACAACTTAAAATATATTTTAATAATTAATTAATATATGCCGTGTAATTTGGTGATAGATTTATTATTTTACCAAGTAGAATTAATCATGCTTTAGTGATATAATGATGGGCTAATTAACACGGAAGATTTGAGATTTTAGCTAATTACTGTTTTGCGAGGTTTAAAATATGGTGAGCGGACTAGCAGGGTTGGCTTCCTCTCACTGCTGCACGGCACCGGGACTTGTGCTTTCTAAAATGGTGCTTGATGCTTCGCTTTTGCTTGCCTTCAACTTTAAGCTTTCAGCGTCTATTTGTTATGACACAAGTGAATGGGGATGCCCAACGACCATAAACTGGCCTTGAATTTAAATTTTCACTGCTTGTTTTTGGAAAATATCTATAAATGGTCCCACACACGCACTGCATAGATATAGGTACCCTCCCAACTCTCGTCTATAGACTGGCTCTATTCATAAATTTACAAGATGGTGATCACCCTTGGTTGTTTGGATGCCAGCTAATTTAACAAACTGGTTGATTTAGTATTCATTATATTTTTTTTTTACCGTTACGCCTAGGGGCTGGAATAATTTTTTTTTAATCTTACAAAAATATAAACATGTTAGGGAAGTTAAAATTTTGATGTATAATGAATGAAATACTTTTAAAATATTTAAATTGTATATATATTTTTTAAAAAATATTGAGACAACGATATATTAAATCAACTATGGTCAACAATAGATAGCCCGTGAAACTCGCAATCTGAGATGTGCGATCATGATAAATCATGGAAGCAATTTTGAAACTAATTAAATAACCCAATTAATTGAACGAATCAAGCAAACATGAATGAATTTTCTAAATTTCAGTTAATCTTTTAGAATTGCAACATGTGAAATCCTAAACTCAGGCTCAATCATGAAGTTCAATTTTTAACTAATTTATGTTTAAGGATAAAATTTTAAAAAAATCAATTTAAAAAACTTGTCAAGGTAGAAAAATAATAATAAAAATGAGGATCATATCTGATAGATAAAAAATAAAGGATGAAATCGCAAAAGAAAATCAATTTTATAAATCATCTCAAATTAAAAAAAACCAGTAAAAAAACCGAGGACCGAATCTAAGATATGAAAAAAATTGAAGGATGGTAAAATTAAAAATAATTCCCAAATTGGAAAAAATTTATAAGAAAAATGCAATCAAAACATAAAAAATATATATATTTTTAATATTTTTAATTTATTCTTATATAATTTCATCACATTTATCTATGTTTTTTTTTAATCATATATAAAATACTCAGATTTTACTTGAATGTTTAATTTCAATGGTTTTTTTTAAATGAATAATGCTTTTAATTTACAAAATATCTTGATATTAGATTGGTATTATGATAGTCTATTTTTTTTTATCATGTTATTATATAAAAGATACTTTCAAAAAACATAAAGTCAAGTTATTTGTTTTTAAATTTAATTAACTAATTTGATGAGAATATCAAAACAAAATATTTCTATAACCTAAATATATTTCTTACATCTAAAATTTTTTAAGTCCAATACGCGACAATAGCACGGGGAATAACCTAGAATTCAGTCAATTTACTAATTATTCATAGTACCTCGGTTCGCTTTTCTATTGTTAAGCGAGCCCCTGTAATGTTTCCTTTCCTGATAAAAACATCAAGGATGGTGGCCACATGCATTAGGTGCTTGTCTGTTGTTGTTTTTCATCTTGCACTAACGTCATCCAAGCCAAAACAAACAAACAAACAAATAAAATCACACGCTTAAGAGCAATGCTACTCCAGTCATATTTTGACATCGCATGTCGGTGAGGCCCCGATCTGGTGCATGACTAAGATGGTGCACCTTGAAAGACAAAACTAATCCACCCCACGGTTCCCTCTGCGATGAGAGGACGCTGATTGCTGAACCTCCACTTCTCAACAGGCGTTCAGAGGATCCAGAAGCTAAAATAGTAGCAATACTAAAATTTCAGAAAAGAATCCTTCCAGTGTTTCTCGTGGACCTGAAGACCGCTGATTGGGCCTTTCCATATGACTCTAAACCATCCAAAAAAATATGATTATGATGATAGTGGGCTGGATCGGAGCCCATTAATTGTTGCCAATTTCATTTGTTACCCCCCACCGTCCCCGCTAAGGTCGCTGGATTTCATTCCTGTCGCAAAAACCCGTCATGCTTCGTAGCTATTAAAGTTTGAAATTGCCAAGGTCCTTCTGTTATCTCCAAAAGCTTATGGGTATCTAAGCTATTACATTGACACCGACTGAAATGTTAGATTCGAAGACAGATCAAGGCTCGGCTTAGCGTTGTTTGCACGCTATTGTTACGCAATTACATTAACACGTGTGCTACAAATGGAAGCCGTTAATAACAATACTCGCCATTATTAATAATAAACAGAACCACCACTGTCTACTTTCTTTTGCATAATAGAATCGCCTTGGTTTGGATAGTTTTGCTGGATGAATATTATTACTTTTATACAAAAAATCAGTCGATTGTAGCGTTATAATTACACCGGTGACTCAAATAGTAATCCTAGACCGGTTAAGATTGATCAAGTCAAGCGACAGATTAGTTTCTATAGAATTCTTAAGTGTTCATTGCTGATAAATAAACAACTGACCAATTTATTTTGATCATATCAAACAGTTAACTGGTTCATGTAAAATTTTAATTTTAACATATTAACCTGAATGAATTCTTAGATCTTTTATCTTAGATTTTATCATATGATTTTTTTATTTTTTTATTTTTTAAATGCATGCATAATAAAGTGTGTTAGTTTATTTTAATTATGCTATAAAGTAAGGTATAAATATTTACATGAGTATTAAAATGAACACTTAATCTAAGTTTTCACTTTGTTTTTTTCTTGGACTTCCTAATAAATATCTTCATGAAATCTATTATGCTTGTTGACATGTTCTTTGAATAAATCTGTTTAAAATTTATTTTTAACAAGGGATATTATTAATTCATTTTCTATTTTATTATTATCATTAAAATATATAAAAAAATAAATATTTGGCTTAAAGGTTAACAATAAATATGTATAGATGTAGTAGTGTAAATAAATAATAATATACTATAGTCAAAACAATGACTTGATAATGGAATGGCACTAATTATATAAGTGATGGTTGTCACCGGCGACATCAAAGCAAACTATATGCAAAAATAGGTAAAGATAAAGTTGTTACCTAAATGTATTCGAAATAAAAAACCCTTACCGATCTTTAAAAGATTTAAGGTAAGATAAGAGACGGATTATATAATATAAAATATAAAAATTATTTTATATATTTTATTTAAGACAAGTTATATTGTTGATTTAGTCCAAATAATAAGAAATTAATGGGCATGGGCCTATTCTAGATTATATACTCACGCTCAATAAGCCCATGTAACATCTTGTTGATTTAGTCAAAATTCACTCACAACGTAATAAAAAAAACAACACAAAAATCACATATTAACATAATCTAAACTTGTATTTGTCAATTTAAATACCCCATCATTAACATCTAAAGATAGAAGCTGATAATAATTGATGTAATCCTGATTAAATACTTAAAATACATGACATCTTATACATCACAACAATTATAAACAAAAAAGAACAATAAATAAATCTTGAGGGGTGTAGTTTACTAATCAGTCTCTAGATTTGCTTCTTAAAGATCACCGGTTCGAGTTTCACAAACCTCAGGGTCATTGGACGCTTACATGGTCGTTAACTTCAGGACCCGTGAGATTAGTCGAGGTACACGTAAACTGGCCTGAATACCTACATTAATAATAATAAAAAAAAACTACAAATATGCACTCTCTTTATTGTTTGGTCTTCTTTCTCTTTATATTTGTTTTTATACTAGTAGTACTGTCATTAACTGGAGGTGAGGTGAAATGATGGTGCACTGTTTTTGGTCGAAGTGGAAAAAGTTTGTCGGTTGAAGAAGAAAACTAGCGAAGGTGGCTCGGGTTGGAGAAGAAAAATGTTGGAGGTGTTGGCTACTATGACAGGTGTTGTTACCGACAGAGAAAAAGGTTCTTAATAGTAGAGACATAATCTGTGGGTGGTGGTGCTAGGGTGATTGTCAAAAAAGGTATGGTGGCTAGGGTTTTTTTGACAGAGGAGGGAAAATATGGGTTTTTTTCTTTCTCTTTTTCTTTCCGCTTCTCTGCATGTTTTTTCATTTCTTTTTCTTTATTTTCTTTAATTCTTTCTCTTTCTCTATCTATTTTGCTGCACCCCTTTTCAATTTCTTTCACTCCATTTTGTTCTTCCCTAAGATCCCCCCTCCCCCCTCTTATTCAACCCCCCTCAAATCTTTTTTTTCTACCAAGTTTTTTCTTCCCTCAAATTTTTGCTCTCACTTTTTTTTTTTGTGGACACACCTCCTCTCCCTGATTTTGTTATGGGTCCCCTTTATTTATACCCCTATGTATAGTTTGTTTTTTTATTTTGTATTTGGTATTGCGGTAATTTTTATGATTGTAGTTTGAAAAAAGTTATTTTATAAAAAGTACTATTTATTGAGGTTAGTTTGGTATTTCTATATGTTTTGTTAAAACTGTGGTTGAAATCGAGGTTGAATAAAAAATAGTTTAATGTGTTTGGTTAAACATGCTTTTCAAATTGAAGTTATAAAATAATTAAAAAAGATATATATTAATATTGATGATTTTTAATTTAAATATTATAGATTTAACTACCATTATTACATCATTAAATAAATAATATTTTATATCAAATATTTTTTATTATTCCATTAAATTATCTACAATTTCATCATGTATGAAATTCATTTGATAAGTACAATAGTTTCCATGGTTTTTTGAGTGTGCAACAAAATTAGGTAAAATATCATCAGAAACAAAATTAGAATTGCGATTAAATTACACAAATACTACGTCATCATGCGATATTCTTCTAATTTATGTAGTGTTATTAAATAATATTAAACACTAGTTTTTCGAGTAAAATATAATTTTAAAAAAATAATTTTTTTTAATATGAGTAATTATAATTATGGCATTTTTTAACATAACTAATTATAATTATGGCATTTTTTTTAATATAAGTAATTATGGCATTTTTTAACATAACTAATTATAATTATGGCATTTTTTTTAATATAAGTAATTATAATAATGGAATTTTAAAAAAATAATTTTTTTTAATATGAGTAATTATAATTATGGCATTTTTTAATATAAGTAATTATAATTATGGCATTTTTTTAATATAAGTAATTATAATCATGGAATTTTAAAAAAATAATTTTTTTAATATGAGTAATTATAATTATGGCATTTTTTAATATAAGTAATTATAATTATGGCATTTTTTAATATAAGTAATTATAATTATGGCATTTTTTTAATATAAGTAATTATAATCATGGAATTTTAAAAAAATAATTTTTTTTTATATATATAATTATAATCATGACACTGTTCACACGAACAGTGCCAGGTGAATTAATTCATCTGGGCACTGTTCATTTTTTGGAGTGAACAATGCCTGAGTGAATTATAATTCACTTGGTTTGCAGTCTCACGAACCGTGGTTTCAATTAAAAAAAAACATGGATCCCATATGAAAAGTCAATTACATTTTAATATTACTAAACATATGTTTACGCGGTGAGCTTTTAAAAACAGAAGCTATCGCGTAAACAAACACCCCCAGTCCTCTCATCTTCTCTCTCTGTTTTTTTTTTTTTTATGATTATCTCTATACTTTTAAGTTGCTTGGGGAAGGGGGTAGAAATTTTCATATTAGTCCCTCATCCAATACTAATATGAAAAGTAGATATAGACTGTTCCATTATAACTCTAATTATTAA
>Ga0307507_10011907_pt1 | contig 10869 bp, 7 predicted proteins | sample 7_EM_MG_FD_207223 | JGI IMG/M metagenome (GOLD analysis project Ga0307507, IMG submission 207223) | Populus trichocarpa ectomycorrhiza microbial communities from riparian zone in the Pacific Northwest, United States - 7_EM | ecosystem: Host-associated > Plants > Roots > Unclassified | place... | reverse complement strand
TATAATTTATATTATTCTCCAACAGTCATAACCCATTTTTGGGTTATTTCCCTAAAATTTACCCTTTTTCTTTTCAAAATAAAAAATAAAGTAATAATAGCAAGAAGATTGGTAATTTGGCAAAAAAAAAAAAACAAAACAAAACAGGCTGGGGAGGATTTCAAATGTATAGAAGAATCAAGCTGCAATTTGGATAGAACTAGAAGCTTAATTATACCCCATTGTACTCAAGACTGGAGAGATAATGCAGATTCAAGGTCAAATTAAATGATTATTGGATGAATTTGCATAAAAATTAAGTCCAACGACATAATTAGACTTTTAAATGGCTAATTTGATTTAATCATGGGCCAAATTAAAAGAATAAAGTTGTATTAGCTATTTTTTATTAGTTCTATTAGCCATGGATGTAAATTTATTTCTTAACTAAAAGAATAAAGTTGTAACAAAAAGAAAACGATAAAAAAGTAATAGAATTAACAAAGCCGATTACAGGTTTCTATGGGATACATTAGTAACAAAAGTGACTTATCGAGAAGCGAGTGACCAAGGTAAGTGTGATAAGTGACTCCTTCTATCATTTTTAATCCTTGATTACTAAATATTACTTCTACTTATGCTTATTATGGTCATCGTTCATTCTAGTTTACAAAATAAGATAAAGGTAATGTACAACTTATTTGTTCATAATTATTTAAAACTTATATGGAATGAAGAGCCATGATTTAATACCAAATGGGATATGAGATGTATTCACGAAGATTAGTCATTTTCTTAGAAATATATGCTTCAACAAGTTGTAGACACAACACATGAAGAGGCTTGAAACAAATATTGTCCACATAATATGCAAACTTGAGATGATATTCTCTCCATCATTGTTTTACTCGATGAAGCATCTACCCATACTGATTAGTACTTAAAAGTGCATTTTTATCAAGGTTTTATATCATCATATTGCACTTAAAGTATCATTAAATTCTCTAACTTAAGCATGTTTTATAATAACAAGTCTGATAACATAAGATATCTTTAATTTATGGTAAATGCTCATTTTGAATGCAAGCATATCTCACAATTTAAAGGATTGATTGATGTGTTTAACTATTGAAAGTGAAAAGACAAAGAGAGGGCTAAGCTTAAAGAAAAGATGTTGGTTCAATTCAAATTGGAACATCATTCGATTATTGGATCATAACTGAAGCTGTAGAACATGGATTTAGGTCTGGTTTATATGGATGAAAAGCTAAGACATAGGCCTAAAACTTTCATGAGAGTTCAAGATTCAAAACAGTCGTTTTCAAGTTCAAATTGTAGCAACAAAAGAGAAGTCAGAATCTATCCTGCAACCCAGACACTCTTCAGTGTTCAGCCCATATCTTGAGTTCTAGAAGCCAAATGAGCTCATTCTTTTTTTGTTGGAAAGCTGAGACAAATTCCCATAACTTTCATGAAGACTATCTATTCAAATTCTGATGTTAGCAATGACATTTTGTTCAGACAAGAAGATAATGGTTGTCACCAAGTCAAGAGGTGGTCACCCACTCAATAATTAGTCATCATATCAATAGTTCCAAATTTTAGCCTATAAAAGGAGGCATTTGCCATACATTTAGACATCTTGGTGTTCAGATTAAGATTACTCTCTTTCTTTGTATTTTGTTCAAGTTTTATTTTATGTTATATTAATCTCTTGTTTATGCTTTTCATTTCCTTTACTATACTTAGTTAACTTTCATCATAGCTATGTTCCTATCTAATTTATTTATTTTTCTCTTATTTACAATGTTTAGCTAAGTTTATTTTGTCAAGGTGAAAAGATTTTACTAATGGTGTTAGAATAGGTATAATATAAACTCAACATGGACTTCAATGTTTATATCCAAGAAAGTTTGTTATTAACATGTCTTATCTTTTTATCTTACTAATTCTTAATACCTTGCTTGTTAAATGATTAATCTAGATTTGTGTTGTATAACCCTTGGTACAAAAAATACTTGGCACTTTTATAGCCTACTGTATGGTATAATCCAACAAGAACAAGTGAACCATCACGTATAGTTTTCCCTCCTAATGCATCTCACTTCAATTTTAAGCCAGATATTATTCAATTTTTACCTTCTTTTCATGGCTTAGATCTAGAAAATTATACTTGCATTTGAGAGAATTTGAAGAAGTTTGTAACACTTATAATGACTTGAATTGTAGCATGAACACCATCAAATTAAAGCTTTTTCCTTTTTCTTTAAAAGATAAAGCTAAAACATGGCTACAAAATCTTAGATCAGGATCCATTCGTGCTTGGGATGAAATGCAACAACAATATTTGAAGAAGTTTTTCTCTTCTCATAAAACAAACTCTTTCAAAAGATAAATCACCACATTCACTCAAAAGCCAGGAGAAACATTTTACCAGTGTTGGGATAGGTATAAAGACTTGTTGAATACATGTCCTCGTTATGGTTTTGAAACATGGAGATTGGTTTCACACTTTTATGAAGGGTTAACACCTAAAGATAGGTAAATGGTGGAATTGATGTGCAATGAAACTTTTGAAGATAAAGAACCTAATGAAGGAATGGAGCACTTAGACTTGTTAGCTGAAAATGCTCAAAATTGGGACACTAGAGGTACTTGTGAGGCACCAAGTAAAACTCAACCTCATACATCTAGTAGAGGTATATACAACCTTAAGGAAGATCATGACCTCCATGTCAAATTTGCATATTTAACTAGAAAAGTTGAGGCACTAGAATTGAAAAGGAGTGGTCAATTGAAATCTATTCAAGAAATTGTATGTCAAATATGTGAAACTAATGAACACTCAACCAATAATTGTCCAACTTTGCCTTCTTTCAAGGAATCTCTCCATGAACAAGCTAATGCTTTAAACAGTTTCCAAATGCCAAATCAAAATCCATACTCACAAACGTATAACCCTGGTTGGAGAAATCACCCAAATTTCAGTTGGAAGAGTGGTAACAATAATGTACAAACTTCATAGCCATCATTTCAAGCGCACCATAATTTTCAAATTTCTCATGGATTTATACCTCCTTATGCTCCCCTTTCTAGAAGAAATCTTGAGGAAACACTACATGCATTCATTGAAAAGCAAAAGACAATCAACACTCAAAATGTTCAAACTATGGCAGATTTGAAAGATACGCTTGCAAAGTTCACATTTGCTCTCAGTTTTCAGGAGAAGGGTAAGTTTCTATCTCAACATCAGCAAAATCCCAAAGGACAATACAATTCAAGTGCAAGTAGCTCTGGAAGCCAACACATGGGTCAAGTCAAATTAGTCACTACTCTCCACAGTGGTAAGGTTATTGAAAAACCTATTCTTGAACCTTGTGAGAAAGATGATGAGTTAATCTCTAAGGGTAAGGAAAGGGTTGAACCTGAATATTACAAAGAAAAGACTGATTCCCCACCAGTACTTCTATTTTCTCATGCCATAACCAAATAAAGAAAAGTCAATCACAATTCTGAAATCTTTGAAACTTTCAAGTAGGTGAGGATCAATATACCTTTGTTGGATGTTATGAAATAGGTACCTTCTTATGCTAAATTTTTGAAAGACTTGTGCATCGTGAAGAGAAAACTGAATGTGAAAAAAGAAAGCCTTTTTAGCCGAACAAGTGTCATTTTTTAAAACAATAATGCTTTGAAATATAAAGATCATGGTTGTCCTACAATTTCATGCTTTATTGGAGAACATAAAATTGAAAAAGCTTTACTTGATCTTAGAGCTAGTGTGAATCTACTTCCATATTCGGTTTTTCAAAGTCTCAATCTAGGTGAGTTAAAACCAACTTCTGTAACTTTTTTACTTACCGATAGATCTATAAAAATGCCCAGAGGAATAGTTGAAGATGTGTTAGTACAAGTTGATAAATTCATTTATCCTGTGGATTTTATTGTCTTGGATACACAACCTGTTAAAGCATGTAATTCAATTCCAATTATTTTAGGGCGTCCATTTCTTGCAACTTCTAATGCATTGATAAATTATAGGAATGGATTGATGAAGTTATCATTTGGAAACATGACACTGGAAATGAATATTTTCAACATTTACAAGCAACCTGGAGATGATAATGATTTCCACGAAGTAGATGTTATTGAAAATTAGTTTATGATCAATTCTCGTTATACATTTACCTATATCTAGTGTTCTAGAGCTCCAAATCAAGTGAGGTTGGATTTGTTGGAAAGCTAACATCCCTAGCTATAATTTATATGAATAGTTTCCCCAAATTTTATCATTCTGATGCCCGAATCTTCTCTAGAAGAGGGACAATGAATCTGCCCAAATTTCATCGACAATTTCTAAATAAGTTTTCTGCTATCCTTACTTCCCTTTTTCTTCTACAACAATTATATTCTATGTTTTCCCTATGTTTTATGATTCCTTCTATGCCAAAATCATGAGCTATACCCATAGTTAAATAATTTTTTTTCCGCTTTACTTAACACACATTAAACTTGTGAAGTCCCATATTATTAAGTTTTCATGCTTTTTCCCTATTAGTGAGATTTCCTATTAATTCATGCATCAAGAGCACATAATATACTAGAATTCCTCTTCCCTCCCCTCAATTGGCTTTTGACCGAACTTGGCTTAAGGGAACTAAGGGTTCCCTTTTTCTTTATAGTAAATTTTTCTTGCCGCATTTACCTATTATTTACATCATACACATACTATAAGAGTTTATCAATATAATTTTAGAATTCAATTTTCCCCCCATTTAACCCTCACATGGCCGACCATTCAAGCCCTTAAGTTATTGTTTTTTCCTTAACAATTTTGCATGTTTTTCATGATCAAAACAACTTATGGTAGCTCAACTTACTTCATTCTAATAATTTCTGCACTTCCCTTAATTTTCACTTAAAAACCCTAATTTATGAAATTTGAAATCGGTGCATAATTCCTAATCAATTTTCAAATTGTTTTTCACAATTAGGTCTAGTGTCCATACCTTGAGAAATTTTAGAATTTCAGCTCAATTTAGTTGAATATTTTTTGTCTCTTCTCTCTTGCATACAACCAACCCTCTTCCCCCCTTTTCTCCTATTTCTTCACTTGTTTTCTTGTTAAAATCCTTGTTAATGGGCGTCTTCTTTATTTAAGGGTCTTAGGTTTGCATTGTCCTAGAAGATTTGGTGTTTCTCCCTCTCATTTGATGAAGAAAATTCTGCAATCTCTCCCCTCTTTTCCACTAGGTGCAGCCGGCCATGCAAGAGGAAGAAATGGGGTATTTATAGCCCCATTCTTCCTAATTATGTATTAGCCCCTTTTCTTTTCTTTACAATTAAAGTCACACTTCTTATGTCTTTTATATTCTTCTTATTTGATTTCTTTATTTCATTTCATTTCATCATCCTTTTTTTTTTATCTCGGGATTTTACATCCCTTGGTATGGATTGGGTATACACAATGACTTGGATATTAAAGGAAAAATGATAGATAATTGATCACCATAGTGTCAGTGGGTAAGGATATATTACGATGATACTTAACACTATGATGAGGGTGACCAAGGTTATGTGAATGATGCTTAGTGACCTTAGTGTCGGTAATTAAGGTTGTGTTAATAAGAAAAATGAAAGGGGATCAGTACGAATGGGAGGTTGAGAAGACATTGATTAGCTATTTGGGTTTGGATAGCTAATGGTATCAATGAGGTTCCATTGGTACCAGTATTTTAGATGACATTGATTAGCTATCCGGGTTTGGATAGCTAATGGTATTGATGGGGTTCCATTGGTGCTGACATTTCTTAAATTGATTAGTCGATCTCGAGTAATTAAGTAACTAATGATGTTAGTAAAGATTACTAACATTGGTATAGTTACTCCTAGTTAAGGGAAAAAGATAAGTTGATTAACTATTTCAGGTCAGGAATAGTTAATGATATCAATTAGTCATATTGGTATCGACAACCATTTCTGATGTGGTTAGCTACTCCGGGTAAGGGGCCTAATGATGTCAAGAGTTCTTAACATTAAACACTTTGATGGCAAACTAGATATGGATAATAATTAATTAACTATTCTGGGCAGGAATACTTAATGATATCCATTAGTTGTATTGATATCGACACTTGAATGGTATTGATTAGTCTAACCCAATATTGAGAAACTAATGATTCTAATGAGATTCATTAGTATCGACAATTACCTTCTAGAAAATGGAAGAGAAAGTATTGACTAGTTATTCCGAAAGAATGGGATAAACTAATAATACCAAGAGATGAATATCTTGGTATCAAGTGAGAATTGATTCATAAGGAGATGGTGTTCGAAACCATTGTGTTATGTTGAGATTTCCAAGATGAAATTATTCTCAGCAAATAAGATAGGATATTAGATGGATATTGGTAATATATGAAAAACGCTTGTAAAAGAGGTCTATGCCTAATTTTATGTATCAAAAGAAATTTCATGGAAATTATTACCTGTCATTGTTATTGTTTGTTACTACCTTTTTATATTTATATGTACATGTTAATTTCTATTTTCAGGTCCATTAGGGTCGCTTTAGGAGTGATCTTAGTTTAGTTACCTTTTGCTTTTTGTCATGTAATTATTTGTAAATTAAGAGACATATCTCATAAAGCTTGAAATGTAATAAACCTATAAATTTAGATGTATGACTTTAATCTAATGTTTGTAATTCTAAGTACCTATTAACCATGCATGTTTATAGTTGAAATCGAATCATTCACTTAAATTACATTATATGATGTTATTATGTAAGATATAGTTTATATGATGATATTATGTAACAATTGAATTATGCATTGTTATTTTATGAACTTGAATTGTATGATGTTATTGAATAAGATGTGTTATGTTGATGATGATGAGTTGAGTTGAGATCCAGGATGATTGGATTGAGTTGTGAAATGAAATTGAAAGTGTAATATGATTTTGTCGATAACTTGGGATCTCTCAGTATAGGGGAGTCTCCGCTGAAATTTTGGTAGAAATTGTGGTGGAACCTGTATTAAGAAAAATTACTGAAAATTTCCAATGTATCGCAAAAAAAGATATAGAAAATCAAGGTTGTTATGGTTGGTATCAAAGCGCGATTGTGATTTTGTAGACTTTATAAACATAGAAAGTATGATGAATTGTGTATCTTATGATAGAATGAACTAGACATGGAATATATACATTCTTGGTTCCCGCAAGTGTGGTAATTAAGGATAGTGATACTAGGTTGTCTAAAAGTTGGTAACTAAGAGAATGAGCTATTACCTCATGATTATGGGATTAGTAACAAATAATAAATGTGGAACCATTGTTTGATAATACGTTAGATGATAGTAGAGGATTCATGAACAAAATTGATGTTATCCAACCATCAAAGGATCCATTGGAGGTTCCAGTTGGTCCAATTACTAGGCTTAGGGCTAAAAAGTTCAAAGAAGCTTTCAATGGACTTCTTCAAGATACATGGGCTAAGGTGGACTTTAATAGGATTTGTAATAATAAAGAACAAGCCATGATTAATCTTATTCATGTTCAAGAGGGGCTTGTTGGTGAAACCAAAACCATTACACAAGGATTGGGAGAAGAAGACTAGATTCGGACAATTTGACCATTTGTTACTCTTTTGGTCATAATCGGAGCTACAGATCAAATTTTGATGTGATTCTAGTTGGGTTGGAAACTAGACTTCCATACCTTTCCAATTGTATATGACATGCCTTCTAATTCAGTAAGACGAGAGAGAATCATCCATTTTAAGTTGGGCTTTGCTGCTGCCAGACAGAATGCGGAAACAATGAACTTGTCTTATTTAATTAGTTGGGCTATCAAACTTTATTTATTTTGAGAGGAGACATTTTTTTTAGGTTTTAGACTTGTTTATTTTATTTATTTTAATTAGTTTGGGCTAGTTTTAACTTGGATTGATTATTATTTAAATTGGGCTTATGTGAGACCCATTAGGGAAACTAGGGTTTTGGCTTGGAGTTTAAATACTCTTTAGAAATAATTTCAAATCAGACTTTTGTTGATAATTTCAACATTATAGTTGACTTTTTGGTTGTTCAATCTTGGTTCCTGATTGAACTTTCAACTCTTCAAAGAATTGACCATTTTTTGTTGTGAATTTATACTTCCTTTGCTGGTCTCCAAGTGTAGGCGTTGTGATCGAGTTGGTTTATAGTCTTGCTGCCTTGGAGTAAGTCTTCCATTGTAATAAGCTCATTGAAATCTCAACAAACTTGGATTAGATTGATCTTGGGGTCGCGAATTCCATTAAATTTCGCTAGGGTTTGCATTAGTTGGTATCAGAGCTGATCTAATCATAAGTTATATCCTTTAATTTGAGTCTTTATTGTTTCTTGTTTGATTCTTAATAGATTCGGCCACTTATTTATATATATTAGGGATCTTACTTCTTATTGCTTTGTTGAACACTTAATCATAAGTTAGTGTTCTTTTGATGCTTTCTTGATCAAAATCGGCATACACACCTAAGTTCTTGATTTGTTTATATATATATATATATATAAGGAGGCTTGATCTTGAAATCTTGATTGATGTCGTACAGAGAAAAAAAGAAAGAAAGAAAAGTCACTTTTTTTGAGTTTTGGTCGAATACATGCTAGAAGAAACCTTGATCATTGGGTAATTAGTTAGTCTTAATTTGTAAATCTTTTAGTAGTCTTGATTGTGTTTCTTGAAAATTTGGGTAGTTTAGTTGATTTCTTGAGTTTTTGGAATTTTCTTGAATTAAATCCTTAGTTCTATATAATTCGTAATTATTTAGCTCTTTTTATTTTTTTTAATTTCGTGTCTTCAAATCATCATATTATTTGTACAAATTTGCATTGTATTCGTGAATTTGTCATTGAGTTTTGTTTTGTTAGTTTTGTAATTTCTTGCTTCTTGAGTCTATATTGCATTTATAAATGCACTACGTAGTTGGTTGTTTTTCTGAAATTGTTGCTAAGTGATCTTAAGAACTAAAGAAAGGCAATTTTGGGTGAAAAAAAATGGTATGGTGAGCATATTAGAGTGAGAAGCCTATATTTTTGTGTGAAACACGAGTGTGCGAGGTATTATTATTATTATTATTATTATTATTATTATTATTATTATTATTTCTAACAATTTTGTGTAGGTATATATATAAAAAAAGAGATAATGTCTTCTAGTAGTGTGTCACCGAAGAAGAGAGGAGTTCTAAAGGATGGGCTATCTAAAATGCAAAAATAGATGGAGTTTATGTTTGGAGAGATGATGATTAAGTTTGAAGATAGGTTTGAAAAATTGGAGACTAAGGTTGAAAGTGGGCTTGGGAAAAAGGGTAGAGAAGCTAGGAAGGAGGAGAGTGTTGTTGGAAACTCTACAGAAGGAGCCGAAGATGATTTTTACTATGGTAGTGAGTTTCGTACACATAGAAATGAATTGTATGATGCTCGACCAAGAAGAGGTAGAATTCAACCAGATAGGGATTCTAGGCATAGGAGGAATTTTGATGATTTGGTGATGTAGATTGAAATTTGGGTAGTATTAAGTTGAAAATCCCAGCATTTAAGGGAAAAACTAACCATGAAGCTTACTTAGATTGGGAAAAAAAAGGTAGAGATGATTTTTGACATCCATAAGTACTCTAAAGAAAAGAAGGTTAAGTTAGTTGTAGTGGAGTTTACTGATTATGCCATGGTTTGGTGGGAGAGATTGGTAGTAGAAAGAAGAAGAAATAAAGAAAGACTAGTTAGCACATAGGAGGAGTTGAAGACAATAATGAAGAAAAGGTATTTTCTTAAACACTATTATTGGGAGTTGTTTAATCGTTTATAAATGATTACACAGGGTAATAAGAGTGTGGAGGAGTATTAGAAAGAATTAGAGGTGGCTATGATTAGAGCTAATGTTAATGAAGATGAGGAAGTTACTATGTCTAGGTTTTTGAATGGCTTGAATAAAGACATAAATAATATTGTGAAGTTACAATCTTATGATTACACAGGGTAATAAGAGTGCATTTGGCCATTAAGGTTGAAGGACAGTTAAAAAGAAAGGGTAACATATGATCTGGAGCTTATTCGGGGTCTTCTTCAAGTTGGAAGTTGAATTATAGGAGAGAAGGTAGTGCGTCATTAAAGCCTTTGGTGACTTCTAAAGTTGCCAAACCTACCTCCATGAAGAAGCAGGTTTCAACTAATGATGAAAAACTTAAAAGAGAAGTCCAGCCAAAGCGTAATCGTGATATAAAGTGTTTCAAGTGTTAGGGATCGGGACACTATGCATCAAAGTACACAAATCATCGAGTTATGATTCTAAGGGATGATGGAGAGATTGTGTCCACTGGTGAGGAGTCTGATTATGATGACATGCCACCACTTGAGGATGCTAGTGATTTAGAGTATGTTGTTGGTGATAAAGTTTTGGTGATTAGAAGGTTGCTTAGTGTTCATACTAAGGAGGATGATGTGGAGTAACAAAGGGAGAACATCTTCCATATTAGATGCCTAATCAACAATAAGGTATATAGTATGATCATTGATAGTGGTAGTTGTACTAATGTTGCTAGTGCTACTTTGGTTAGAAAGTTGGGCTTGAATATTGTAAAGCATGAAAGGCCTTATCAGCTTCAATGGTTTAATGAATGTGATGTTGTTAGAGTGAATGGACAAGTGATGATTTCTTTTTCAATAGGCAAATATAAGGATGATGTGTTATGTGATATTGTGCCTATGCATGCTACTCATCTGTTACTAGGGAGGCTTTGGTATTTTGATAGAAAAGCCAAGCACGATGGGTTTAAGAACAAATATTCATTAGAGAAGGAAGAAAGGATTTATACACTTGCCCCACTCTCACCAAAGCAAGTGTATG
>Ga0307507_10011906_pt1 | contig 10869 bp, 11 predicted proteins | sample 7_EM_MG_FD_207223 | JGI IMG/M metagenome (GOLD analysis project Ga0307507, IMG submission 207223) | Populus trichocarpa ectomycorrhiza microbial communities from riparian zone in the Pacific Northwest, United States - 7_EM | ecosystem: Host-associated > Plants > Roots > Unclassified | place... | reverse complement strand
GTTGGTGCCGCCGGTCGCCGCGAGGCGGACCTGCTGGTAGGCGGCGTAGGTGACGCGGATCAGGAGGAGTTCGAGGAGGAGGTTCGGGCGGGTCAGGACGCGGCGCAGGAACGGGAGCAGCGGGACGTGCTTCCAGCGGGTCGGGACCGGCTCGGCGTACTCCGTGGGGATCGGCCGCCGGTAGTACTCCGAGGTGCGGGACAGGAACGGGATCGCGGTCGCGGCGGCGAGGGCCGCGAGCAGGACGACGTTGTCACGCAGCGGGTACAGGGACGCCATGTTCGGCAGCATCATCTTCGCGGGCAGCGTGACGAGCAGCACCACCGCCACCGGCCACACATATCGGTCCGAGGTCCGCTTGCCGACCCGGCCGACCACCGCGAGCAGCACCCACAGCAGCTGGTGCTGCCAGGTCGTCGGCGACACGGCGATGGCCGCGCAGCCCGTGATCGCGACCGCGAGCAGCAGCTGCCCGTCACGCGCGTACCGCACGGCCCGGCGCAGGCCGAGGCAGGTGACGGCCGCGCCCAGCGTCAGGAAGACGCCGATCTCCAGCGGCCCGGTGAGACCGAGGCGCAGCAGCGCGCCGTGCAGGGACTGGTTGCCGAGCCCGTCCGCCGCGCCGCCGAGGCCCGCACCGGCCATGTGGTGCACCCAGTAGGTGTACGAGTCGTGCGGCATCGCCGCCCAGGCGATCACCACGCTCGCGGCGAACGTCAGCGCGGAGGTGACCGCGGCGCGGCGGCGGCCGGTGAACCACAGCAGCGGCGCGAACAGCAGCACGGTCGGCTGGAGCGCGGCGGCGAGGCCGATCAGCACCCCGCTGGCCCGCTCGCCGCGCACCGTGAAGCAGCCGAGCAGCACGAGCAGGACCGGGATGATGCTGGTCTGGCCGAGCCAGAGCGTGTTGCGCACCGGCAGCGACAGCATCAGCAGGCTGATCGCGACGGGCGCGGCGAGCAGCGACGCACGACGGGTGACGGGCTGCGGCAGGGCACGGGAGACGACCAGGCCGAGCGCGACGACGAGCAGCAGCGTGCCGAAGGTCCAGCCCCAGCCGAGGGCCTGTTCAGCCGCCCGGGTCAGCGGTTTGAGGACGAGCCCGCCGAAGGGCGTGCCGGTGAACTGCGTCGAGTCGTACAGCGAGCCCTTCACATGCAGCACGCCGTTCGGCCCGACCCAGGTCTCCAGGTCGGTCAGCCGTTCCCCCTGCGGGGTGCTGAGGACCACGGCCACCTGCCGTACGGCGAGAACCGCGGCGACCAGCCACAGGCCCAGGCGCGCCACGCGCAGACGTGCCCTGGCCGCGCCGGCGGCCGTGGCCCCGAATGCTCCTGCGGCTCCTGCCGGTCGCCCGCTGTGCTCCACGTTCGCCACGCCTCGTAGGCCTCCCGCCCCGCTCGTCCCACGCGTCACACGCGTGGCTGTTTTCTCTGCGAACCCTATGAGGTTCGCACCCCCTGCGGGAGGGACGCAGGCAACCCCCTCTTCACCTGACGTCCGCCCTTCTTTTGTCCGGATGACGATAGTCGGCGCCCGGTTGCCTGGGCACGGCAAATAACCGCGTATCCGTACAGTGCGTGATTGCACACGAACGGGTTCGTAACAATTCTCACCGGATTCACGAAAGGCACCGGCACATGAGCGAGTCACAGCTGTGGGACGACGTCGACGACTACTTCGTCAGCCACCTCGCCCCGGAGGACGAGGCGCTGGAGGCGGCCGTACGCGACAGCGAGGCCGCCGGGCTCCCGCAGGCCGCGGTGACCGCCACCCAGGGCAAGCTGCTCCATCTCCTCGCCCAGCTCCAGGGCGCCTCCCACATCCTGGAGATCGGCACCCTCGGCGGCTACAGCACCATCTGGCTGGCCCGCGCCCTGCCCGCCGACGGCCGACTGGTCTCCCTGGAGTACAGCCCCCGGCACGCCGAGGTCGCCACCCGCAACATCGCCCGCGCGGGCCTCGACAAAGTCGTCGAGGTACGGGTGGGCGCGGCCCTGGAGTCGCTGGCCGAGCTGGCCGACGAGCACCCGGACCCCTTCGACCTGGTCTTCGTCGACGCCGACAAGGTCAACAACCCGCACTACGTCGAGTGGGCGCTCAAGCTCACCCGCCCCGGCAGCCTGATCATCATCGACAACGTGGTCCGCGGCGGCCGGGTCGCCGACCCGGCGAACACGGCCCCGGACGTCCGGGGCACGCGCGCCGCGATCGAACTGATCGGCTCACACGCGCGCCTGTCGGGCACGGCGATCCAGACGGTGGGCGGAAAGGGCTACGACGGGTTCGCGCTGGCGCGAGTCCTCGACTGACTCGACCGAGCCGACCGACTCGACTGAGTCGCCCCTCTCCCCCGGCCCCGCTCGGGGTCTCAACCCTCGTGGTAGAAGCCGACGTTGACGCTGCGCGGCCCGGTGCGGTCCTGGATGACGATCTCGCCGCTGCCGCCGCGGGGCAACGGCACGCTGCCGCCGTAGCCGACGGTCTGGGCGTACTCGCCAACGATCAGCCGTACTTCGGAGGACGGGTCGGGCTGGGAGCCACGCAGCCAGCTCACCTGCCAGGTGCCCTCGGGGCCGCACAGGAACTCCAGATGGACCCGCGAGATGAACAGCCAGTCGTCCGGTGTCACCAGCCGGCACACCGTCTCGTCCCGGCCCACCCGCAGTACCGCGCCCGGGTCGCTGGGCGCGTCGGCCATCAGCATGCCGGCGGTCGCGCCCGCGTCCGTCCCGGAAACCGTGGCCATGGTGAGTTCGAGCACGTGCGCTTCCCCCTTGAGGTGTCCTTACACAGCCGCCGCATGATAAATCCCCCGGCCACGCCGCGTCCGGCACAATGGAGTCATGACCGAGCGAAAGCCACCAGGTGTGTCCTTCGAGTCCTGGGTCGACAAGCAGATCCGGGACGCCGAGCAGGCCGGCGAGTTCGCCCGACTCCCGGGCGCGGGAAAGCCGTTGCCGTCCGGTTCCGACACGACGTACGACGAACTGTGGTGGATCAAGCAGAAGATGGCCCGCGAGGGCATCTCCGTGCTCCCGCCGACGCTGGCGCTGCGCAAGGAGGCCGAGGACGCCCTGGCTGCGGCGTACTCGGCCCCTTCGGAGCGGATCGCACGGCAGATCATCACCGAGGTCAACGTGAAGATCCGCGACATGATGTTCAAGCCGCCGCCCGGCCCTCCGCTGGGAATGAAGCCGTACGACGTGGAAGAGGTCGCACGGGAGTGGCGGGAGCGCCGGGCGGTTGACGGAGCCGACGGGTCAGATGTGTAGAAGCCGTTCCGCCAGTTCGCGGTAGTCCCGCAGGGCCAGGCGGAGTTGCTCGGTGTCGTCCGAGCCCTTGGACTGCCAGGAGCCGTGCAGGGTGGCGCGGCGCTTGGTGACGGCCTCCGTGAGCCGGGTGGCGACCTCTTCCAGGACGTGGTCGGCCTCCTCCACGGCGGACCGGGGCTCGTCGACGAACCCGGTGACCGCGTGCTGCAGCCGCAGGCTGAACTTGTCGCTCTCGTCGTGCGGCAGCAGGCTGCCGTTCCCGGAGCCGACGGCGGGGGCGGGCTCGGGCGCGTGCACAGGCCGTGCCGACGGCTCGGTGCGCTCGGTGCGGGCCGTGGACTCGCGCGGCGGGGGCGTCGTCGTGTCGCCTTCGCGCGGGGCCGGGATCGCCCGGTCGGACCCGAACGGCGTCGCCTTCCCGGTGTCCCGCTGCTCGGTGGTCTTCTCGGTGTCCCGCTGCTCGGTGGTGGCCTTCGTCGGGTCCCGGCGCTCGGCGCGCTCTGCGTTCGTGTCGCCGGTCGGCCGTATCGCATCGGACATCTGGCTCAACTCCCCTTCAGTGCCTGCTTGTTGAACGGCCCGAACGCAAGGCGCCCGGTACGCCCGCTGCCGCTGCCGTTCCCGTTGCGGCTGTCGTCGCTCACCAGGTCATAGAAGAGGGCGCGGGCTTCGAGCATGGCCTCGCGCATCTCCTCGGTACCGGCCTGGCTCTCCGGTGTGCCGTTCGTGCGCGCGGTGACGACGCGGTGCACGCGCCGGTAGCCGTGGACGTGGTCCGCGTGGTGCACGGACAACGCGTCGAACTGCTTCTCGTACTCCGCGACGTCGGGGAAGCCCCGGGCCCCGGCCACCTCGCCGAGCAGCTGGTCGACGTCCGCCACGGCCGTACTGGGGGAGTCGACGAAGAGCTCCTGGGCGGCGGACCAGCGGGCCTGGTACTGCTCACGGGCCGCGGGCTCAAGCGGCTGCTCGTGCAGCGAACCGTGCTGGTCGACGCGCTCGCCGAGCTCGCGCTCCGCGGCCTTGGTGTCGCCGTCGTGCCGGGCCACGGTCCGGTCGTACTCGGGCCCGAAGCGGCGTTTCAGGCCCGAGCCGCCGATCGCGCCTCGGGCACGCAGCGCCAGGGCGGCCGCGGCAGCGACCACGCCGACCACGACCACGATCAAAACGATGATCACGCCTGTGGACATGAGTGCCTTCCGGGTTCTTGGCCAACCGGCTCTCGTAGCCGGTCGGTTCCTCTACCGGGTTGCCGTAAAGGCCCCCTTCAAACGGCGGCCACAGCCCCGAGGGAATTCATGGCGCCGGTGTGTCGATTCCACGGCGGCCCGATCGACACACAGGTACAAGAGGTCACCGAGGAGGTTGTCATGGGTGAGGTCATCGCACGGCTGGCCATGTCGCTGGACGGGTACATCGCGGGTCCGGAGTCGGGGCGGGAGCATCCGCTGGGCATCGGCGGGGAGCGGCTGCACTCCTGGGTGTACGGGCTGCGGAGCTTTCGCCGGATGCAGGGGATGGCGGGCGGCACGGGCGGCCCGGACGACGAGCTGCTCGCCGAGTGGACCGAACGGCCGGGCGCGGTGGTCATGGGCCACGGCATGTTCATCACCGGTGAGACCCCGTGGGGCGACGAACCCCCCTTCCACGCCCCCGTGTTCGTCGTCACCCACCATCCGCGCGAGTCGGTGGTGAAGAAGGGCGGCACGACCTACCACTTCGTCACCGAAGGCCCCGGCCGCGCACTGGAGTTGGCCCGCGAGGCGTCCGGCGGCAAGGACGTCTCCCTCGCCGGCGGCGCCGACCTGGTCCAGCAGTTCATCACCGCCGGGTGGCTGGACGAACTGCTCCTGCACGTCGTACCGGTGCTCGCGTGCGGCGGACGGCGCCTGTTCGACAACGTGGGCGACGCCCACATCGAGTGGCGGAAGACGCAGGTCCTGGACTCTCCCGAGGTGACCCATATTCGGTTGCGCCGCATCCCCACCGGCTCCTGACAATGTCCGCATGACCTGGACGATCGCCCCGGAACCCTACGACTCCCCCGTCGCTGCCGCCCTCTGGCGGGCGTACTACACCGAGGTGAGCGACCGCTGGTACCTGCTGCACGAGAGCCACCGCACGGACCCCGCCGAACTGGAACGCGAGATCGCCGCCCACACCGGCGCCGAACTCGCCCTGCCCAGCGGCCTGTTGCTGGTCGCCCGGTACGGGGGCGAGCCGGCCGGCAGCGCGGGCGTACGACTCCTCGACGCGACGACCGCCGAACTGAAAAGGGTCTTCGTCCACGAGGAGCTGCGCGGCCGGGGCGGCGCCCCGAGGCTGGTGACGGCCGCCGAGGACGCCGCCCGCGAGCTGGGCGCCAAGGTGATGATCCTCGACACCCGGAACGACCTGGTGGAGGCCCGCACCTTGTACACCCGGCTCGGCTACGAGGAAACCGAGCGGCACAACAACGACAAGTACGCAGAGCACTGGTTCCGCAAGCCCCTCAACTGACGTTCCCTGAGGCCCTGTTCAACCAACGGCGAGGGCCCACCAACGCTCACCGTCCCCACGCGCCGGCCAAGAGGGAGCCGTAGGGGCGCGCCGGTGTCGAGAGCGCGAGCGCGCGGAGGCGCGCAGCGCCGAGCACGGTCGTGCTCTCGACACCGGCTTAAAGCGCCCCGAAGGCGACCGAACCAAAGTGGTACGGCCCACTGCAAGGAACACCGGGTCCCTCAAAGACCTCAACTAACCTTGGTCGCCGTCCCGTTGTGCGGCTGCTCCCGATCCGACCCGCACAACTCCCCATTCAGCTCCTTCACCAGCTGAACAAGATCCGTGGGCCGATCCGGCCCCCACCAGTCCCCCAACGTCTCCGCAAGGGACTCCTCGCGGGCCTGGGCGAGCTTCTCGGCCACTTCCCGCCCCTGGTCGGTCAGTTGGAGGTCCAGCCCTTCCCGTACGGCCAGCCGCCGCTCCTCGACCTGGCGGACCGCGGCGAGGATCACCGGCAGCGGCACGGTACTGCGTTCGGCGAGCACACCCGGTTCCGCCCAGCCGTCCCGCTTGATGCGCAGGAGCAGCCAACTCGCCGCGGGCAGAAGGTCGTAGCCCGCCTTCCTGGTGATGGTCTTGTAGATCTCACGGCGCCCCTCCCGGGTGCCGAGCACGGACAGCGCGCGGCAGACCTCGTCGTAGGAGGACCGTTGGACGGGGTTGCTGGCGAGGGTCTCCGTGAGGTCCGGTGCGGTGACCGAGCCGCGCAGCTTGTCCTCCTTGAGGAACCACGCCAGGACGAAGCCGACGAGGGCGACGGGAGCGGCGTACAAAAACACATCAGTGATCGAGGACGCGTACGCGTGCAAGGCCTCCGGCCGTACCGCGACCGGCAGTTGGGAGATGCCGCGCGGGTCGGACTCAAGACCGTCCGGTGTGACGCCCGCCGGCAGCGAGGTGCCCCGGAGGGCATCCGTGAGCTTGTCGCCGAGCCTGCTCGCGAAGATCGTGCCGAAGATGGCGACGCCGAACGAGGCGCCGATGGACCGGAAGAAGGTCGCGCCGGAGGTGGCGACGCCGAGATCCTCGTACGAGACGGCGTTCTGCACGATGAGCACCAACACCTGCATGACCAGGCCGAGTCCGAGCCCGAAGACGAAGAAGTAGGCGCTCATCTCGGCGGTGGAACTGTTCTCGTCGAGCTGGTGGAGCAGGAGCAGGCCGAGGGCGGTGATGCCGGTGCCCGCGATGGGGAACACCTTCCAGCGGCCGGTGCGGCTGACGATCTGGCCGGAGGTGGTGGACGAGATCAGCATGCCGAACACCATCGGCAGCATGTGGACGCCGGACATGGTCGGGGTGATGCCCTGCACGACCTGGAGGAAGGTCGGCAGGTAGGTCATCGCGCCGAACATCGCGAAGCCGACGATGAAGCTGATGACGGCGGCGAGGGTGAAAGTGCGAACGCGGAACAGCTTGAGCGGGAGGACGGGTTCGGCGGCCCGCCGCTCCACCGCCACGAACGCCACGATCAGGGCCACCCCGAGCACCGCGAGCCCGATGATCTGCGGCGAGCCCCAGCCCCAGGTCGTGCCGCCGAGCGAGGCGACGAGGACCAGGCAGGTCGCGACCGCGGCGATGAGGAAGGTGCCGAGGTAGTCGATGACGTGCCGGGTCGACTTGCGCGGGATGTGCAGGGCGGTCGCGATGACGGCGAGGGCGACGACACCGACCGGGAGGTTGATGTAGAAGACCCAACGCCAGCTCAGATGCTCGGTGAACAGCCCGCCGAGCAGCGGCCCGAGGACACTCGTCGCGCCGAACACGGCACCGAACAGCCCCTGGTAGCGCCCGCGTTCACGCGGCGATACAACATCACCCACGATCGCCATCGACAGCACGATCAACCCGCCGCCGCCCAGGCCCTGGAGGGCTCGGAAGCCGATCAACTGGGGCATGTTCTGCGCCGCGCCGCAGAGCGCCGACCCGATCAGGAAGATCACGATCGCGATCTGGAACAGCCTCTTCCGCCCGTACTGGTCGCCGAGTTTGCCCCACAGCGGGGTCGCGGCGGTCGACGCGAGCAGATACGCCGTGACCACCCACGACAGATGTTCAAGGCCGCCGAGGTCACTGACGATCGTCGGCAGCGCGGTCGACACGATGGTCTGGTCGAGGGCGGCGAGCAGCAGCCCGAGAAGCAGCGCCCCGATCGAGACGAGGACGTTGCCCGACACGTGTTCCTGGGCGGAACTGCCCCGCCGCGGGGGCCTCTCCGGTGGCTGCGCGTCCTGCACATTCCCCGTCATACCGTGCGCATCGCCGGCCATGAAGACCTCCCGAGGCTCTCGTTACACATCCATGGTGATCGGTATGGCCGGTTACGGCCTGTTGAGTCCGTGGGGAAGCCGACATTCCCGCGGTCCGAGGAGACGGCGTGAAGGAGATCCGCATAACCTCGGGAGTTCGACGGGGAGGGACGAACACGTGAACGAGACGATGGGCCACATATGCCCGGAGTGCGGAACACCCCGGGCAGCCGACGGCTCCCCGTCCTGCGCCTGCACGCAACGGGCGTCCGACGCCCTGCGGGACGCGCGCACGGCGGAGGCGGCAGCGGCGGAGGACTTCGACCCGTTGCGGATCAGACCGTATGTGGAGCTGGAGAACACGCTCGCCCCTGAGGGGACAGCGCCCCCCGAGGGCGAGACCCAGCGACTGCCGGCGATCGAGGAGACGATGCCGCTACGCGCGGTGACGCCCTCGCCGCCCTCACCACTCCCGCCACCCTCAGGAGTCTTACCGACCTCGCCGGCCGCTCAGGAGGAGACGTCGGTCCTCCCCACCCTGCGCGGCCCCTCGGACACCGCCCCCATCGCGACCGACCTCAGCCTGTTCGCGGGCGACGGGGACATCCCGGAACCGCCCACGGAGGCCGACCCACCACGCCGCCACCGCCGTGCCGTGCTCCTCGCCGTCGCGGGAGCCGTGGTCGTGGTGGCGGTGGCGGCCGGTTTCGCGAGCGGCCTGTTCTCGTACAAGACGCCGTCCCGGGACGACGCGGCACCCCAGGACGTACGGGCCGGCGTCCCGACCGTGTCGAAGAGCGTGGCATCGGTGACACCGTCCACGAGCGGCTCCACGTCCGCGCAGCCGACGTCGGCGTCCCCGACCCCGTCGCTCAGCGCGAGCCCGTCCCCGTCGGCCTCGTCGAGCCCGTCCGCCAGCGCGTCGCGGTCCACCGCGCCCAGCCGGACCCCGACGGCCACCGCCACGTCGAGCGCCTCCGCGACCGGCCGCCAGGGTGGCAGCAGCACCGCCCCGGTCCTGCAACTCGGCAGCAAAGGCCCCGAGGTCACCGAACTCCAGCTCCGCCTGGCCCAGTTGAACCTCTACACCGGCCCCGACAACGGCACCTACGACACCCAGGTGCAAACGTCGGTACGCACCTACCAGCTGGCCCGCGGCATCCAGTCCGACACGCTGGGGGTGTACGGCGCGGCAACCCGAGCACGACTGGAGTCGGAGACGACCGAGCCGTGACGCTGCGCTTGCGGGGCGGGGCCGAAGGTGCCGGTGTCGATTCCGGTTCCGGAGTTGAAGGGCGCCGGTGTCGGTTCCGGAGCTACCCCACGTGCAACCGAATCCCCCCGCCCCCCAAACCCTCCACCCGCACCTCACGCAGATCCCGCACCACCACATCCGCCCGGTGGAACCCGGCCTGCGGCCCGACCCCCACCACCCGCATCCCCGCGGCGCGCCCCGCCGCGATTCCCGCCCCGGAGTCCTCGAAGACGACACAGTCCGCGGGTGCGATGCCCAGTTCGGCGGCGCCCTTCAGGAAGCCCTCGGGGTCGGGCTTGCTGGCGCCGACGGACTCGGCGGTGATCCGGACCTCCGGCAACTCCAAGCCCGCCGCGCCCATCCGCGCGGTGGACAGTGCGACGTCCGCCGACGTGACGAGCGCGTGCGGCAGCCCCCGTAGGGACGCCAGGAACTCCGGCGCGCCCGGGATCGGCACGACGCCCTCGACGTCGACGGTCTCCTCGGCGAGCATGCGGGCGTTCTCGGCGTAGTTCTGTTCCATGGGCCGGCCGGGCAGCAGCAGTGCCATGGACGCGTACCCCTGTCGGCCGTGCACGACCTTCATGACCTCGTCCGCGTTCAGCCCGTGCCGGTCGGACCAGTTCCGCCAGATCCGCTCGACGACGGCGTGCGAGTCGACGAGGGTGCCGTCCATGTCCAGCAGGAGGGCGCGGGCGGTGAGCACGGTGGTGGCCGTCATCGGCAAGCTCCAAGGCGCGTGAGAGGGACAAGGTGGCCCCGCCCGCCGGTCAGGGAAAACGGACGGGGGCCACTTTGTTTCCCTACGGTACAAAACCGAACGGGCATCGCGCCACCACCCCTGGAAACAGTTCACTCACCGTTCAGCTCGCGCGTCCGCTCAGGCCGTCACGGCCTCCCAAAGACTCCACGCCCCCAGCGCCAGCATCAGCACCGCGGCGACCTGCGTGATCAGCTTCAACGGCACCCGCTTCATCAGGGCCTTTCCGCCCACGATGCCCAGCCCGGCGACCGCCCACAGCGCGAGCACCGCACCGAGGCCGACGGAGAACGGATCGTCGTAGCGGGCCGCGAGGTTGGCCGTCATGATCTGGGTCAGGTCACCGAACTCGGCGACCAGGATGAGCATGAAACCGGCGCCGGACACCTTCCAGAAGGACTGGTCCTTGGGCTTGCGGACCTCCTCCTCGTCGTCGCCCTTCTTGAAGAGGAGCACCGCGGCCCCGCCCAGGAAGAGCACACCGGTGACGGCGGCCACGAGCTGCTGCGGGAGCAGCGTGAGCACGCTGCCCGCCGCCACCGCGAGCACGACATGGAGCAGGAACGCGGCGGCCACGCCGACGAAGACGTACGAGGCGCGGTAGCGGGTCCCGAGGACGAGCCCGGCGAGCGCGGTCTTGTCGGGGAGTTCGGCAAGGAAGACGACGCCGAAAACGAGCGCCGTCACGCTGATGCTGATCAAGGTTCCTCAATCGGTCGGGGCTGCCCCACCGAGAGTGTGACTGCTGTCCGCGGACACCTCGGTACGGCAGCACACAGGAAAAAGACT
>Ga0307507_10011905_pt1 | contig 10869 bp, 3 predicted proteins | sample 7_EM_MG_FD_207223 | JGI IMG/M metagenome (GOLD analysis project Ga0307507, IMG submission 207223) | Populus trichocarpa ectomycorrhiza microbial communities from riparian zone in the Pacific Northwest, United States - 7_EM | ecosystem: Host-associated > Plants > Roots > Unclassified | place... | reverse complement strand
CTTTTTTTATAAGACCTTCAATAACCTAGCGTGTACGTCGCCCGTAGTTATAGTTAGCGTTATTAACTTTAAGTCGGTTCTTAACTGCGGTAATCTATCGGTTAAAATACTACTAAGTAGTACTACTGTGGTGGGGTAAGTTGGCCCACTACATTCAGCATCCAATTTGGGTATGGTTTCGGGAGAGCATAGGCCTCCTGTGGGTATATAGATTGGCCCGCGGCCTCAGAGTCTTCAACAACTCGGACAGGCTCGACGGACAGTTTGGGGGGACAGAATACACTCTTTTCTCTTCTTCTTACTGACTGCTTTCCTACTGATTTCTACTGACTGACTACGACCGACCGACAGACCGACAGTACACTGACTTCTCGTCTGGAGAGAGACCTTCCCTCCCACATACTTTATGGCATTCCACGTGGGGACGACGGCAAGCTCTTCAGATTAGAAGTCTAGCACTCTACACATAGGAGACGCGTAGGAACGTGCTGCAGCCACGGAAGGACCAAAAACTGTTGAGTTACTGCTACCGAAAGCCGTTGAGCCACCAACAGGTGCGGAAATTAAGCACGGAAATTAAGATGAGTCAACAACACTTTCGGAGATTACTATCCGAGACCTATGGTAGACGGAATAGACGACTAGGAGTGGGAATGCGAGCACGGGGTACGGCAGGACGGAGGATAAAAGAGAGGGTTATGATGCATCAGGACCAGCAGAAAGAAGTCTTTGATTTTTCATTTACTGTATTTGCAACGGTCTATACAATTCTTCTTGCATTCATACAAGCCTCCCTTGAATTCATAAGAGCAATGGCGACAGGACCGATGAAGGGAATACCAGGGATGCTAGGTCCATTCTACAATGACAGCGGAGAAGGAAGCAGGCAGCCTGTTGACCTACGAAGTTTTCCTGACCCAGAGGATGCGGTACCAGACCCGACTCCTACAACATCTAGAACCAATGACCTTCAGCAGAGAGAGGACAAGAACCAGGAGGTTAACTTACCTATCCCAGGAGAAACTGCAAGTCCGTTGCCTCGCGACAAACCACCAATGGAACAAGACAAGGTATATGTTATGGCCCAGCCTATGCCAGCTCCAGGGACTCCAGGGACCCCTTACTTTACGGGACAAAACGTGTCGCAATTTATCGAACAGTACGAGCGACTGTGCATCCGACACCGTGTTACGGACGATGAGAAACATTATGGACTTCCGGAATATTGCGACTATTGGATAGGGACCTGGATCCGAAGCCTGCCTGAGTTTATCATTGGCAGATGGACGGAACTCGTAAAAAAGCTTCGAACAGACTACCGAGGAAGTGACTACTTTCGACAAGTTGAGACGGTAGAATTCTTGGAAGCTTATGTACTGCAGTGCAGGAACAACCCACCCAGTAGTGTACGCGAATACTGTAGACAGTTCACACTGATTTCCCAGAAGGCTACTGAGGCTGGCAATTTGGAAAACCGTGAACGAGGATACTGGTTTGCAAAAGGACTCCCATTTGAATATCGAAGACATGCCATAACCAAGACAGGAGCTGACCCGGATAGACGAGAGTCTTTTAACTTCCACCTGCTAAGGAAGGCTGTAGAAGATAGGCTTAATTCGCATGAGGGCGCAGACCGCCTATCAATAATGAACCCTGAGGAACAAGGTCTTCGTCAGCTGGTTGGACAATTCCGTGATCAGCAACCGGTCATGTCAAACCAGAGAGAGGCTGCTCTTCGGCCGCCCGTAGTCTCTCAGCTAAATGAGTCGGCAAGTACCCGTCAAACGATACAAGAGACAGACCCTGAGCTGGAGAAACTCACTAGTCAACTCCGGAGGCTTAATCTTGGGACAGTTGAATTGGCAGGTGTTGCGTCTTCAATGCCGTTCCTTGACAAGATTCGCCAAGATCCGACACGGTACACGCAGCTCCTGAACCAAGCGTCAGTGCGTCAAGAACAAACGGGTCCACGACCTGCAACGAATAACAACGGGCTACTGCCACCATATGGGGGGGCGCCACGAGAGCGATATGAGCCTGACCCAGGAAGGCAAAGAGGACTAGGAAATCTTGGCGCGTACCGGGCACAAGCTGAGACGTGTTATGGATGCGGGGGTCCTCATCGTTTTATCAACCAATGCCCAATGCTCCAAGAACTAGTCAACCGTGGGTTCCTGTATGTAAACGAGTATAACCGAATCTGTACTGGAACACGTGAGCGCCCAGGAAATCCAATTCCGTATTTGCCGAGCAACAACAGGATTCAGTTTCTTAAGGACTGGCTAAGGCAGAATGCGAATATCGATCCTGATGCGACAGCGACAGCGACAACGACAGGCGTCCAGCTAGCGGCAGCCTCAGTAGAGTTCGTAGAAAGCAATGGCGCTGAAAGCGAAGAAGAGCTCGGCGAGTCCTGGGAAGATGTGTACCAAGTGGAGTCAGTGTACGTTGACTCGGTAGGAGCAGCAACTCAGTCGCAGCCCACGACACGGTCATACGATCTTAGGAAACCGCGAGGGGACGTCAGAGTGACGAAGCCGCCCCCAAGACCGTCCGGTCCACAACCGGCAACAGTTCGAAATGTACGACCAGGAGGACATGTCCAAATCGCACCACGATCACAACGGCAGGCTCCTCAACCGCCGACAAATGATGATGAGATTGATGAAATGAACTATGCCGAACAGCCAAGAAGACAAACGGAACAAGAGACGGACGCGACGACGACTGCTAAAGCATCGCGACCAAAGCCAGTCAGGATGATGGATATACTGAAAGGAAACGTCCCGAGCCCAACTGTGATGGCAGACAAGATCTTGTCAAAAACTATCGAAGTTACTGTTGGTGACTGCCTCGTATATATGCCCGAAGTCGCAAAGTTATTCTTTAAACCTCTCCCGCCACCCCTTGCAGAGCCCTACCGACAAAAGCAAGAGGAAGTTAAAGCATCTGTATCGTCGGCGCGCCTGACGTTTCACGCTGATCAAACTGGCCTGACGACTGCTGAGGTAGACCAGATCGAACGGGAAGCTGGGTTCACCCGGTTTCGAAGACGATGTCCAAAAGTGGAAGCGCAGATAGGAGACAGAAAGGTTAAATGCTTAATTGACTCCGGAGCGGAACTTAACCTTATCAAGGAAAGTGTGGCTCTGCGACACGGACTGCCGATATCAAGTCTGCCCCCGCAGTTACAAGGCGCACGTCTAACGTCTGCCAATGGGACTCAGTCAGAGTTCATTGGATTGGTGCATGCGGCCCCTGTGGTAATAGGTGGCGTCTCGATATCCACGACGTTTATTGCTGTAGGAGAGATGTCACACGAAGTAATACTTGGTGAGCCGTGGTCGGTAAGGGCTAGACTGGCAACGAATCGAACCGCAACAGGCCAGGTATCTTGCATTATTCAATCAGAAGATGGCGGGGTCGAAACAAGGTTCTTAACATCCCACGAGGATGCGATGCTCTTTAGACCAGATGAAGGAATCAGTATGGGTAGCAGTTCGGGAAACGTGTAACCGGTGCGACCGCTGGGATCGTATCCGGGGTTACTTATGACCCGGCGTATCAGGACAAGGAGGGCGCCGAGGACGGAGAGGAGGGAAATGGGGTGCGATTTCGACAAGGACGTTTGCCATTTTGGATATCCGCCGGACATGGCCATCGACGGAAAGAAGAACACAACACTGGATGGAGAGAGCTCGACAGTAAAACGTCAAAGGAAGTCCTAAAAAAGCACATGGGAGGAAAGCAGAAGCCAGTGTTTGAAGCGAAGGCTGGATCCCGCACATATCGAATGTCGAAGACGACGGATCTATTCACGATGCAAATGGAAAGTTATAGGAGCAAGGCCCGACAGAACGCTATGAGTGTAGCAACTGCGTATAAACGAAAAGCGGATAAAGTCCGTCCGGTTAACTCGTCAGCACCAGATAGAACAGTTATGGGAGGCATAATGGAGTGGCGAGAAGTAGCCCTGCGTCGGCAAAAGGCGTCGATTCGAGGATTACCTCTTGGTCCATATGATCATTTCCTTGAGCCGCGATACACCAAGCTGGCCCGCGGCGCACGACTGAAGCCAGAACGATTAGAGCGTATGATCGTAGGAGACATTCAGCCAAGAGAACGAGAAATCTTTGAGGCCATGTTGTTTAACCGAGAAGAGGCTCTGGCATGGGAGTTCTCTGAGATGGGTCGTGTCAGCAGGGACGTAACTCCACCATTGAAGATTAAGACTGTGCCGCATGAAGCATGGCAAGTACCGAACTTTCCTGTACCAAGGGCCCTGCGAGAAGAGGTGATCAATATGTTACGAGAACGACTAGCTCGAGGGACTCTGGAATATTGCGAAAGCCCGTATAGGAATCCATGGTTTCTTGTAAGCAAAAAGGAGCACAAGAAGTACCGACTAATTAACGCGGCGATGAATATCAACCGAGTGACTATTAGGGATGCAAATCTGCCGCCGTGTGCTGATGAGTTCTCCGAGGAGTTTGCGGGGTGTAAGGTTATGTCTCTAGTGGACTTCTTCTCTGGCTATGACCAATTGGAGCTGGATGTAGAAAGCAGGAACCTAACGGCCTTTGCAACACCGCTGGGACTTCTGCGACAAACGACGGTACCCATGGGAGGCACGAATTCGGTAGCCCAGTTCGTGAGGACAATTACTAAGATTCTGGAGCGACACATCCCACACCATGCCTTGCCGTTTCTGGATGATATTACAGTAAAAGGACCACAGACAATGTATAATGGAGAAGAGAGCCTTCCAGGCGTGCGCAGATACATTCTGGAACACATTGTGTGGCTGGACGGAGTGCTTGCGGATTTGGAACGAGCTGGGTGTACGATCTCAGGCGCAAAGTCTCATTTCTGCAAAGACGAGATTGTAGTGGTTGGCTACCGCTGTAATGGAAAGGGACGATATCCGGAGGAGTCAAAAGTCGCAAAGATCATTTACTGGAGAGACTGCGAAGACGTCACGTCTGCCCGAGCATTCCTAGGAGTTGTCGTGTATTACCGAATATGGGTGGAAGACTTCGCAATAAAGGCAGAGCCAATCTTCCGATTGCTACGAGTGAACGTTCCGTTCGTATGGGGCATAGAGCAGATAGCCGCTATGAAGACTCTGAAGCATGCAATCACTACCGCACCCGCGTTGGTTCAACTGGATTATAGTGAGGGGGCTGGGCTGATTATTCTCGCCGTTGACGGATGCAAGAATGGATGGGGGTGCGGTCTTATGCAACTGGACGTGCAAGGTCGTCGCCATCCATGTCGATTCGAGAGCGGCATCTGGTCTCGAGCGGAGCAGAAATACGACTCAGGAAAGCTTGAGTGTCGGGCATTGCTGCATGCATTAAAGAAGTGTCGAGTGTACCTATACGGCGTCCGCTTTACGGTCGAGACAGATGCGAATACCTTAGTCGCGCAACTGAATCGTGCTGCCACCGATTTACCAGGGGCCTTGATGACTCGATGGCTAGCATGGATCCAGTTGTGGGACTTTGATGTCAGACATGTGCCAGGAAAGAAGAATAGCCTAGCTGACGGGCTGTCACGACGGCCACCAGATGGCGAACGGCCTGACGAACCGACTGAGGATATTGAAGAATTCATTGACTGTGAGCTGAGTACTTTGGAATACACGGCTAGCCCAGTTGAAATGGAGGTGGATCTGCCACTGGAGAACTCATATTCGGAGGAATCTCAGAAGATTGCGAAATGGCTGGTGACCTTACGACGTCCAGAAGAAATGAATACTAAGGAATTCAAAAGATTTAAACGGCAAGCGCTGAAGTTCCTAGTGCGTAATCGACAGCTCTTCCGCCGACAGTCGAAAAATGTGCCAATGCGGAGGGTAATTGATAATGAGAATACTCAGCGAGAGATTATCAAGAGCCTTCATGATCGGAGTGGACATCGCGGACGAGAAGGGACGTATCAGAGAGTCTCAAATCGATATTGGTGGCCAGGGCTATGGGATCAGATATCATGGCATGTCAAGTCGTGCCTGCGATGCCAAGGGCGGCAGTCGGGACAGGAAGAAGAAGCAATGCACCCCACATGGGAGTCTACTTTATGGCAACGAGTGACAGTAGACATTACGTTCATGCCGACAACCCGTCTTGGATTCCGATACCTGGCTACTGCTCGAGAATACGTGTCCGGATGGGTGGAAGCCCGAGCCCTTCGGAAAAAGGATGCAAAAAGCGTGGCGAAGTTCCTCTATGAAGACGTCATCTGCAGATGGGGAGTATTCGGACAGCTTTCTGTAGATGGTGGCGGAGAAAATGCTGATATAACCGCTGCGCTCGCGGAGCTCTACAACATCAAAAGGGTTGTGGCTTCCGCATATCACCCGCAGGGACAAGGCTTAATAGAGCGAGGGCATAAGCCTATAGTAGATGCTTTGGCAAAGATGGATGGCTTATGGCTGGACAATCTCCATACCGTTTTATGGGCAGATAGAACGACTGTCAAGCGGCCTACGGGAATGACGCCAGCAAGAGTCATATGCGGATATGAGCATGTCCTTCCCATTGAACTCTGCATACCCACTTGGCAAACACTGCCTTGGCAAACAGTTCGGACCACTGCAGAGCTACTGGCACTCCGTGCAAAGCAGTTTGACCGAAGAGACGCAGATGTGAAAGAGGCTGTCGCGCGCACGAGACGACTAAGGGTAACAAACAAGGAGTACTTTGACGACACCCATCGCATTCGCCAGGACGGATTTAAGGTTGGAGATATGGTCATGCTCCATGATACGCAGCTTAAGCAAGATTATTCCAGCAGTCGCAAGTTAGATCCGAAATGGCTGGGCCCGTTCCGTGTACGTGAGAGTCACCCGCACAAAGGATGGCACTTGATTGAGGATCTCGACGGCACGCCATTCCGCGACCAAACTCCAGGGAATAGATTGAAGAAGTTCTACCAGCGACAGGTATCTGAAGTCCGCCAGGAAGACCGGCTTGACCAGTCAGGCGGGACTATGCTACAAGAAATGACAGCAGAGCCGGAGTCTGAGGAAGATGTGATACAAAAATCCACCTGTATCGCAACGCCGCGTAGTTCAAGAAGTACGCGTTCCAGAAAGATCGTTTGACAGAACTGAGTACGAAACGGTTGACTAGGGGACAGTCAAGTTCTGAAGCGGGGGAGGGGACGTCGATAACAACCGCGCAGCCTATCCGTTTATTCGCCATATTTCCTAAAGCTCTTTCTATTTCTTATTTGCCTTTTAGCCACAGGAATCTGATGCGTGTTGACAGTAAGGTAAGGGCAGAAGAGTGTTTGCGCACAAATACCTAGATTCGTTCACTGCAAAGATGTCAGTTCCGCTCACCGCCTTCACCGAGCCAATAGCGATTTTCCATGCCGGGCATGGAAAATCATGATTGGTCCATTCAGCAGTTAGAGCCGGCAGAACTCCACACCGCCACCCGGATTCGGTAGACCATTATGATCAGGAACCCCATTCAGAAATCCGCCTTCTTGCCCTCAAATCTCAAAGACAGTCACGATCAGCCAAAGCGTAAACCAAACAGAATCAACAACAGCACGTTCATCATGTCTTCATCAAGCAGACCGTTGGTACTGTATGAAGGAGCTGAGCACCAGATCAGTGACGTCCTTGCAGAAGTCAGAGGCTTCGCAGTCAATCGGCGTCGCGCAGTGCTCGTCCAAATCTGTGACGAAATTTTGCTCTCTCGGGAAAACTACGCAGATGCTGCTAGTGTAGTAGTCAATTTCATCAACAACGATAGTGGGCTGCAGGCATCTCTAGGAAAGGACGCGTTTGTGTCAATCTTTAGGGATATCTCTGACGTTAGCAAGATGGCTGAAGATCAGAGAAACCGGTGCAACGAAGCTAGAGAAACCATCCGAAAGGCCTGGGGACAAGATGTCCTTAACGGACCGCTCAAATACGCAGTCTCCTATAACTTCCTCTCCGCCGTCCGAAAGCTCGCAGTCCATCCACTTCCTGAAGTCACAGCAAGAGTCAATGAAGCGCTAGTTGAGAGGCTCGATCATCCAGGACGCGGCATCAAGACTACCACTCGACTGCAGCCAGCCGATTTCGCGCTCGCGCCTACAAAGTCAGGAAGGGCAATATCAGACCAGGTGGTGAATAAGCATGGTTTAGGGAGACACTCGACTGGCTTCCTTGTTCCAAATGAGGACCTGCCGCCAAGAAGTGGGAGATTGACTACAGTGGGACCAGAAGTCACCAATGTTGGAATCAGACAAGCAGGAGAGAGCTCAGCTCTTACACTGCGAACACATTCACGACATGCTTCCGACGTAATGAATCCATCAGCTTTTCAGCCGTCAACACCTGTTCGAGGAGGAGGCGTCAGTATCATGCCAAGCCCGTCTCAACAAGGATCACCTATGTCGGTCGACTCGCCTTTGTCTTCCATAAACGAAAGTATTCTTGCAGCTGGAACGCCTGTTGGCTCGCCCCCGCGGCTGCCAGTATCCTCTTCAAGAAGGAATCCAAGGAGAGGGCTGACGGTTGCTCACCCGGAAGTAGGAGGGCTAGGAGTAGAATCAATGTTTGATGAAAACGTCATTGAGCCTGGAGATGATGAGGAGTATATCGAGGAGACCGCAGATGTTGTGGCGATACTCCGTTCAAAACGAGGGTGTGACTGCAAAGATGACGTGCCAGCTCATCTTAAAGCGTCCCTAAACCGAACCACCAAAATCGAACCAACCGAGGTCATGAAGCTCTTGCGCAGTTGGTATAGGGCGGCTGGTTCTAACCCGGAGATATGCAAGGTCTGCTGGATGCATACGCAAGCCATGGGAGGACGTATGGGTTTGGCGATGAAGGGTCTGAACTATGCCGCACTGTGCCACAGACTCCGTTTGATATACCACGCTCGCAATCATCTCGGCACCATAAAGACAGATCCTACTACGTACTCCTGGTTCAGAAAAGCTCACAGACCTCCAGTTCCGTCCGACTCCTTAGGACCGTACAAGTTCATTCACAATTCAGCACCAAGGTTTTCCTACGACAGAGGGGCTTTGCTCAATCGGATGCTGTCACCAGACGACCAAGGTGTATGGCAGCGAGACGGATCCGTGGTTTCGAACGTGTTTGGATGGTGGTGGGATTCTGGCATTTCAGCAATGATCGATGAAGAAATGCGCATGTACCGTCATCACCAGCGTCTGATCAATGGACGGCCAAATTACGGATGGTTGAGAACAATGGTCCACGGTCTCTGCCAGCAGCTAATGAGACAAGATCCTGAGTACTACCGTCTCTATTGCGCTCTCAGGCCTGACAGCTGGTGGCGACTCATCTCCTATCCCTATTATGCGAAGTTCGCGGTCAAGGGAGACTCCACAGCTTTCCGTCACATCGACGTAAACATTCCTTCTCTTATAGAGAGCGGGCGCGGTGCCGACATGATTCAAGGAAGCGCTTCTCTAGATGACGAGACTGAGGACAATTGCACGGTCATCCTGCCTGGCATGCATCATCACTTGGAGTCGTGGTGGGCAGATCTCAAAGCGCGAGGATCGACCAAAGGCGATGGATTCGTACACAAGATCTCAGATCAGGACTGGACCACTGAAGACGTAGAAAAATACGCGACCGACTGGGTGGCTCAGCCGTGCGAAAAAGGAGATGTGCGCATAACCATGCCACACCTTCCTCATGGGGCGAAAGGACCTTCGACTGGGACCCGGCGAACAATGCTGCCATGGTTTGTTGGCGTTCAGGACGATCATGATAACCTTGAGGTCACGGAAGGAGGAACCTGGGCAGAGCTGGCAGATGCTCACCGAGACTTGAAAGCGCCGCCCCGCACGCCATCTGGACATGCCAACCTTTACGGCGCAATCCCATATCGCTTCCCTGCGGCAGTTGAACTTACAGCTGCCAGCGCCTTGTCTGACGCCCTTCTGGGTAGACGACGATGGGACTCTCCAGCGGTGATCCGAGATCGTGATCTTCTTCTGACTGGTAATTGGAACGAAGTTGCGAAATGGATGCATTCCTACCGTCTTAAAGCTGTCGAAAACTACAAGGATGCGTTTCAGATTATGCGTGCAGCTGAGATAGAGCGCTTCGACAGCCGCTCGTACTTCTACTGCGTCGACAGTGGAATCGACCCTTTAACTGTTGCGGTAGATCCAAGTAGAGTGCCCCCTGTCGTTGCAGAAGGACAGAGTCATGCGGAGTTGCCTGAAGAGTTGTGGGACAGAACTGAGCAAATGGAAAGACGTGAAAGAGCGAGGTCGTCTGAAAGCCGCCTGTCTGATGTCGCTCGTACTGTCCAACCAGGCGGACGAGAGCGGTCTCGTTCAACCAGAACAGAGTCTCCTCGCTCACCATCTCGGGTTCGTGGCAAGGGTAAGGAGCGCATGCGGTCACCTGCTGCGCCTTCGTTTCGAAGATAGGGAGTTTTGGAGGTCGTTAGGGGACAACGACTTAGGCGGGGGAGGTATGTGGTGGGGTAAGTTGGCCCACTACATTCAGCATCCAATTTGGGTATGGTTTCGGGAGAGCATAGGCCTCCTGTGGGTATATAGATTGGCCCGCGGCCTCAGAGTCTTCAACAACTCGGACAGGCTCGACGGACAGTTTGGGGGGACAGAATACACTCTTTTCTCTTCTTCTTACTGACTGCTTTCCTACTGATTTCTACTGACTGACTACGACCGACCGACAGACCGACAGTACACTGACTTCTCGTCTGGAGAGAGACCTTCCCTCCCACACTACTAATATCTAGTGGAGGCTTCTTAACTAGGGCGCTAAGATTTATTTAGCGTATACGTTTGCTACGCAATTTATACTCTTTACTAGAGTAACAACGGGAGGGCTTTATTAAATTAATAATGCTC
>Ga0307507_10011904_pt1 | contig 10872 bp, 6 predicted proteins | sample 7_EM_MG_FD_207223 | JGI IMG/M metagenome (GOLD analysis project Ga0307507, IMG submission 207223) | Populus trichocarpa ectomycorrhiza microbial communities from riparian zone in the Pacific Northwest, United States - 7_EM | ecosystem: Host-associated > Plants > Roots > Unclassified | place... | reverse complement strand
TCGAAGGAGGGCACTTCTGGACGGCGCTACAGGCGGCAGTGATCCCTTCACACCACCGGAACCACGAAGTCCTTGATATCTTGCTGGAGCGTAAGGTAGATGTTAATGCTGTGGGTGGGGACTACGGGTCCGCTATTCAAGCAGCGGCATTAGGCGGTGATGAGAGCTTAGTTGAGAAGTTATTAAGAGCGGGGGCATTACCGAATGTGAAAGGTGGTAAATACGGAACCGCCTTACAACCAGCAGCTAGGACAGGGGACCTCAAACTTGTCCAATTACTTCTAGAAGCCGGAGCAGACCCTGACATTGGAGGGGGCATATATCACGAAACTCCGCTAGAGGTGGCAGCTGGTTGCGGTGACGAAGCGATGGTGAAGTTACTATTGTCCAATGGTGCCGACCCGAATCTCTTAGGGGGAGTTGATAAAGTCCTGCTCAAGATGGAGTGGCGAGGCAGAGAAGTGGGTGGAATGGAGCAAATCTTACTGGACTGGGGCGGGAGGCCGAGCACGGAGAATATTCCCCCTCCAAACCCTTTACATCCGTTATCCTGGCTAGAAGTTGAGCACGTCCGAAATCTGTTAAACCAACGCTTTCAAATGGTCTCTAGGGGAAATGCAATCCCAAAGCATCTACCGGATACGATTTTACACCGGGCTCAATACCTTCCACAGATATCTGCCATGAACGATAACTCGCAACAGATCACAAAGCACACTATAGAAGAAGCTTACCTCCGAATCTATTTACAGAATACGCCAGCATCAGACATCAAGCCTCGTCAGATCTATTTCGAAATCCAGAGTCACGATAATGGAAATGTCAAACCCTCCCAACGAGATGGGGCTTATGGGAAAAGTGACACCTTTTTCGAAGTAGGCGTGTATTTTGCTCTCACCGGAAAGACTCAACGCATTCCCCTGCAAAAGAATTTCCACGGCTCACGATGTCTACGCACCCATAAGGTGATATGGGACATCCATGGCCCAGATTTAACTATCTCAAACATAATTAGCGGACTCACGCCCGGAGACGAATTGAGGGTTTTTGCGAAGTCTTCAGGGGACAATATCAACTATGTCGAGTCGATTGAGGTACGAGTACTCTACCATTATTCCGAGGAGCCGAAAGGCCAAATTTCCGTGCCGGGTGTGCAGACGGACGGTCAACAAGACCGGCCTAGCGGAGAGGTAAATGAGAAACCTGCTGTCACACACTGCCAACACGCAAATAGTGTTACGGCGTCGGATGGAGCTCTCACAAACGGAAGTCAGCCCGCTGCAACCAGCGATCAGTAGGTTTCCCTTCTCAAAAATGCCTGCCTGTCATTTTTGAATGCCTAGCTAACACTTGTGCAGACCATCAGAAAACCCCCCAACAATGGCCGCAACAACCCCATCTCTTAAGAAACGGGGTTTCCGAAATATGTTTTGCTGCTGTTTTAGCGGGTCTTGAAGTAGAGTTTTATACCTAATCTCTTTCTTGCTCTTTCTCTGCCTCTCTTTCTCCTCCCCCTCTTTCTCTCTTCTTTTCTTGTTTATAATAGTATCTTGAAACCTTTAGAATGACCCTCTTAGTAAACTACGGTACGAGAATCGTAAGAATTAGAGCGACTACTGCTAGCCGGTGTTAATAGCCTTTCTATTTGGGCTGCTCACAGCAATACGAGACCTGACATTAAGGCAAGGGCAAGAAGATCTTTTCGTACTAAGGCTAATAAACCTACAGTACTCGTCACTATACCATCCTAATTACGGTTAGCCCATCAGTAGGAACACTTAGTCAACACCCCCTTCCTCATTATCGAATAAGACAAATCATAGTAAAAGTTTCCAATATCCCTAGAGGCACATCTGAAAATATTTACCTAAGTGACTCCTGCTATTCTACTGGTGTTAGGAGACCTTGATCTTGCGATGTAAGAAAGAGTACGGGAACTTTACCAACGCAGCTACAGCCCTAAATCTTCCACCAAACAAAGTTCAGAATATCCAGAATCCTAGCACAAGCTACTCTACTATGCGGTATCATACTTGTCATAATAGAGTGCGATACAGGTTCCAACCACCTACTCAACACTCAAATCCTCACCCATCTCTCAGATAACTAAGGGCGTGTTTGGCGGGCTCTGATTTGAGATAGCGGTGATTCCCAATCACCTAAATCATCAGGCGATATAGATCCTCCCTCTCTTGCCCTCGGCCATCCAGCCCCTCTCATCTTCCCATCCTCCCATCCCCGCCTTCGACCCAATCCCCTCACACACCCAGCACCAATAACAACGATGCCAACCTTCTCCTCCGTTACCTTCACCAACCACGACCCCATATAACCCCCCTTCCAGATCCCACTAACTACCCAGACACGGTAACCTAACCACTCCTACACTCCCCCCGCGCGACATGCACACTATAGACGCCTCAACTAACCCTCACACCCATCCTCTCGCAAGACAAAAACCGCAAATCCACGTTCCCAACCAGGTACTTCCAAACAGCCACTATTCCCGAGGGTTGCCTCCTTGTAAGAAAGAGGAGAAGTGCTAATAGTGGCGAAAGTGGCATACCAGTTGATAAAATGTGAAGTGTACTCCCGGGTTGGAAGGGTTGTTGTCACTGGCGTAAACTTACCGCTCCTGAAATCACCTCTTGCTATTTTGGGGTGGGATTTGAGAGTATCCGAGTGAGTCACAATGACTCAATCCATCACTCACCTGGAGTTCATACCCACCCAACCCTAGACCTCCCAAAAAATCACCATTGCGTAAAGAAGCAAGAACCAAACATCCCTCAATATCGTATATAAACCTACTCTCAAGGAACAGCTTACCTAACGCCAATAGAAGGGCCTGCTGGTATTTGAAGTCTGATTCCAGTCTGCGGAAGCTATTGTCCTGGTCTCCGGCATCTATCAGGACTTGCCTAATAAAATTTTCCAATCACCAGCACTTCGTTTAAGACTGCGATAGTGAGTCCGGCCACCTCCATTGCCGATACATGGCGGTATGATATTTGATGATTTGGAATCTAAAAATCCAAAGTTAGCCCTAAGAATGATTGAGGAACCAGAGAGACTACCGTAGAGGATGAGAATGAATTTAATACATACTCTTATTGGCGTATGTACCAGTTATTGTTCGCTTTACTGCGGGTTTTCAAGAGAAAATGGGAGCGCTCTATCATCACTCTCAAAGGCTTTCAGCGCCCGGCCATATTTTAATTAGGGGACGCTTGGGCACAATAGGGTATTTAATTGAATACTCATTCTTAGTTTCGAAAGGTCGTCAATTTGCCAGTTCTGCAACTCCTTATCCAATTCATTTTTTCTTACGACGCTATACCTGTAGAGGTTTAGATTGGTTCTCTGGCTGTGAATTTCATAGCTAAAAACAGGAGTAGGTCTCGAGGGGTTGCATTCGAGGCTGAAAAAAAAAACCCCGCGAGAAACCCCAGCACCGAGTCACCGACGATCTTCTTGAAATCGACAATACCGGTAATGGGGAGGTCCCAGTGAGTGTGGCCAGCGTGGGGCGCCCTGCGGGATGCAGAGCTACCCGAGTCTGAAATCAGTGTTCTCAACGGTCGGAGCGACTGCCAAGAGCCCTGGACGGGCCGGGACGACAAAATGCAGTCCACTCTCGTCCGGGAAACCCCGGAACGGCGGTCATTGCTAAGGACGGCAAGCCCTACGATTTAAGAAAAATTGGCGTAGGGGACTATGGGGGACTGCGGGAGACTGCCGGGTAAAATTCCTTGTGCCATTCAATAATTTCATGTGCCAAGAAGAAGTAGGGATATGTGTAAAGATAACAAAAGTGCGTTATCCTATCTTGACCACTGGAGGTAGCGCCCCTCCCAATATCTCATGATTGCCAGGAGTAGAAAATACATCGGAAATATGGTATACTCTGAAAATAACTATAAAGCATAAAATCCTTTCCTATGATTCCTGATCGCCTCTTGTGTATAAGAACCTGCTATAAAGAAAGTCTTAGCGATTATCACGGATGCTAGAGCTGTAGCATTATAATATTTGATTGCAAAGGTTGAATAACTTGAATTTCCATCTCCGGTTCCATCAATCCGACAAGAGTTACGGCAGAGGGAAGAAAATGAGTGACAAGGAAGAACACCAAAACAATGGAAACAAGACGGTAGTAAAGGTAATACTGATGCGTACAAAGAAAGAATATAGAAACGAGAGGAAACGAGTGGATGATCGCTAGTGACATCAAACACAGGGACTGCAGGGGGGCTGCGGGGGACTGTGAGGGACCCTAGGTGACGGCAGGAACGGCTAGGATGAGGCATTTCCCCTGGGGAGCGGTGGTGCCTTAGCCCTTGACAGTCAGTTGCAGGGCAAGTTTGGAAAAAGACCGGACGGGATGGCACAACGTCGTCCACCACCGTTGGCCTTCAGGACGGACGGACTGCCCCGTTGAGAACACTACAGACTGAAATAGCACTGTTTCGTGCTCATCTGGTACAGTACCGTACCCGTACTTGTATTTCCCCTGCCTATTCGGAATCTGGGTATTATTAAGGCTTGTTTTTGGTTGTCATCTGACATGCTAAACCATGTTGATTAGTGTCTACCAATTTTAACTCATTTTGAGACTTGTGCAGGAACCGGATTCCGAGTACGCGATGAGAATACAAGTAGAATTCCGTAGTCTAAATAAGCCTCGCGGCTTATTCAAGAACTGAGTTGAGCAACGGATTATCTAAGGGACCATACTCACGTGAGCCAGGTTCTGGGTGGTTGCTGCCTATTTCACGGCGCGGCTTATTTGTGAAATTCTACGGTAAGTTACTGGCACACGATGGGTATGGTCGGACACATGTTTCCTTGCGATTTGTCAAACTCTACAATCCCAGGCAGAAGCTACCTAATGCCGTAAAAGCTCGTTAGATTGGGAATCCGTGATCAAGCCCTTAACCCTCGCAATCTGTGACAAGCACCCTGAGAAGGGACAGTGTTTCCCAGACAAGGTATAGCTTGAAGAGGCCGAGCTTGCTGGATCTCATTAACTGGTATTCGTTATTTCATTAACCCACTCTATTAAGCCTATTAGACTTTAGTACCACTATCTAGCTGAGATCTACGATTCCCAATCTAACGAGTTTTTATGGTATTTACAAGTTGTAACCCTAAGCTGTCTGGTCGATAGCACATCTTACTCAAGCAAGCTGTCAAAGAGCGAGGGGTGCGATTCTAACTCATTTCCGGATCCAAGAAATCCCGAACACTCTATCGACACTTTTGCCAGCTTACAGAACCAAGCTATTGGTCAGTATACACTACCAATACAGTATCGTACCTAGCACGATCCTGATCATGGAGCGTGACAATCGCCAAACATCCCTACTTAGTAACGACTTCGATCCTTCGAGATACCGGCTTCTAAATGAATTCTTGCCTTCCGGAGAAGCTCAAAAATCTGCCAGTCTAGTTTCAAGCCCTCGTTCAGATTATCCAGAGAATCTTCAAGATTTTACTAGGCTGATGAAATCCACAAATACGGAAGGGCCACAGTTTCAGCGTCAGGTTCATTTGGGTTCCAAATGTTTAGGCTCAGGTGCCCAGTTCGATGTATTTGGCCACCGGTACCTCGTCCGTAGGGAATTTCCACGTTTTGATCTACCATATATACCAAAGATTATGGGTTCAGGGAGGGCTCCGGTGGTTGTTGCAGTTAAACGAGCAAGATTTATGAAAAGCTATGTGGGGGCCTCGATATCGACATCTCAGCAATTTGGCTTTGGAACTCCCGAACAGCTGCGTGCGTTCACTCTGGAAGTGCGCACACTCTCAAATCCCGCAATTCACGCCCACCGAAATATGGTCAAGTTGTTAGCTTGGGGATTTGAGCTTGGTGACTACAGTGCCAAAGTTGAGTCGCTTAGTCTGTTACTTATTCTCGAGCATGGCAATTGTTCTCTACGACACTTTCTCTCTAATCACAAGAGAAATATACCGAACCCTCCCGAACAAGTCCTCCAGAAGTTGGGGCTTGATGTCGCTCAAGGGCAGAGTGCTCTTCATTATGCCGGAATCATTCATGGTGATATTAAAACAGATAATGTGTTGGTATTTCCTGCTGAAGCTCCCTTCTTCTGTATTGCCAAACTTTCGGACTTTGGATTTTCAGTCTTGGATATGGAGAAAAACCAAAAGATATATAATATCGGGACCCCTGGTTGGCAGGCTCCGGAATTGAGTGATGTTGGTGTTAGAACTGATATGTTGACAAAATGTGACTATTTCTCGCTTGGGCTTCTCATCCTACGGACAGTTGTTCGTGCCTATGATGGATATCAAAAGACTAGTCTCGAGGAAGTGAGTGACATCCTAAAGCGTGCGAATATTTCTCAACCAACGCAGAACTGTATACGCGATGTCATGCAATATTTACTGCCGAGTCGACCCCAGGAGAGGGCATCAGATCTGGGGAAAGTTTGCGACCGGCTCTCACAAGTAGACCAAGGTGAACTCGACCGAACTGGCAATTGGTACGTATGAGGACCCTGTAGTCTAAAATGGGGAAGAGGTAGTTTATAATGCGATAGGGTCCAAGGCCGGTTCGAAGACGATACGCCCTGGAACGAGTATGAAATATCCGAGGGTGCCTCAACCCTGATGCTAGGAGCCATTCAGTATTATCGGTCGAGTGTCAAGGAAGAAGGGATCCAACACCCGAATAAAACAAAAAGAGCGAATTACTCTTGGCTACCTATATATAAATTCCTCGAGGAAGTCGATGCCAATACATATGCTAATATTGCATCCCATTACCTTGATGGAATCGACGAGGTATCTTGGAAGCCTCAGGTGAATATATCTAGAGATGTAGTAGGCCAGGAAATCAGTGGATATCAGTTGCTAGGGATGTGCTTCTCAGGACAACTCCATGTCATGAGCTCAGATGATCGAGCAAGAGTATATCGGAGGAAGCGGGGAGCATGTGCTATGGTGTCAGCTATGAGAGGTTACCTTCCAGCTCAGGCCATCTGCAGCCAGCTCCTAGGGGGCAGCAATGAGAGGTTACGAAAAATACTAGAAGATAACGACACCAAATGGCAACGAAACGCAGTTGCGTTGGGTTTTCTTCTTGGCTGGAAGTTTGCACACGACAGTCCGGAGGAATATGCGCTGGCCCTATCAGATTTTCGTCAATCGGGTGGATACAATGCACATTACGCCTATAATACGATGGAGAAGGAGAGTGCATACAGCCCATCTGGTCTGCTCTACGACGTCCAAGGCCCGCTCGTGTGGCTCAGAAACTATCCACTTCACGAGGCAGCTGCTCTCGGGCAGACTAGTCAGGTTAGACGCCTAGTAGATGATGGGTATGATATCAACTCCCCAGATATTAACGGTGAGACACCCCTCCAAAGAGCATGCATGGCCGGCCACGCTTCAACCGCCCGTTGTTTAGTGCATAGAGGAGCCGATGTAACTCTCAAAAGTAAACTTCTTGGAACCGTACCATTGCACTGGCTATTCGTTTTCTAGCTGAGCGAAGCCGATGATATTGCAGATATGCTAGCGGGACGGGAGAAAGAAAACCTTAACGAGGAGTCTAATGTAGAGGCAGATACATTTCACTTCTCATTCAAATGGCCCTCAGGATCGCCTATTGCGTGGAGTGTTCTTTCGAATAGATACGAGGCCATCTCCGCCCTCTTGAGACTCGGATCTTCACTTGACTCAATACAGGATTTTTTTCCCTCTTTCCCCGAATGGCCTAAACATACGGGTCACAACTATGATGTGGACTCCAACAGCATACAAAAGCGGAATTTATTCAAAGCCTGGGTATATAACCCAATTCTGCAATATCAGCATCCCATATACCAGAACTCTGCAAAACATGTGGCAGAGCGTGATACTCTAGAGAGTTTAGAGGAACTTAGCAGTAACAGACTGGACTCAAGGATTGTAAAACAGCACGGGGGCGAGCTACAAACAGCAGTGGCTGAAGGAGATTTGGATACTGTCCAGCGGCTAATCGATTCTGGTGCTGATGTAAATACTTCGCCAAACTGCATGAAACCCACCCCACTAATAGTTGCCATTTCTGCAAAAAACCCAGAACTTGTTAAGCTGTTATTAGACAATGGAGCGAAAGTCAATTTTTCACCAGACACACCCATCACGAGTCCGCTGCAACAGGCAGTGCATACAGGGAACATGCAGATTACACGGATGTTGCTCGATGCTGGTGCAGATGCGAACAGTAAGTCTCACAAGTCAAGGCACATAGGGCCAGCTCTCTACGAAGCATCGGGGTGGTGGGGTGGGATAGACATGGTCGAGATGTTGCTCGCAAAGGGTGCCAATTGCAATATAATTGGAGGAATACATGGGACACCACTCCAAAGGGCAGCGTGTGCAGAGAAGGCCTCTCTCGAGAAGGTGAAGCTGTTGCTTAAACACGGAGCCAACCCAAACGTGCGAGGTGGATATTACGAGACAGCGTTACAGGCAGCAGCTTCCAGAGGAAACACGGGGGTTGTAAAAGCCCTACTCGAAGCAGGCGTAGATCCGAATATCGAAGGAGGGCATTTTTGGACAGCACTACAGGCAGCAGTGATCCCTTCACACCACCTCAATCACGAAATCCTTGATATCTTGCTGGAGCTTAAGGTAGATGTTAATGCTGTGGGTGGGTACTATGGGACCGCCATTCAAGCAGCGGCATCAGGCGGCGATGAGAGCTCAGTCGGGAAGTTATTAAGAGCGGGAGCATTACCGAATGTGAGGGGTGGTACACACGAAACTACCTTAAAAGCAGCAGCTAGATCAGGGAACCTCAAACTTGTCCAATTGCTTCTAGAAGCCGGAGCAGACCCTGACATTGGAGGAGACATACATTACAAAACTCCGCTAGAGGAGGCAGTGGTTAGTGGTGACGAAGCGATGGTGAAGTTACTATTGTCCAATGGTGCCGACCCGAACCTCTTGGGGCAAATTGATACAATCCTACCCAGGGCTAAGCAACAAGGGAGATTGGTAGATGAAAGATTCGTGGATGGAATGGAGCAAATTTTGCTAGACTGGGGCGCAAGGCCGAGCGCGGAGAATATCCCCCCAGCAAACCCTTTACACCCGTTATCCTGGCTCGAAGTTGAGCACGTCCGAAATCTGTTAAACCACCGCTTTCAAATGGTCTCTAAGGGAAATGTAACCCCAAAGCATCTGCCGGACACAATTTTACGTCTGGCTCAATACCTTCCCCAGATATCTGCTAAGAACAATAACCCGCAGCAGATCACAAAGCACAGTATAGAAGAAGCCTACCTCCGAATCTATATACCGAATACCCCAGCATCAGACATCAAGCCTCACCAGATCTATTTCGAAATCCAGAGCCACGATAATGGAAATGTCAAACCCTCCCAGCGAGATGGGCCTTATGGAAACAGTGACACCTTTTTCGAAGTAGGCGTGTATTTTGCTCTCACTGGAAAAACTCAACACATTCCCCTGCAAAAGAATTTTCACGGCTCACGGTGTCTGCGTACCCATAAGGTGATATGGGACATTCGCAGTGCGGATCCAAGGGTCTCGAACATGATTAGAGCACTCATACCCGGAGACGAATTAAGAGTTTTCGCAAAGTCTTCAGGGGACAATATCAATTACGTCGAGTCGATTGAGGTACGAGTGCTCTACCATTATTCCGAAGAGTCGAAGGGCCAAATTTCCGTGCCTAGTGCACAGGCGGACAGCCAACAAGACGGGCCTAGCGAGGAGATAAATGAGATATCCGCTGCCCCACACTACCAACACGCAAATGGTGTTATGTCGTCAGATGGAGCGCCCACAAGCAGAAGTCAGCCCGCTACAAGTAGCAAACAGTAGGTTTCCCTTTTCAAGAGCTGCCTGTTACTTTTTGAATGAATGCCTAGCTAACAGTTGCGCAGAAAATCTGAAAAACCCCCAGCAATAGCTGCGACAACGCCATCACCTCCCAAGAAACGGGGTTTCCGAAATATATTTTCCAGCTGTTTTAGCGGATCTTGAAGTGGAGTTTTATACTTAATCCTTTTATACCTAATATTTTTCTTGATCTCTTTCTCTTTCTATTTCCCTCTCTTTTTCTTTTTCTCTTTCTCTTTCGTTCCTCATTTATAACAGTATCTCGAAGCCCTCAAAATGGCCCTGTAAGTAAACTACGGTACGAGAATCGTAGGAATTAGAGTGTCCACTGCCAACAGGCGTTAATAGCCCTTCTGTTCGGTCTGCCTACAGCAATACAAAACCCGGCATTAAGGCGAAAGCATGCAGACTCTTTCGTACGAAGGTTAATAAGCTATAATACTCGTCACGATCCTCTCAAAATCACGGCTAACCCGTTAGAACACTTCGCCAACCCTCCCTTTCTTATCATCCAATACAGCCGGCCATGGTAAAATTTTACAATACCCCCAGAGGCATATCCGAAAACAGTTATCCAGAGGCTGCTTCTATTCCACTGCTGTCAATAGGTATTGATCTTGCGGTTCAAGGAAGGGTACGGGAACTTTACCAACATGGCTATGATACAACCCCAAACTTTTCACAAACAAAGTTCAGAATATCCAGAGCCTAGCACAAACTCCTGTACTGCACAGTGCTTGCCATAGCAAAGCGCAATTTAACCCCTAACTAGCAACTTCATACTCAAGCGCTCATCTATTCCTCCGATAACTAAACTATCATAGGATATACCCCCTCGCCCTCAATCACCCGGCTCCTCCAATCCCCTCATCCTCCCCGCCTCCAACCTAATCCCCTCATACACCAACCCTCCCCTCTACCACCTCCCCATATACCCCCCACAATACCTTCCACCTCACTTACCGGGAAACCTCGTACACTCTA
>Ga0307507_10011902_pt1 | contig 10873 bp, 4 predicted proteins | sample 7_EM_MG_FD_207223 | JGI IMG/M metagenome (GOLD analysis project Ga0307507, IMG submission 207223) | Populus trichocarpa ectomycorrhiza microbial communities from riparian zone in the Pacific Northwest, United States - 7_EM | ecosystem: Host-associated > Plants > Roots > Unclassified | place... | reverse complement strand
GGAGAAAGCCTAAATAAGTTTTTGTAAACCAGTATAAAGTCCTTTATCAATTATCATTAAGTTGTTGAAGGTACCAAGCTCTTTGTTTTTGGATGACTTTCTATATTGTTAGATAGTAGGAGCACTACAATATATTACTTTAACTCAACTTGCTCTAACTTTTATTATGAATAAGTGTTGTCACTTTATATATGCTCTAGAAGTGTCATGCCCCCAAAACTGGGTGTTGACACGCTTGTATCATCTAGCATTTAACCCTAGATAATACAAAAACTAACTTTATAATGTTCATAAAAAACCACAAATGTTAAACCAAGAGGTCTTAAATATATGCATTTCATAAATGATCACTTAACAACATCAACTCTTAAACATGATAAAAATCATATTAAAGAGAAAAATCAATTTGTTTACAACTCCTCAAAAACTATTAATAATGAATGTCTAATAACAAATCAAAAGATCTCATTTATGAAACATAAATCATTCAGCTTAGCTAACAACTTAAACTAGCAAGGTAAACACTGTAGTTCAAATCTTGTTATGCCTTTACTTTAATCCTCTACATATCTAGAGAGAGAAAAAAAAGAGGGGTGAGTTAACCACAACTTAGCAAGCTCCACACACACTACCAAGCCAAGCATAAGTCTCTCTCTCTCTCTCTCTCTCTCTCTCTCTCTCTCTCTCTCTCTCACTCTCTCTCTCTCTTACACACACACACATTGTTATTAACCACTTTTGACCTAAGAAAAAAATAGAGAAAAATATAAGAAGAAAGCCTAAAAAATAACCCAAGTTGGTGGTAGAGAACCAAGATGACAAGTGGAAAAGTTGGAGAACCAAAATGAGTGAGATTAACAAGATTGACAACCCAATTTTGACTGATACAAGGCCTCATCGGTGAAAATATTTTTATTTAGGGTAAAAAAATAAAAATTTGGATAGTTAAAAGACTTAATGAGAATTTTAAAAGGTTTAATTAATTTTTTTGAGGACTTGATTGCAAGGAAAATTATTTTTGAAGTCAATTTGGGTGTTAATTGGAAGAAATTGAGGTTTGGGGATTGAAATTAGACTTTGAAATGTTTAATTGATCAAATCAAGGGCTTAATTATGAAAAAAATTAAGGTTTGGAGGCCAATTAAGGACTTAATTAAAGATTTCCAAGACTAAGAAACAACCTGTTAGTGACGTGCAATTTCGGGGGTAGAAATTGGTCAAATTGAAAAGAATTGAAATTTTGGTGGTAAATTAATGATGAAATGGAACAAATTGAAAACCAAGGATTCATTTATAAAAGGCGCAGAACTTTGGGGCTAATATTTGAAAATTGTAGGGTTGCAATTGAATGTAATTAAAAGTTGGTAGACAATTACGGGTGCAATTAAAAAGAATTAGAAGAGCGAGGACCAAATAAAACTTGGTCAAATCCCAAATTAAAAAACTCTAATTTCTAGGGTTTAACTAATACGACGTGTCGTTCACCACTGTTCATCTTCTTTCTTGGCAATTTTAGATGATTGAGTGAGCATGTTTAGGCGAATGGATGTGGCATCTCCAACCAACTCAGGGGCTGTAACCACCACCATCCAACTAACAAACACCCCCTCTACAATTCCGTGCCCATGAAATTGGACGTTTACACCCCAATTTTCTACAAGGTTTGAAAAGAAAGAGAGTGAAAAGGAAAAAATAAAGAAAAAGAGAAGGTAAAACAACATCCTATAGTTAGCAAGCTTGAAGAAGGTATAACCATGTAAAAACTCAAAGGTGGAGTCCATATGACCTACCCATTCATGCTTTTTTAATGTTTAATGACATTTTAGGCTTGTTTTGATGTCACATGGTGTGAAGCTTTAATGTTGTTTAATGCATGAAAATGTAGTTTTTGTTTTGCTGGATGTTGCTTTGAGTTAGTTGTTAATGTTTTCTGGATGTTTATGAAACATTTGGATATTGTTTTTGTTAAGATAAAATGTTTTTTGTAATTTTTCAAAAGTGGCAATGGTTGTTTGGTGCTTATTTTTGGATTGTTAGTTCATGTCCTTGGTTCTTGAGCTTGGTTTTTGTCCCAAAGAATTAGTTTAGGATATAGATTTAATGCATTGGTTGGATGTTAATAGGGCTGCAGTTTTGGTTTTAGAAATTTCATGCATGTATTCCATGATTTTTTATAATTTGTTTTGATTAAAATGTATATGAATATGAGATTATGGTTTGTTAAAAAAAAATAAAAAATAGAAGTTTAAAGCTTCAAATGGGCATTTTTGGGTTTTTGCTTTTGAATGTTCTTCATATTTACCTGAAGAACATTGTCTTAAGTACTAGTTTTAAGTTTTGTTTTGATTTGATTTTGATTTTTGTATGTGTTTATGATTTTTTTAATCGATAATCTAAGATCTTCATGTATCAATAACACTTTTTTTGTGGATTTTTAAGGGTTTTAATTTTGAATCAAAACCTATTTTAACAAAATCATGTTGATTCTTTGATAATCAAAATGAATGGATGCTTGATTATTAGTTTATGCATGATTGCAAACACAACCCTGCCTGCTTGAAAACTTGTCTGGTTTGAGATTTGTGTTGCTGGGTTTTATTTGAATGTTCATCTGTCTTCTTTGTGTTCTTCGTTTTTTCTAGGTTTTGATATGTTTTGACAAATAATATTTGAGTTTTTGTGTTTATTTCAAGTTTGATTTGTTTTGGTTTCTGGTTTAAGTTTTGGTTTGTTTTCGGGTCAAACCAATGGTTTTCGATTTGATTTATGGTTGAACCAAGAGTTCCGGGTCATATATATTGCATTGAGAATAATAAAACATGAATTTAAAATAATTAAAAAAGATGTTAATAACTTAGATAAAACATGCCATAAAATAAGTCATCAATACATGCTTTTACTTGGCATTCAATTTCATAAACATGACCTTAATCTCAGCTCAAATTGTACAACCACATTATACTCATGACTAGGCCATTAGTCGACTATTCCTAACCAAGTTTTGTAACCTGATGGAAAAGGCCATCACCAATTATTTTAACCCTCTGTTGGGCCATTAAAACTGATTCTAGTGTTGACAACCCCACTTACCAGAGGTCATTACTTCATTCATAACTATCTAAGAGCTATTATGCAACTATTTGCAAATCCATTTTAAAACACTTTCTTTTATAAAGCAGTTTATACAACATTCTTATAAAAATTCTATATCGTGCATTCACAAACAAAACATATAAGCAAATAAATTTGAACATAGAAAGTGCTTGATTTTATTTTAAAGAATGTAATACATAAAAGGAGAGGAAAAATGCAAATTAAGAAAAAAATATTTATTTTGTTTAAAAGTAATAGACTATGTGAAGAATTACTTATCTCTTTTGATTAAAAAATCTAAGCCTAAACAACTTATTCACAAGTATATAACTAGTTAAAGTCCCGCTAACATATAATTAAAATAATTTGTCAACTGCACATTACCTAATAAATTGGCCATAACTTTTAGAAAATTCAGAATTCAATTCTCATTTTTGAGTTGTAAACTGATCTCAATTACTTTTTCATCCATATACAATCCACTTAATAATTCCTTTTATATAATTTATAATTAGACCCAAAATAATTTCTGAACACGGCTACCAAATAGAATGTGCATCCTTTACTATTTTTACCATAACTATCTCTATAAAAATTGGATTAATACACCGTTTATGGTGTTAAAAACTATACATAATAAGCTTTTTATATGTATAAAATTTGGCTTAAAAAATTTATCTTCCAATACGTTGTTTTTGGGTTGAACAAAAACCTCTATCAAACACTTAAATTAACAACTTCTCACTTTTATAGCTAATTATTAAGCTAATACTTTTAGATCATTAAACACTCTTAATCCATCTTACAATATTATGGAATCAATCATATTTATTGCATTTATTTATTTATTTATACAAATACCATTTAAATTCTTTAACTTTATGCACCTTTCATAGAGAGAGAAAACCTCAATCAATCCAAAACCTTCCTAAATAAAAATGATTCATATTTATTACCTTGAAATCAAGAAAATAGAATGAAAATTAAATCCTTCAAGGTCAATCCACTTCACTCCTCTTCTTTTCATTTATCAAAGAACAAGTGACTCATGATTTGTTTACTCTAAACTATCATGAAGTTTGTAAAAATAGGGTGTTACATGAAAAGTATAGGGTTAAATGTATTTTGTGTCATGTGAAACTAGGGGTAAGCAAAAAAACTGAAAAACCGATTAAATCAAGAAAACCAAAAAAACAATAACAAAAAAAATCGAACTGTGAAAAAAATCAACCAGTTCGATTTGGTTTCGGTTTTATAAGCCTGAAACCGAAAATACCAACTGAACCGAATTCAAACCGAAAAAAACCGAGCAAAACCGGAAAAAATCGAGTCAAACCGGTTTGAACATTATTTTTCCCCAAAATAATCGAACCGAACCGAAACCGGTCGGTTTGAACATGTTTCAGTTCAGTGTCGGTTTTGTTTTAAAAAAAATTGGGTTTGGTTATATTTTTTGATAAAAACCAACCGAAAATGATCACCTCTATGTGAAACATACTTTAGATCATGGTCTCCATTTTTTCTTTGATTCCCCTTTTGTTGTGCAAGCCTACACATATTTTGACTGATCAAGTAACATGTATGATAGAAATATGCCATCTTTTTTAAGATAACTTAATAATATTTTGAAAATTAGTGAATCAAAAGATTGTAGCTTGTTCTTCTACAGAATTGGAGTATAAAACTCTAACTAATGGAACAACTAAGCTTTTCTGGATGTGATCTTTACATCAAGAGCTGAAGATTTCTCTTTTAAATATTTCATTACTTTGGTGTGACAATATAGGTGCAACCTATTTAAGTCACAACACAATTTTTCATGAAAAGATTGATTTTCATTTTATTATTATTCATGAGAACGTTATTAGGAAGAATATGGAGGTTCAATTTATTTGTTTCGCTCGCCACATAGCTCATGTGTTCACTAATTTTAACATCTCAGTTGCTCTCCCTAAAAGACGAGCTTCATATTGAAACTTAACCTATGAGCATAAAAGGGGTGTTATTGTGGAAACTGATCAAATTAATTTTAGCTCAATAATGAAGTTAGAATATTGTACCATGATGTTAATCATAACTTATGTTAATCTGCATGAAACTTTTGCAATAATTTTTTGATTAGACACGCTATCAAAAAAAATTCTCAAATACAAACAAAAATATTGATGGAAAAAACTTGTCGGTAAATTATAATGACATTTACCGATGTAATATTTCCTCGCTATTTTCATCGATATTCACCGACAAAATTTTTTTATTGGTGAATACCAATAGAATTACAGTTGGAAATAAAGAAGAAAAATAACATCTCATTATTATAGACTGAATTACTGAGGAAATATGCCTATTGATAATACTCGTTGGTGAATCTATCAGTAATATTTAAGTTATAACTTGACAGACGACCCTCCTCTCTCCCACTTCTCCATTTCTTTGTCTTACAGAAAACAACATGCAACACCCCAGCGATTAAAAAATAAACAACAATGGATAATTTTTGAATAATTAATTTCAATGAACTAATGAAATTTCAGGTTTACAAATATGGAGGTTGCTCATATGATAACATCGACGATGAAATCATCGATGAAAATGTCATTCTTTAAGTTGAATCAGGTTCCCAAAAACCTTGAATGGAAGCTTAAGATTGATGCATAGTTCGAAAAGTTCAAGTATAGTATATACATAATTTTTTTTAATTATTACTTTAATTTGGTCATTTTTTTTTTAATTTTAATGGACTAATTATTTTATAAAATTGACGTGTGAGAAGAATTTCACTGGGATTAGGTTGGCAACGCTGCTGCGAGGAAGGTGTGAGAGAATCACAACGCTATTAGGTAATATTGAATTCAAAATGTTTTATTTTTTAAAATGTTCAAATTTTATATTTCGTTATCTTAATCAATAATTTATTTCTACCATATAGGTTGCATGATTCTTGGTATAAGACGCAAAAATATCAAAGAAATACATGGACGATCTTGCGACCCTTCTGAAACTTGATCTGGATTTGTGGTTGGAGACTAGATCGTCTGATGGATTCGATAGAAATTGAGTTTATGGTATTTTAAACACTATGATAGAGGATATACAGACGAGTAATGTATCAACTGTTGGTTCCTCGCAATCGGGTTTGAGCTCCCAATCTCCAGCCATCCAGGTGATTATACGAGAACAAGTTGGAGCTCAAATGACCAGACTTAGGTCCAAAACGACCAAACTTAGGCGATTGTACAATGAATTGTTGTCAAACCTCAATGCTACATGTAGTTTACCTCGTCACCCACATGGTCCCGATGAAGATCCACCTTTGTCTCCTCCTCCATCGCCTCCTCCTCCAGCTTTTGTCCTCTAGATAAATTGTATTCAAACTTATATTTTTTAAATTAGTAATACATATTTAGTTTTTTTTATTTTAGTTTTGTTTCTATTTTTTTATTTTTATTTTTTAAAATATTAAATACAATACTTGATAGAATTATCGATAAACTTTGCATCACAGATGGAATGACATACATAATAAATCCCTTGGAAAGTTCCAAAGAATTCGAAAAAAAATACAAGACTTTACCATTAACAGTTACAGACGGAATTATCGATGAACTTAGTCTCTTAAAAAATTTCAGTGAGTTTGAAAAAAAATTATGAGAATTTTCACTCACAGTATGTAAATGATCTACATGTTAATTTTGTCAGAAAGATGAATTCAGACACCGATAAAATTATAATTGAAATTATGTCTATAATTTTTTTTTTGTTTGGTGTATGTTTTCCGTATAGAAATTCATCCATTAATGGATATATTATTGATGGAAGGAGTGATAAAATAAAAATCACCAACACTTGGAATTTTCAACAACCAGTTAACGTCCATTCCGTTGTTATTATGTAAAATTCTAGTTTTGACATAAATAAGCTATTCGAGTGACAGCACCATATCTTCGTAATTACTCACATTTGAAATAAAAAATAAATTCCAAAAAATCAAGCAAAACATGATGCTATGACGACATGAATTTATTTTATTCTACCGTTAAGAGATGACAAAGGTACCATGGAGGTGCCAGCGATTACGAGTTTAGAGCCTTCATCTGTTTTCTTTAACGTTTAAATCTTCATTAATAGCTAATACGATCTATGGTTTTTTTTTTTACTCTGCTTTTTTTTTTTTGATTTACGTGGGGTGTCCGGGCCAGCTTACGCGCACCACGACTATTCCCCACGGCCCTCTGGACATCCTGCAAGTCCAGGAGCAGGTAAGGCACCGCGGGGGTGACAGGCGTGCACATAAAGGGTCGAACCCGGGACGGGGGCGGAACAAGTCACACGATTGACCACAGCAGCTAGACCCTCAAGTGCTTTTTACTCTGCTTTTGATATATTTAGTGATGGTAGAAAGATCCTGATGAAATAATTTTAACTACTCCTTAAAAGAATATTAAAGGAGGTCTGAACTATATTATCAAGCATCATTACTTTTTTTATTTTAAAAAATATAAATTAATATTATACAAATACTACCATTTTCTGGGCTATTGTCTCGATTTTATTATGAAGAAAAAAAGGAGGCAAATGATCAAATTATATTTACCATTGGTTTGGTGATCATGCAGATATATATATTTTATTTATTTATTTTACCTTTTAAATTCAGATCTCATTAATGATATTTAAAATAATTTATTAATATTTCTAAATAAACAATGTGAGAGATGCATATTTAAAATCATTAAAAAAATAAGATTTATTTTTAATTAATGATAAGCAAATTTGAGAATACCGGTAGTATAAAACCAAATCATTTGGCATAGTTTTCAAATAACATTAGAGTTTTTTTTATAATTAATTTATAAATAATTATATATGCATCTCATATGTAGATTATTGTTTTTTTTTAAAAAACTTCTCATAAATATTCAATGCAAATAAATTTATATTTTGTTATTATATATATTCATATATGTTTTTTAATAAATTCATGTTAAAATTATCATAATTTTTTTTTTTATTAAAACTTGCTTTTAACATTATGATAAGTTGTTATTTAAATAATTAAAAAAATTGCCATATAATTAAAAAAAATTGAAGAGTGCTATGTGACAAAGAATCAAATATTTGTATGTGCATTTTTTTTAATAGAAAAATCAAATTCCCTACCTAATACTTTTTAATTAACAGGAGAGGGAGGAATGAAAAAATAAAGGGGGAAAAAGCTTGTATTTTATTTCACGAGGACTATACATATGTATGTCACAGACTGCTACGCCCAGCTAAGTTGACAATGAAAGAAAGGACATGATTGCGGCGGGCTGTTATCAAACATCACATGATCCACGTCAAAAAGTAATTGAGGTGCCGAAAGTCAAAGATTAAAATTGACAACATTAAATTATCTAGGTGGTAGCACAATGGTAAGAGTTTGGGACCAAGAAATTTGCTCTCTCTGTGGTCTCAGGTTCGAGCCCTGTGGTTACTCATATGATGGCCACTGGAGGTTTATATGGTCGTTAACTTCAGGACCCGTGGGATTAATCGAGGTGCGCGCAAGTTGGCCCGGACACCTACGTTAAACTAAAAAAAAAAAAATTGGCAACATTAATAGTTAGGCTAGTGGTAAAAGCTTGGGATCAAGAGGTTTGTTCTCTCTGTGGTCTCAGGTTCGAGCTCTGTGGTTGCTCATATGAAGGCCACTGGAGACTTATATGATCGTTAACTTCAGGGCTCGTGAGATTAGTCGAGGTGTGCGCAAGCTGGCCCGGACACCCACGTTAAACTAAATTTTTTTTTGGCAACATTAATGGTTCATTTGCTTCTAGTTAACTTCTTGCCAATTTTGTGTTGCAGAAGGTGCAGAGAAAGATAGTCACTGTTTCGAGATTTTCATACCAAACAACGACTAGCATGTCGTGTGTATCTATCTGAAACGATTTGAATTGTTTGAATTCTGGTTCTAATGGCTTGGAAATGCTTGAATGAGCTTCCCTAGTAATCAAGATCAAGGTATTTATGAACCTTTAACATGTCAGTTTATCTCATAGAGCATGTAGAGTGGTTTTGCAGGTATCTTACTTTATGGAGTTATAGATAACTTATGGAGTGTGGAGAGTGAAGAATAGTGTTGTATCATTGATAGAGAAGTTGATGTTTGTTATTGGTTATGATATTTGTCATTGGTTGTGTTGCTTGTTGTGCTATTAATGAAGAAGTTCGTGATTAGTTGTGCCATATATTGGTTATAATTCTCGGATAAATTCCTGTATTCTGATTTAAATTTTTTTAAAAAAATGATGAATATAAAAAATAATAAAATAATAATAATAGAAATTGATGGAGTAGAAATTATTATGTAAATAGGTTAATATTGAACAAGGATGAAATTGAATAAATCAAACTTTTAGATCAAATTGTTTTAAAACAAAACAAGTAAGCCTTTAAATGAAAAGGAGAAAAAACTTGTCGGTATTCAAACAAGTGGGGAGCAAAAAATTAGTCATATTTGGATGGTCATGCTAGGGTTTGAGAGGGAGAAGAAATTAAGTGAAAATTTGATTCATCCAAAAAATTTCATAAAAAAATAAATTAATGATTAAAGTGTACTAGAAAAAGTTTAAACAAGAAAATCTCAAAGAGGAGCAAGGAATTTTTCCTTAAACAAGGCGGTGTTTAGAGGAAAATAAGAGGGAAGAAGGAAAATATATTTTTATGGTGATTTCATGTTTTTTATTTCTAATTTCTTTAAGTTAGAAGGTAATAATTCATTTCTAATTTTTTTTTCTAATTCAATAATATTGAATATTCGAGATATATATATATATATATATATATATATATATATATATATTATTTTTAGATCAATTTATATGTAATCTAGACTAAATTCTTTCTTTAAATGATATTAAAGAAATATTTTTTTTATTTATCTATTACAATAAAAAAATTAATAAATTCATTTAAGAAGTTAAAATCAAGACTTGAACCTATAAATATTTTTAAAAAACTTTTTATCTACTAAGCTAAGCCTTAAAATTGCTAACAACAATTATTTTAACATAAATAAAAAATAAGAAAAAAGTCTAACCCATCTCTGAGTAATTGGATAAAGGTATTCAAAAGGAAAATGGAAACTGTGCAGTGACTTCGAATTTCTAATCAACCAGTGAAATCGCACTTGTGTCTTAATTTTTTTTAAAATAGAAAATAACAATTGAATAAATAAATCATTATTCTCACGCTACATTATAAACGCTAAAATATAAATAGAATAATAAAAATCTAAATAAATTATTTGAAAACGTACTTGACTCTATTAACAGTTTCAAAGAACAATTGGTTAGATATAAATGACAAAAGAAGATTTTTTGAATCTTTTCAAATCTAAATTGTTTATTTAAGAATTGCATGCATCATACTTACACAGTTACACATATATATGGTTTTGAGCAACTATAAATCAGCGAAAGAGTTGATGAAAATTCAAAATTATTAATTAATATCAATCTTTTCTATCTGACTAGTCAGAAAAAAATCAACAGTATTTTATTCAAAAAGAAAAAATCATGATGAATGAGAGCAATGAGTAACAACCATCTCAGCTCAATAATTTAAATTATTAGATGAGGTTTCAGAATATGATTTATATTATTCTCTAACATATTCTCTCAAGTAAAAGCTCTTTAGACTTGAAATTTGAATAGATCAACATCATCTTGTGCTTAATTTTTATAATAAACGAGGATGGTGAGATTCGAACTCGTGACCGCTTAGTCATCAAGGCTCT
>Ga0307507_10011901_pt1 | contig 10874 bp, 1 predicted proteins | sample 7_EM_MG_FD_207223 | JGI IMG/M metagenome (GOLD analysis project Ga0307507, IMG submission 207223) | Populus trichocarpa ectomycorrhiza microbial communities from riparian zone in the Pacific Northwest, United States - 7_EM | ecosystem: Host-associated > Plants > Roots > Unclassified | place... | reverse complement strand
AGAGCTTCGTGTAGAGCTTCGTGTAGAGCTTCGTGTAGAGCTTCGTGTAGAGCTTCGTGTAGAGCTTCGTGTAGAGCTTCGTGTAGAGCTTCGTGTAGAGCTTCGTGTAGAGCCTTGTGCAGAGCCTCTAAGTAATAAAACTATGTAAAAATTCATTTACGTAATTAGCATATAACTTTACCTTAATTGCATGTCAAGGAATATATAGTTAGCTTTTAAAGTTGTTAAGTAGGTTAACTGCGTATTAAGGAATATGCAGTTAGCTTTTGAAGTTGCTAAGTAGGTCAACTGCATGTTATTTAACTTTTAAGTAAGTTAACTGCGTGTCATTTAACTTTTAAATATGTTAAGTAGGTCAACTGCGTGTTAAGGAATATATAGTTAGCTTTTAAAGTTGTTAATTAGGTCAACTGCGTGTTATTTAACTTTTAAATGTGTTAAGTTGGTCAATTGCGTGTCAAGTTAGTCAAGTTGCATGTCAAGTTGGTCAATTGCATGTCAATTACGCGAAACGCGCTTAACAAACTCAACTTGAAACCTTACCTGCGAATATTTTCCCGATGAGCCACAGAAAACTTTTATAAACTCTACCCAGAACTACTACAGCCCCATCTTACAGAAGCTCGAGTTTAAAGGGGGGGTACTGTCACGGGACACCTCCATAATACCTTATATACGTCCACCTGTTCCTACCTATTTTCACCTATTTCCACCAACGCAGTAAGAAGAGACTGACCGCAAGACGACAATCTAACGGCAATCTACCACATTCTGCTATATTCTGCCAAGTCCACTAAATCCTGCCAAGTTCTGCTAGGACCGCTACTTAAATCCTATTCTGCTCTATATATATATCGACTAAGCAACTAAACTAATGATATATACCCTTTCTTCCCGTTTCCTTACCTTCTCTCCTTATACAACGTCTTAATCTTATTACACAGTTTATATACATAACTTAATAATATCTACTTCGTTATATATTATCACCACTTATACTCACTCCGTAATAGTTCCTTAAGTTTAACATAGTGGCTAGTAAGGAATTTCGTCTTACTATTATTAATTCTTTAAAAGTATAAAGTAAGGTAACTTGTAGACACGCTGCTTCTGGCAGTGCCTATAGTATTATAGAGACGTAGAATTGGTTATAGGCTAAGCGTTAGTGGAAAAAAAGGCGCAATATAATGTTATGGAACGAGGTTAATAGGTAGCTAAATATATGTATTTAGGGAGTCTACAAGACGTTGCGCGATTAATTATAAGGGTCGAGGGCGTAACAAGGTGATATACCCTTGCGTAGCTGATATAAGCTGTACGCGAGGTGTATGCAAGAGCACGGGGCTCTCCTATAGAGGCCCCTACGGTTGGGTTCCGTGACAAGTAATTTAAACAACTCCTTAATATCTAAGGGTATACTCTATATAGCTTAACCAAACTCTTCGGCCTTAAAACTTAAGCTTCTTTATAATTACCTCCTAAGACCTTAATTATATCTATTTTATTAGACGTGCTAAAGGACTCTAAGACTGAAATAAATAAGAAGCTCCCTTAATTTTCCGAAACTATATATAAATATATTAGACTTAAAGGTTTAGAAATACTAGATCCCTTTAGCTCTACTACTAAGGACGCTAACTCTCTACCTAAATCTTTAGTGGGCCTACCTAACCCTCCTAAACCTTCTATTGCCTATACCTTACTTCTACCTTTACCCTTACCTTTACCTATCTCCCCTAAATGTCTTATAAGGGAAGTAGGTCTATAAACTTAAAAGAGGATTAAATAGTAAAATACTACGATATAAAGTCCGCTAGGTTATACGCGGATTTAAAAAATAAGTAGTTAACTATAACGAGATATTTATATTGGTAGTTAAACTAATAAGCTATAAGATAATCTTTGCTATTACTATAGTCCTTAACCTTAAAATTAAGTAAATAGATATTAAGATAGCCTTTCTCTATAAAGTGATTAATAAAGAAATATATATTAAGTAACTAATAGGACTAGAAGATATAATAAAAAGAGTTTACTAACTAAACAAAGCACTCTATAGACTTAAATAATTACTATAAATCTAGTATTATACTCTTACCCTCTTTTTAAAAAGCTTAGGTTTCTTGTAACGGAACCTTGTAGTAGGAACTACAGTGGGTTCTGTTATTAGGCTGGGTATATAGGTAAGAATAAAATAACAACGTAATAATAACTAGTAGAGTGGTTGCCTAACAGATTAACTCCAATTATATTCTAAGATTTACTATAAAGAGTGAACTATCTACGGTAGGGACTGAGGTCCTTTAAATACACAACTATACTCCTAAGAAATCCTCTCTTGTATATAAGGTACGTGTTGTCTGTATTAAATATAACGTCCCTTCCGTTTAATATAGTTAATACGTTTAATACTATGTAACCTTAGTTACTGTTCCTTGTTATATAGTTCCACTAGATCTATTTTAGACCGTATCTATATTAACTAACTAGCTTCCGCCAACTCTTCTCTAAGTAGTTGTAATATTGTACTTAAAGCGTCTGTAATACCATCTCCCTCCTCTTTATCTTTGTCCTTAAAGATTCCTAATATCTCTAAGTCGTCTACTAGAGGTGTAATATCCGTTTAATTATTCTAGTTAATATTTATACTTATTATACCTAAAGCTTCTTCTTCTCTTTCCTAGGTTAAGCGTCGCCTTTGTATGGTTTCCTCCATACTGTTACTAGATAAAGTGATGGCGATCCCTTACTCTTATTACGCTAAAGAGGGGTTAGTTTATATTGCGCTAGCAAGTCCTTTATCTTAATAACCCTCCTCTTGCTCTAAGTGTACTAAAGCAAACATTTAATCATCCTATAATATTCGCTCTATCTCTAACGCTAAGTATGCGCGTCCTATAACTCTTAATAGTCTTTATATTCCCTAAGTAACTTGTTATAGGGTCTTGTGTTTAATCTACCACTATAAAGCTTAATGGTAAGCTGGCCTCTACGCTGCTTGAGGTTTAATGTGCCTTAGAAGAGTCCACACACGTTCTTAAAGCTTAACGTTTAGCTTATACTTATCTTTAACGTCTTAAATATATCTGTAAGAAGGTCCGTTCTAAGGAGTGGAAACTAGTTTAATAGGGTCTGTCTAAGCTAGGTAATAAAAGGATTGGCTCTCCTCCTATAAGGGAAATAACTCTAAGTAGCTTAGTAATTGCTCCTCTTAGGTCCCCCTTAGGTAACTTATTCTTTGGCAATTCTTCCTTATTAATATTGCCTAACCTACTTTCTTCTGATACTCCTATACCTTTCCTATAGCGTTCCCTAGGTTGCTTAGTAGTTTTTAAGTAGTCTTACTATAGCCTATTCACTTTACTTTATACTATGTTTCGTCATCTATATCCTTATAATTAATAATCTTTAAAACTTACTATTTATCTTCTTCCTGTCCTCTATACGTGTCTGCCTTATAGACTAGTGGCTTAACATTCCCGTGTACTAGCTCTAGTATTGCAACATATTATATAGGGTAGATTTTTATTTTAGCTAGTAGGTTTAACTTATATATAACTAATAAAATTCTTTACTTAACTTTGAAAGGTCCTAGTCTAATATGGTCTAACTTCTTACTTAATTATTAACTCTTAAAACTTTTATATAGTAGCTATACTTTATCCCCCTCCTTAAGATCTGGTCCCTTAGATCTTTTAGTATTATAGTACCTTTTTATTTATTCTTATACTAATTTAGCTGTTTCTTAAGGTCTATATAAAGATTTATTAACGTCTCCATTCTTTGCTTAGCTGTGCTACTCGTTTTTTTTACTTAATGTGGCGATAATGATATTCTTAGTTTATATCTATAATTTGCCTTAAATAGTAATGTCCCTATTCCTTCTTGTGGTGTTATATTGTATGTAAACTATATAACTGGTAATAACAATACCTAATTATTCTGTGTGTAATTAATATAATGCCTTAAATACTGCTCTAGTGTCTAGTTTAGTCTTTCTATTTATCTATCTATCTACGGATAATACGCTATAGATATTGCTACGTGAACTCCTTATTTTACCAGAAACACTTCCTAAAATGCTACTATAAATCTTAGATCTCTATCTAATATAATCTTATCTAGTGCTCTATATCTTGCGAATACTTCTTTTATATAGATTCTAGCGACATCTTCTACTAATATCTCTTTAGTGCATACTATAAAGTATCCCCACTTTATTAGCTTATTTACTATTACTAAAATCGCGTTATAATCTTACCCTATAATAGGATCTCTTAACTTTAGCAACTTAATAATAAAGTCCTATAATATAACCTTCTATAGTCTTCCTAGTGTCTTAATAGGTTATAGCCCTCTATATAGCTTATACCTTGTTAGTTTGTTTCTTTAACAATTTAGATATTTCTTTATAACTTATTTTACTAGTCCCCAGATTTCTTAAATAATGTACTCCTCTTAAAGTCTTAACACTAAGCCTGTAGCTCTATTATGTCCTTATATTATTCCTTTATAGAATTCCTTAATAAATTCTTCTATAATAGACTTAGGCATATATATTGCTTCTCTATTTTTATATTGCTCTAAGTCTGGATCCTCTACCTATATTTCTTAGATCTTCTATATCTAATCACTCTCTAGTAATTTATAAATTTAACTTTCCTTAGTTACTGCGATCTTTAGATAATTATACCTAATTAATCTATTTTAATCCTTTCGTAATAAAGCTCCTAATAGCTTTTTATTACTTTATAGTTTAGCTTTTCTACTTAGAGCATCTACTCGTGCATTATCTGTACCCTTAGTGTGCTAAATTTTAAAATAGTATTCTATAAGCATTTCCGCCTATCTAACCTATCTTTGGTTGAGTTCCTTTGTTATTAGGAATTCTATAAGGTTCTTATAGTCCGTCTTAACCATAAATGGTTTCTCTGTGCCTTATAAGAATACTCTTTATTCCTTAAGTGCTGTAACTATACCTAATAACTCCTTGTTGTAGATATTATAGTTTAACTCTAGTGGTGTTATCTTCTAACTATAGTATGCCACTGGGTGCTATCCATCTTAATATTTCTATAGGAAGTATGCCCCTAGTGTAAAGTCTAATACATCTATTTTTATAACCGTCTTTAGACCTAGTTAATAGATCTTAAGAACTAGCTCCTAGGTAAACAACTCTTTAATTCTCTTAAACAGTTCTTATTACTCCTTTCCCTATGCCTATAGTTCTTCTTTTTTTGTTAACCGCGTAAATGGCTTAATATCCTATAACCATTGCGCTATAAACCTTCTATAGTAATTACAAAACCCTAGAAACAATCTTAACTGTGTAATATTCTCTGGTTCTTACTAATTTACTATAGCCTTGATCTTCTTTAGATCTATACTAAGCTAGCCTAGTTTAATAATAAATTCAACAAAATTGGTTTTTTAGGTAAAGAACTTGTATTTTTTAATTACTACTAGCATCTGTTCTTTTTATAGTCTCTTTAAGACCCACTTAACGTGTTCTCTATATTCTTCCTTACTCTTTAAGTAGATAATAATATTGTTAAGGTATACTATAACAAATTTATTTAGGTGTTCTCCTAATACACTATTAATTCGCTTCTAGAACGTTGCTAGTGCGTTTATAAGCCTGAATTGTATAACTAATAGCTTATATAGTCCTTCCTTTAACCTAAAGGCTACCTTCTATTTATTACCTTTCTTGATCCTAATCTAATGGTATACCTATCTTAGATCTATCTTTGTAAAGATCTTCGCGTTGCCTATCCTATCTTGGATTTCGCTAATTAAGGGTAAAGGATACCTATCCTTTCTAATAATGCTGTTTAACTATCTATAGTCTATACACATCCTAAGTTTTCCGTTTTTCTTTAGGATAAATAATACTGGATATCCTACTAATAACTATAATGGTCTAATATATCCCTTTTATAAGTTCTTCTAGATAAACTCCTTAAGCGCTACTAACTCTGTTTTAGTAAGCTTATAGATTGGAAAGAACTTTAGACTTATTCCCTCTTCTAACTTTATTTTATAGTCCCAAGCTATATACTCTAACAGCTTTTTACTTTCTAGTAACTATAACTTTTTACTATACTTGTGGTATCTCTTTGGTATATAACTTAAGCCTTACTTAGTCTCTTTATACATCGCTCCGACTTGGTACTATACCAACTTGGTTTACTATTGCACTTTATGCCGTTAAGTATTCTTAATATTAACTTGACCTATAACCTAATTAATCTTTAGATTGTACTCCTATAACTAAGGCATTCCTAGTATTACCTTGTCCTGTCCCAACGGTAGGATATTAAAAGACATTTTAACTGGTCTCCCTTTAATAGTTATCTAAATAGGTCCTATTTTAAGATTAATAATGCCTCCTCTATAGGCTATCTAATCCCCTAAAATTGTTATAAGTGGATATAGGTGTTCCTTCTGTCTATATAGTAACCCCATCCTTTTTACTACCTTTAGTAATATGTGGTTTCTAATTACTTTACTATCTACCAATGCTTTAAACTGCTAATCTTGCTACTTAGCTTTTAAATTTAGGTATTAACCTTAAATTCCTTTAAGGGTTTAAGGCTTTAACACTAGTTCCCTCTAGTCCTATATACCTCCCCTTTTCCTAACTGTTGGCTGCTAGATCCTACCTATACTTAGTCCAACTTAGGCCAATACTTAGTTTATTTCTTTTCCTCTATATACTATGGATAAGCGTTCTCTAGGCATTTCTACCACTATTATCTATCTAGGCATTCTTCCGTAAGGAATCTTCTTAGTTAAAGTATTAAGTCTCCTTAACCTTATACTTCTATTGGGTGCTAACTATGTATATACTTGGCGTTTCTAAACCGCTTTTCCTCTAGTACCTAATATATTTTTACTAGGTACTTCTAGTTCTTATCTTTTAGTGCTCTATATATATTGCACATATTATCTACACAAGCTATCTATAATAGTGTATAATACGCTATATGTTTTAGGTTAACTTTTAATTTGTCTTTATCCTTAAGTTTAAATCTATACCTAGTTAACCTAACTACTGGTATTTCTACTGTGGGTATTAAGATTTATCGCTTACTTCTCTAGTCCCTAGATCCCTTTTCTAGGTTCCTTAATATTATAATTAATGCTCCTTTAATATAACTCATACGTTTTTCTGTAATAGGTTGGTCTTGGACAACTTTTTTATCCAGCTATATATAAAAATCTGCCCATTTATTATTATGTTATTGCCTATACCACTTTCTATACAACTGGTTTAGTATATATGGTCTATCTATTAGAAAGTACCTTATTATCGCTATATTATAACATCCTTTAGTATGTCTTTCTTCAAACCTAGTTGGAATATCTAAATCCTTTTCTTATTCTAGTTTATCTAACCATTTTGCCCTAGGTATCCCAGCACTCGGCCTATTAGTAACTCTTTATATAGGTGCTCTGTTCTTTATATAACCTAGCATAGCTAATCTCTTGTCTAGCTTCTACTCTTGCTATATAATAATTCTTATTTTAAACTTATCTATAGTTTCTTGTTTTCTACATCTTACAGCTAGATCTTTATAGTCGTCTTACTTTTTAATCCTAGTATTAACTATTTAATCTTTAGGCTAAATACTACATTTACCTAGAATTGCTAACGTTCTTACTTATTCTCTAAACTTATAGTTCTTGAACTTGCGTTCTATACTTATTTGTTTATTACTGAACTAAGTTGCTACCCTTTTCTATTAGTTTTTGTCTATTATGGGTCCTTGGGTGTATTTTATCTCGCCTTAAGAATTTCAAGCTTCTTTTATCTCCTTATAAGAATCTTGAGCCTATAGCCTTTTGCCTTTATTAAGTAATAAGCTAGTACTAGTAATTATCTACTTGCTTAGTTTCTTCTAAATATTGCTCCTATTATCTTATAAAGCGATAGAAATCGTATCTAATAGTATTATAATACCCGTTACTAAACCTTGTTTTGTAATAGTCTTAGTCTCTACTTCTATTTCAACTTCTTTAAGGTCCGTATACTCCTAGTAAGCTGCCTTTATTGCCTTATTATTGGTAAATACTTTGCCTATATCAAACTTATTATCTTTAATGTCCGATCTGCGAGCTGGTTTATTGGTTTCTTTAAACTTAGGTAATAATAGCTCCTATAGCTAATAGCTTGCGCCGTACTTAGCGTCCTTATAAATTCGGCATGCGTTGTTATAATAATATATAAAACTGTTAATTAAACACTCTTTTATTCCTTACAGTGCACCATTATCCCTCTATATATATGTGCCGCCTGCTAGTCTGGTTTCTTTTACCACATAGTTACTCTAACCACCTCTATAGTCTCTGGCGAAATAACCCTGTTTTCTATAATTTATGCAAGCTCTATCTTTAAACTATCTTTCTTACTATGGAGTCCGCTTAAACGTCTTCTACTACTAAGATCCCTGGTTTGGCCTCTACTCCTAGGTTTTTTAATTACTTAATCCTTAACCTCTAGGTTTCTATAGTTTCTTTTCCCCTCTTTAGGTTTCTTTGGTACCACTTAAGTCTATTAGCTCTACGCCATTCCATAGTTTTTAACTCTATATCTATTGTTACGTACTCTGCGCCTTATATAACTATGGAACTCTGTTTTACCCTCTCTTAGCTTGTTCCCTTTAATAGATTCTATTATTAATCTTTATTAACTAATCTATTAACTCTCTTAGAGTATCCGTATCTTCTATTAGGATAATTATGTCCTAGACTTTAGCCTTAAGTCCCTATTTATACTATACTATAAGCGCCCTATCGTTCCACTCAACCTGCGTAGCTAGTGTTTAAAACTGTGTTGTATACTTAATTGCTAAAGTACGTTGTACTAAGTTCTGAAGCTTTCGTTCTACTATAGTTATAGCTTCCAGGTCTCTAAATATCTGCGTTAGTTGCTCTACAAACCCGTTTTAACTGGTAAATATATACCGTACGTCCTGGTTAGTAGTTGTTATACTATTAGCCTATATTTCCATAAGATACGGCTTAAACCACTTAAGTGCCCTCCCCGTTAGGAATAATCCTGTATAGGCTACTTAGTCTAACAATATTGCTAACTTCGCTCTTTCCTGTACTACCTTAAAGTATATTTATATAAGAAATCCCTTGAGCTTTAACTTCTCTCCTAAAAATCGTTTAATTAAGGGTAACTTAACCTTTGCTGCTCTAATTTTATTAATGCGTTCTTTAAGTATCCTATTATTATCTTATAAGTGATCAACTATTTCCTATAACTGACCTCGCGTAACCACTTGAGAATCCTTATTATCTATACTAGTATCTCCTGGCCCTGAGGTTATGGCTATTACCAACGCCGTTGTGACTAGTGCTGCTCTTGGTGGCATGTTATTTAACTTTATTTAAATACTATAACCTTAGTAGTAAATATGTAACAGAACCTTGTAGTAGGAACTACAGTAGGTTCTATTATTAGGCTGGGTATATAGGTAAGAATAAAACAACAACATAATAATAACTGGTGGAGTGGTTGCCTAATAGATTAACTCTAATTATATTCTAAGATTTACTATAAGGAGTGAACTATCTACAGTAGGGACTAAGGTCCTTTAAATACACAACTATACTCCTAAGAAATCCTCTCTTATACGTAAGGTACGTGTTGTCTATATTAAACGTAACGTCTTTTTTATTTAATATAGTTAATACGTTTAACACCACGTGACCTTGGTTACCGTTCCTCGTTATATAGTTTTACTAGATCCATCCTGGACCGTACCTATATTAACCAACTAGCTTCCGCCGACTCTTCTTCAAGTAGTTGTAATATCGTACTTAAAGCGTCTGTAATATTTCTTACCTCTTTTATCTAATCTTAGTATATTTATAAAAGATTATATCTACCTAGTAGTCTATATTAGGAAAAAATTTATTAGCATTTAATTTTACTTTTCTGCCATTTTAGCATTTCTTAGCATTTCCTAGCATTTAGCAGCATTTATAATTAAGTATTAGCATTTAGCTGCTAAATGCGGTATTTATAACTAAGTCTTAGCATTTAGCTACTAAATACTAACTATATAATTATTAAGCATATATAAAAGTATAATTTTTATATATTATTAATATTAGTAAGCATATATAAAAGTATTATTTTATTATTTTAATTATTTTAATTATTTTATATTTTATATAACGTATTCTACCAGCGAGCCGGCTACCCTACCAAACTGGCCAGCGCAATTTCTACCAAAAATCGCAAAAATCACAGTATAATATCTTAATAACTACTTAATAATAATTTCTAAAAATTCTATTAAGTAGTTATAGAGATATATAGTTTTGGACCATAAATTCCACCCTAACCTTTATATCTCTATAATTACTTAATAGAATTTTTTAAAATTAAATAAAATAAGACAGAGTATATATGCAAGCTTAAATACAAATTTTTAGAAATTATTATTAAGTAGTTGTTGAGATATTATACTGTGATTTTTGCAATTTTTGGTGGAAATTGCGCTGGCCGGTTTGGTGGGGTGGCCGGCTCGCTGGTGGAATACGTTAACGTATTTTATAGGCAAGTCGTCCACCTAGGCGAGCCATCCACCTTAAAATTGTAAGGTAAGGATGTGGATAGGGAGCTCAATAATAGAACAATAGGGTATATTATATAGACAGACAAATCCTTAAGGGAGAAGGAGTCTAAGGTGCGAGGTAAGGGGTTTCCCTAGGCATGTGCAGCGCATAACGTCTTAGCCACCCAGACGAGACAGCCACTCACCCGAGACAGTGCATGGGCCTCCTACGAAAATCAAAATCAAAACCTCAAAATACTACTTTTACTACACCACCACTATGTCCTCTACTACCCC
>Ga0307507_10011900_pt1 | contig 10875 bp, 13 predicted proteins | sample 7_EM_MG_FD_207223 | JGI IMG/M metagenome (GOLD analysis project Ga0307507, IMG submission 207223) | Populus trichocarpa ectomycorrhiza microbial communities from riparian zone in the Pacific Northwest, United States - 7_EM | ecosystem: Host-associated > Plants > Roots > Unclassified | place... | reverse complement strand
CGTCCGTGTCGTGGTACTGCGTGCCGAGGGCAAGTCCTTCTCGGCCGGACTCGACCGACAGGCGTTCACGCCCGAGGGCTTCGACGGCGAACCGTCGTTCATCGACCTCGCGCGCAGCAGTGACGCCGTGCTGGACGAGGCCATCGCCGAGTACCAGGCGGGCTTCACCTGGTGGCGACGCAGCGACATCGTGTCCATCGCCGCCGTACAGGGGCATGCCATCGGGGCCGGCTTCCAACTCGCCCTCGCCTGTGACCTGCGCGTCGTCGCCGACGATGTGCAGTTCGCCATGCGCGAGACCAGCCTCGGGCTGGTGCCCGACCTGACCGGCACGCATCCTCTGGTGGGTCTCGTCGGTTACGCCCGTGCGCTGGAGATCTGCGCGACCGGGCGCGCCGTCACGGCCGAGGAGGCCGTCAGCACCGGCCTCGCGAACATCGCCGTGCCCGCGGACCAGGTCGAGGACGCCGTACGCGACCTGACGACCGCACTGCTGGCCGCACCGCGCGACGCCGTCATCGAGACCAAGGCGCTGCTCCAGGGCGTCCAGGGCCGCACGTACGACGACCAGCGCGCCGCCGAGCGCGCCGCACAGGGACGACGACTGCGGGACCTGGCCGGCGTCGGCGAATAGACGTCAGCCGATCCTGGTGATGAGCACCGCCACGGTCGGGTGACCGGGCAGCACCTCGGCGACCCTCGCGCGGACCTCCCGGGCCACATCCAGAGCCCGGTGGTCCGCGCGCACCGCGAGTTCCACGCGCGCGTGGAGGCGAGGCAGCGCACCCTTGCCCGCAGGCTGCTCGATGTGTACCGCCCTGCCCAGTCCACCCAGCGTGCCGGTCAGCCGGACCACGCCCGGGACGGCAAGGGCGGTCGCGATGATGAGGGACTCGCCGCCGTCGTCACCATCGCCCACACGATCAATGTCGTCAACGTGGTCAATGGCATGGTCAATGTCAGCGGCGGCACGGTCCGTATCGTCCACACGGTCGACATCGTCCATATGGTCCAGCAGCGCCGTCACCTGTAGATCAACCTCCGCCACCACCAGGCCCAGCCGCTCCGCCGCGGCCGTGGCCAGGACCTCGCGCAGCCGGGACGCCGTGGCCGGGAGCGGCTCGGTCGCCACGGCCGCGAAATCGGCCGTGATCCGCAGCGGACCGGGCGGCAGCGCACCCGGCGGAGGCGGTACGGCGGGCTCGTGCACATCCTCCGGATCGGCGAGCGCGATGCGCAGCGCCCCCAGCCGCACGCCCCGTACATGCTGAGCCACGCCCCGCAGTACGGCCTCGGCCGCCCGCTCGGCGATCCACGCTCCGTCGCGCCGCTCGCCCAGGGGCAGCAGCCTGCCGAGCCGCAGTTGATGCCGTACCGCTCGCGTCCATGAGTCCGCCGTCATTCCTCCAGCCTGCCGCATGTCCAGCGCGAGACCGGGCAACCGCACTTACCTTGGTCGAAGGACGACGACCGAAAGGGACGTACGGCGATGACCGACATGACGGAGCGGAACCGCACGCAGGACCCCGACGGCGAGCGGGAGCCCCTGCAGACCCGGAAACCCCCCACCAAACGCGGCGGGGGCGACCCGGCGTCCCGAGGGCGCACCACCATCGCCGACGGCGTCGTGGAGAAGATCGCCGGACTGGCCGCCCGGGACGTTCTCGGCGTGCACGCCATGGGCAGCGGGCTGTCCCGCACCTTCGGGGCCGTGCGCGACCGGGTGCCCGGCGGTACGAAGTCGGTGTCCCGGGGCGTGAAGGCCGAGGTCGGCGAGGTACAGACCGCCCTCGACCTGGAGATCGTCGTCGACTACGGCGTGTCGATCGCGGATGTGGCCCGGGCCGTACGGGAGAACGTCATCGCGGCCGTGGAACGGATGACCGGACTCGAAGTCGTCGAGGTCAACATCGCGGTGAGCGATGTGAAGCTGCCGGACGAAGAGGACGAGGAACCGGAGCCCCGACTCCAGTGAGCGGGCCGACGAACGAACCCATGAGCGGGCCGACGAACGAGCTGAGGAGCGCAGGATGAGCAGGGCCGTGGTCGGCATGATCGCCGGAATGGCGCTGGGCTTCGCCGGGTACTTCGGCGGGTTCGGGGCCTTCCTGCTGGTGGCGGCCCTGGGCGCCATCGGGTTCGTCGTCGGCCGGTTCCTGGAGGGGGACCTGGAGCTCGGCGACTTCTTCCGCTCGCGTGACGACCGGCGGCGATGACGCCCATGAGTGGCGGGGACGGCGCGGTCGACGAGCGCGGCAGACCCCTGGCGGTCGTCGCACCCGGCGAACGCGGCGCCACCCGGATCGCCGACCGGGTCGTGGCGAAGATCGCCGCGCAGGCCGCGCGTGAGGCGCTCGGACCGCTGCCCCAGGAGGCCGCACCGCCGCATGCCACCGTCGTCGTCCACCACGAAACGGTACGCGTGCGCGTGCACCTCGAACTCGACTATCCCTGCGACATCGGCGACCGCTGTTTTCAGGTGCGTCGACAGGTGGTTCAGCGGGTACGCGCGTTGGTGGGCATGGAGGTGCCCGAGGTCGCCGTCCAAGTGGAACGGCTGCATCCGACACGGGCGCACGGCGCGACACAGGGGAGGACGCGATGAGCGAGCCCCAGGGCTCCGATGGCACGACCCAACGACTACCGGTCATCGAGAAGGAGACCGATCCCGTCCCCGTCGTCCACGACGGGGACGGCAAGGGCGGCCGCTTCTGGTCGGCGCGCCGCGTCCCCGCGGGCATCGTCGCCGTCCTGCTGCTCGTCGGCGCGGGCGCCCTGCTCTACGACGTCACCGCCGTGCGCGCGAAGCGGCCCGCCGCGCACTGGCGCCGGGAACTGGCCCGGCAACTCGCCCAACGGCCCCTGGACGACACCTGGGTGCTCGTCGGCGCCGGTGTCGCCGCCGCCCTCGGCCTCTGGCTGATCGTGCTCGCCCTCACGCCCGGCCTGCGCCAGGTGCTGCCGATGCGCCGCACCCACGCCGACGTCCGGGCCGGCCTGCAGCGCGCCGCCGCCGCGATGGTGCTGCGCGACCGGGCCATGGAGGTCTCGGGCGTGCAGTCGGTACGCGTGCACACGAGCCGGACGAAAGCCGACGTCCGCGCGGTGTCCCATTTCCGTGAACTCGACGACGTACGGGCCGACTTGGACTCCGTGCTCACCGACGCGATCACCGGGCTCGGGCTGGCCCGGCCGCCCGCGCTGTCGGTGCACGTCGGTCGTCCCCGAGGGAAGGGGTGAGGACGGTGCTGAAGGTCGTCAACCGTGTGGTGACCGGTCTCGTGGGCCTCGTACTGGTCGTGCTGGGCGGCTCCGTGCTGGCCGTCGGGCTCGGCGTGAAGCCGCCTTCCTGGTGGGTCCACGACGGGCGTCACGCCGTCCTGCTGAGCGACGCCGAGCGGACCCGCTGGCGCGGCGACGGCTGGTGGTGGCCGACGGTCCTCGCCGCACTCGCCGTCCTCGTCCTGCTCGCCCTGTGGTGGCTCGTCGCGGCGCTACGACGGCGACGGCTCACCGAGGTCGCCGTCCGCACCGGCGACGGAGAAGGCGCGCTGCTGCGGGGCCGGGCCCTGGAGAGCGTCCTCGCCGCCGACGCCGGCGACCTGGACGGCGTGGCCCACGCGCACGTGCGGCTCACCGGCACCCGTACGGCACCCGAGGCCCACGTCCAGCTCAGCCTGGAACCGCACGTGGACCCCGGAGTCGCCCTCGACCACCTGACGGCCAACGCCCTTACCCACGCCCGAGATTCGGCGGGCCTGGAGGCGTTGCCGACGGAGGTCTGGCTGAGGGGCGTCAAGCACCGTGCGGAAAGGGTGAGTTGACGGGTCGAGACGACAGGCGGAGGTGACGGGCCGTCAGAACCCGTGCCGCATCCCGCCGTCCACAGGCACCATGATCCCCGTCAGATAGGACGCGGCCGGCGACAGCAGAAACGCCGCCACCCGCCCGAACTCGTCCGAAGTCCCGTACCGCCGCAGCGGAATCCGCGACTCGTTGGCCGCCCGGGTGGCCTCCGGGTCGGCGGACATCCCGTCCAGCTCGCGCACGCGATCCGTGTCGATGCGGGCCGGCAGCAGCCCCACGACACGGATGCCGCGCGGCCCCAGCTCGTCCGCGAGGGACTTGGCGAAACCGGCCAGACCGGGCCGCAGCGCGTTCGAGATCGTCAGCCCCGGGATCGGCTCGTGCACGGACCCGGACAGCACGAACCCGATGACGCCGCCCGCCTCCAACTCCCCGGCCGCCGCGCGAGCGAGCCGCACCGCGCCCAGGAACACCGACTCGAACGAGGCCTGCCACTGCTCGTCGGTGCTGTCGGCGACGAACCCGGGCGGCGGCCCGCCGACGCTCACGAGGATGCCGTCGAAGCGCCCGAAGTGCTCGCGCGCGGCGGCGATCAGCCGGGCCGGTGCCTCCGCGTCGGCGTTGTCGACGGCCACGCCGACCGCGTTCGGCCCCAGTTCGGCCGCCGCGTCCGCGGCCCGCTTCTCGTCGCGCCCGGTGACGACCACCTTCGCGCCGTCGGCCACCAGCTCGCGTGCGGAGGCGTTGCCCAGCCCGCGGGTGGCCCCCGTGACGACGTACACCCGGTCCTTCAGTCCAAGATCCATGGCACCTATCCTGCCTCCTCGCCCCCGAACAAGGCGAGGGCGGTGTTGACCAGGCCGATGTGGCTGAACGCCTGCGGGAAGTTGCCGAGCTGACGGCCGGCCACGGGGTCGTACTCCTCCGCCAGGAGCCCCACGTCGTTAGCGAGCCCCACCAGCCGCTCGAACAGCACCCGGGCCTCCTTCCCGCGGCCCGTCATCTGCAGCGCGTCCACGAGCCAGAAGGAGCACGCAAGGAAGACTCCCTCGGCGCCGGGCAGCCCGTCGACGGGGGTGTCGGCGGCGGTGTCGTAGCGGCGTACGAAGCCGTCGTGGCCGAGTGCCTCGCGGACCGCGTCGACCGTGCCGACGACCCGGGGATCGTCGGGCGGCAGGAAGCCGAAGCGCGGGATGAGCAGCAGGGCGGCGTCGAGTTCCTGCGAGCCGTAGTACTGCGTGAACGTGTTGCGTTCCGGGTCGTAGCCCTTCTCGCACACGTCCTGGTGCACCTCGTCCCGCAGTTCGCGCCAGCCGGCCAGATCGCCGGGTAGGTCGGCGTACTCCTCCAGGGTGCGGACGGCACGGTCGGCGGCCACCCACACCATGACCTTGGAGTGCACGAAGTGCCGACGGCCCCCGCGCACCTCCCACAGGCCCTCGTCCGGCTGCCGCCACTGCGCGCGCAGCCACTCCAGGAGGACGGCCTGGAGCGACCACATGTGCGGCTTGGGCGACAGGCCCGCGCGGCGCGCCAGCCACAGGGAGTCCAGGACCTCTCCGTACACGTCGAGTTGGAGCTGGCTGACGGCGCCGTTGCCGATCCGGACGGGGGCCGATCCGCCGAAGCCGGAGAGGTGCGGCAACTCATACTCGGGCAGGCGCCGTTCGCCCGCCACGCCGTACATGATCTGCAGGTCCGCCGGATCGCCCGCGACCGCGCGCAGCAGCCAGTCGCGCCAGGCCTCGGCCTCCTTGTGGTAGCCCGCGGAGAGCAGGGCGCCCAGGGTGAGGCTCGAATCGCGCAGCCAGCAGTAGCGGTAGTCCCAGTTGCGGACGCCGCCCATCTCCTCGGGGAGTGACGTGGTGGCCGCGGCGACGATGCCGCCGGTGGGGCGGTAGGTGAGGGCCTTGAGGGTGATCAGGGACCGTACGACCGCGTCCCGGTAGGGGCCGTCGTAGCGGCAGCGGGCCGCCCAGCGCTCCCAGTCCGCGACGCTGTGCCGCAGCGACTTGTACGGGTCGACGAGCGGCGGACGGGGCTCGTGCGAGGGATGCCAGGTGAGGACGAAGGCGACCTTCTCGCCGGCCTCGACGGTGAACTCCGAGAGGGTGCTGAAGTCCTCGCCCCAGGTGCGCACCTCGGGCTCGCTGCGCAGCCACACCGAGTCGGGGCCCGCGACGGCCACCCGGTGCCCGTCGGACCTGCGCATCCACGGCACGACCGCGCCGTAGTCGAAGCGCAGGCGGAGCCTGCTGTGGACGGTGACCCTGCCGCTGATGCCTTCCACGATGCGTACGACGTCGGGGGCGCGGTGGCGCTGGGGCATCAGATCGGTGACGCGTACCGTGCCCTCGGCGGTCTCCCACTCCGTGTCCAGGACCAGGGTGTCGGGGCGGTAGGCGCGGCGGGTGCAGCGGTCCGCGCCCTTGGGAGCGATCCGCCAGTGGCCGTTCTCCTCGTCGCCGAGCAGTCTGGCGAAGCAGGCGGCCGAGTCGAAGCGGGGCAGACACAGCCAGTCGACCGAGCCGTCCATGCCGACCAGGGCAGCGGTCTGTTCGTCGCCGATGAGGGCGTAGTCCTCGATACGTGGGTGCACGGGGTGCGGGTTCCCTGCCTACCGGCGGGGCAATCAAGGTTCGGGGCCGGGCGGGTGAAGCGCGCGAGAGCTCACACCGTCGCGGGCTCGGCCTCCGCGATCTCCTCTTCCTTGGCCGCCGCCTCCCGGCGGTCACGGGCCTCACGGCGGGCGAGGACCACGTAGCCGACCGGGACGGCTGCCGCGAACAGCCACCACTGGATCATGTACGCGTAGTTCAGCGGGGCGTCTTCCTTGCCCGGGTCGGAGATCTGCTCCGGCGTGTCGCCCTTAGGCTCCGGCGCGGTCTGCTCGACATAGCCACCGAGCACCTGGGCGTTGAGCCGCTTCGCCTGTTCCTCGCTGTTGATCAACATGATCTGGCGGTCGGGCAGGCCCTTGATGTCCTTGATGCCGCTCGCCGCGGTCGTCTCGTCGGCCATCAGGCGCCCGGTGATCGTGGTCCTGCCGGCCGGCGGTGCGGGGATCTTCGGGAACGCGGTCTGCACGCCGGTCGCCGGGATCCAGCCGCGGTTGATCAACACCACCTTGCCGTCCGTCAACACGAACGGGGTGAGTACATGGAAGCCGACCTCGTCGTCGTCATTGGTACGACGCCGGACGACGACTTCCTTGGAGGTCTCGAAGGTGCCCGTCGCGGTGACGGTGCGGTACCTCTCGGTACGGGTCACCGCGTGCCCGGGGGTGCTGATCCGCTCCACGGGGACCGGCTCGGCGTGCAGCGCGTTCGTGACCAGCTGGTTGCGGGCGCTGCGCATCTCGTAGCGGTGCATCTGCCAGATGCCCAGCCTGATCATCGTCGGGATCAGGAGAAGGGTGATCAACGCGAGGATCACCCACTGCCGGGACATCAGGAAGCGGTACACCCCACGACCGTACAACTCGGTCGTGGGGCGCATTCACGGGGGTCTGTCCTCGGACTGTCCTCAGACCTTGTCGATGATCCCCACCTTGCCCTCCGCCCGCGCGCAGTGGCCGCCGCAGAACCAGTGGCCCTCGACCTCGACGCCCTGGCCGATGATCTGCACCCGGCAGTGCTCGCAGATCGGGGCCATGCGGTGGATCGCGCAGGAGAAGCAGTCGAAGACGTGCACCGCGCCCTGCGCGTGCACCTCGAAGCTCATTCCGTAGTCATTGCCGCAAACTTCACATCTCGCCATGCGCCACAGGGTGGGCCGTCCACCCGGAACGGGCGAGCGGGCGCGGGGCGCGTCGTACGACAATCACCCGTCCGTACGGTCACCGGGGCGCCGTCAGTCCGCCGCCTCGATGTCCCGCAGCAGCTGTCCGAACGCCGCCTCGTCCACCACAGGGGTGCCGAACTGCCGGGCCTTGACCACCTTCGAGGTGCCCGAGTCCGGGTCGTTCGTGACGAGCAGGCTGGTCAGCCGGGACAGGCTCGTCGCGACATGCAGCCCGGCCTCCACGGCCCGGTCCTCCAACAGCTCGCGCTCGATCGAGGTGTCCCCGGAGAACGCGATCCGCATCCCCTGCTTGAGCGGCTTGCCGTCCACGAACCGGCCCGGGTTGGGATAGGGGCACGCGGGCCGCTTGCGCGCGGGGCGCCAACTGCCCGCCCCGTAGCCGCTGTAGCCACCCGACTGCTGCCCGATCCGGGGTGCCGGCCGGTCGGCGGTCCACTCGGTCAGCGGCCGGCACTCGTGCAGCGGCAGCCGTACGCCGCCCAGTGCCGCCGCGCGCAGGCTCGGCCGGAACGCCTCGGCGAGCACGCGCGCGTCGTCCAGCGCATGGTGCGCGCGCTGCTGGACGACACCGAAGTGCGCCGCCAGGGACTCCAGTTTGTGGTTGGGCAGCGGCAGGCTCAGCTCCTTCGACAGCGCGATGGTGCACAGCCGCTGACGGACCGGGGGCTCGATCTGCACGCGCGCGTACTCCCGCGCGATCATCTGCCAGTCGAAGACCGCGTTGTGCGCGACCAGTACCCGGCCCTCCAGGCGGGTCGCGAACTCCTCGGCGATGTCCTTGAAGAGGGGTGCGCCCTCCAGGACGTCACTCGTCAGACCGTGGATCCACACGGGGCCGGGATCGCGCTCCGGGTTGACCATCGTGTACCAGTGGTCCTCGACCTCGCCGAGCGCGTCCAGACGGTAGACGGCCGCGGAGATTATCCGGTCGTCCCGGGCCAGGCCCGTGGTCTCCACGTCAACGACCGCGTATCCCTGGGGATACGCGGCCGGCCACGGAGTGGCTGCGGACACTGCGGGCGAGTGGTCTTCGAGCATGGTCACTGAGGATACGGGCCGCCACTGACAGTCCTGTCCCTCAGGTGGCCTGTACCGCCCGCCCGTTCGGGTCCGCCGAATGCACGTGCGCGTGGCTATGGACCTTTTGCCCGCCCGGTGCAAGCGTGCTGCCCGCCTGGCGGATGACGGCCTACGAAGGGCGGTACGGCGTATGGCACGCGTACGGTACGGCGCACGGACGGAGGCGGAGATCGCCGCCGCACGCACAGCGAGCTCCAAGCTCCCCGACATCTGGTCCACCGGTGTGGTGGCCGTCTGGGAGAGCGACCCGGACGCGGTCGCGGCGGTCCTCCCGCCGCCCCTCAAGCCGACCGGTCGGCCCCTGGTCCGGGTGAACATCAGCAAGGTCGAACTGACCGGATACCCCCTGGGCGCGGGCTCGTTCGCGGTCGCCGCCGCGCACGACGGCGTCGAGGGCTGGTACCCCCTGGTGATGCCGATGACCCACGAACGGGCCCTCACCGGCGGCCGTGAGGTCTTCGGAGAGCCCAAGAAACTCGGCGAGGTCACCGTCGAACGCGTGGGCCTCGTCGTGCACGCGTCCCTCGCCCGGCACGGCATCGCCTTCGTGGAGGTCCGCGGCGCGATCAGCGAGGAACTGCCCCTCCCCGAACCGACGCAGAAGACCGACTTCTACTTCAAGTTCCTTCCCGCGGTGGACGGTTCGGGCTTCGACGCCGACCCCGTGCTCGTGCACTGCCTGCGCAACGAGAAGGTCCGCCGCCTCGAACGCGTCACCGGAGACGTAGTCCTGCGCGAGTCCATGTACGACCCGGTCGCCGACCTCCCCGTGCGCACGCTCATTGACATCACCATCGGCGAGAAGACCAGCGACCAGCGCGGCAAGGTCGTCGAACGGGTCGACGCGCAGGCCCTGTTGCCGTACATCCACCAGCGCTACGACGACCCGCAGCAGATCCACGACGGACCGCCGGAGGGGAGCGCCTGATGGAGCTGAGGGAGGGTCAGGTCGCCGTCGTCACCGGGGCCGCGAGCGGGATCGGGCTCGCGATGGCGCGACGGTTCGCCGCCGACGGGCTCAAGGTGGTCCTCGCCGACGTCGAGGAGGGCGCCCTCGACAAGGCCGCCGCCGATCTGCGCGCGGACGGTGCCGACGTGCACGCGCGCGTAGTTGACGTCGGTGTACGCCAACAGGTCCTGGATCTCGCCGAGTCGGCCTACGAGACGTACGGCGCCGTCCACGTCCTGTGCAACAACGCGGGGGTCGGCTCGGGCGCCGAGGGCCGCATGTGGGAGCACGAACCGAACGACTGGCAGTGGGCGTTCGCCGTCAACGTGTGGGGCGTCTTCCACGGCATCCAGGCGTTCGTGCCGAGGATGATCAAGTCCGGTCAACCCGGTCATGTCGTCAACACGTCCTCCGGGGACGGCGGTATCGCCCCGCTGCCCACCGCCTCCGTGTACGCCGTCACCAAGGCGGCCGTCGTGACGATGACCGAGTCCCTGTACGCCCACTTGAAGGCGGAGCACGCGCGCGTGGGCGCCTCGGTGCTTTTCCCGGGGCCGCACATGCTGCGCACGGGCCTGTGGGAGTCGCACCGCAACCGGCCCGACCGGTACGCGAAAGAGCGGCCCCGTAGGACCCCTTACCGCAGCCTCGACCAGTGGGAGACCGCGATGAAGGCGGCGGGCAAGGAGGTCGCCTTCACGCCTGTGGAGGAGGTCGCCGAACTCGTCGTGGACGGCATCCGCGCGGACCGCTTCTGGCTGCTGCCCGAGAGCGAGCACAGCGACGCCCAGATCCGGGCACGGGCGGGCTCGATGCTCGACCGGGCGAACCCGTCGTACCTAGAGAGCTTCATCCTGGACTGAGGGGGCTGTTGTGACCGACCAGGAGCCGTACCTGATCATCTCCTCCGACTGCCATGCCGGGCTGCCCACCGAGGAGTACCGGGCCTATCTGGACGCCCGGTTCCACCGGGACTTCGACGAGTTCCTCGCCGGACGCGACCGGCGCCGCGAGGAGATGACCCAGCTCGGCATCCGCAACGAGGCGTTCGCGACCAAGTGGTTCCAGGACAACGAGGAAGGCCTGCGCGGGGGTTGGGACACCGCGCAGCGCCTCAAGGAGCTGGACGGGGACGGGGTCGCCGCCGAGGTGGTCTTCCCGGACGCCGACGCCGTGGACAGCCAGACGGCCGCGCCCTTCGGAGTCGGTCTCGGCCTCTCCGGCGACCAGGACCC
>Ga0307507_10011899_pt1 | contig 10875 bp, 7 predicted proteins | sample 7_EM_MG_FD_207223 | JGI IMG/M metagenome (GOLD analysis project Ga0307507, IMG submission 207223) | Populus trichocarpa ectomycorrhiza microbial communities from riparian zone in the Pacific Northwest, United States - 7_EM | ecosystem: Host-associated > Plants > Roots > Unclassified | place... | reverse complement strand
CCAGCCAGGAACGCGAGCCCGGCGAAGAACAACGTGAGCTTTTCGGCCTGGCCGGGGGTAGCGATGGGCAGCAGACCCCCGGCCACGAGCACGAAGAGGATCGCGCCGAAGACCGCGCCGATGATCGGGCGGAAACCACCCGAAAGGATCGTCACGAGCGCGCCCTGGTCGAACCCCACTTGGACCCGTTCCCGGTTGGTTATCCGTACCATGACGCTCACGATCGCGCCGATGCCACCGCACGCGAGGCACACGGTCAACTGTGAACCGATTTCGAACCTCAGCGGCAGCGCTTTCATCAGGACGACGCCGAGACCGGCTACCACCGCGCCGAAGAAGATCCCCAGCAGATACCGCACGAGAGCCGACTTCATCGCGGCCCCGTGCGCATAGTGCTCGATCTGCCTGGTCTCTTTTTTCGCCGATCCGACCGCGGACGCGACTCGCCCGAGCTGCTCGGATCCGCGCCCGCCCGGGATCATCGCATCGAGCACGCTGAGCAAGTGGGCGCCGGTGGTGTAGATACCCTGCGCAAGAATTTCCTGGCTCTGCCCGCGCAGCAGCACCGAGTACTGCCGCTCGACCCTGCGGGCCGAGCGGAAGACGTCGTCGAAGGCGGGCGTGCTCTCGCTCGGGTCGTAGAAGAGCCTGGTTTTGTACTCGACGTCCTTTCCGTCCGCTGTGCCGTTCACCGCCGCGCGGTCGTCACCCTTCGGCGTCGGCGGGGACTTGGCCACGAGCAGCAGGGCCGCCCGGAAATTGAGGGCGTAATACTCCTCCACTATCCGCCCCTGGTTGACCTCGAACGCATCACGCACGTCACCGAATCCCTCCCGGCCCGGCTCCTGATGGGCGAGAATCAGATCGTGGACCGACGGTGATTTGCTACTTGGCTTGACATCCGGCGATGATCCCTCACCGCGCCGGGACGCACCTTCCTGAATCATCCGATCTTGAGGTGGTATTTCCGTTGTCATCTCGCCCTCCCTCGAACGACACTCGAGCATTGCCGCTATAGCGAACAAGTCCACTTTCGCCATGACCGTGTTACGCAAATCGGTCGTCCCGCCCGATTCACATATCGGAAACACCCAAGTGGCCCAAGGAAATAACGACGGCGCCGCATGGTCGTCACGACTCGCTGAAGGCGGAAATTCCCGCCCCGGCCGGATGCGCTGGTCCGCATTGACCGATCATCGGGACGCCTCTTGGCGCGGCGCCGACCGCCGCACCAGGATGGCGCCCATGGCCGAGATCAGCTTCGCCGAAGCCACCCGCACCTGGGTGCTCAACGCCGCGTCGAGCACGTACGCGTTCCGGCTCGACGAGGACGACGCGCCCAGCCATGTGTACTGGGGGCCCGCGCTCACCGCGGCCGAGGTCGGCGAACTCGGCGTCACGACCCAGCCGTGGTGGGACGGCTTCAACGACCCGAACGAAGGGCTCGACGAACTCGCGGCCGACGGCGGCACCCGATATTGGACGCCCGCGCTGCAGGTTCGCTTCGCCGACGGGACCCGGGCGCTGGAGTGGCGCTACACCGGCCACGAAATCACCGGCGACCACCTGCGCGTCGACTTCGCCGACCGCCACTGCCCGCTGCGGATCGCCCTGCACTACCGGATCCCGCACGGCACCGACGTCATCGAGCGCTGGACCGAGCTGGCGGGCGACGCCGAGGTCGTGCGCGCGGACTCGGCCAGCTGGGCGCTGCCGGTGCTCGACGACTACCGGCTCAGCCACGTCACCGGGCGCTGGGCCGCGGAGACCCAGCTCGAGCGGGTGCCGGTGGCCCACGGGGAGACCGTGTTCGCCAGCCGCCGCGGGATCACCGGCCACCACGCCAATCCCTGGGTGATGGTCGACGACGGCACCGCGACCGAGGACCACGGCGAGGTCTACGGCGTCGCGCTGGCGTGGAGCGGATCGTGGCGGATGACCACGACCCGCTCCAGCACCGGACGCCTGAGCATCAGCGGCGGGTTCGGGCAGGACGGCGTCGTCCACCGGCCGCCCCTGACGACGCCGGTGATCGCCGGGCTCTACACCCGCGGCGGGTTCGGCGCGGCGAGCCGGGCGTGGCACGACTACGTCCGGCAGCACGTCCTGCCGCATCCCGAAGAACTGCGCCCGGTGCTCTACAACTCTTGGGAGGCAACGGGTTTCGACGTCACCGAGGCCGGACAGCGCGCCCTCGCCGAGCGGGCGGCGTCACTCGGCGTCGAACTGTTCGTGATGGACGACGGCTGGTTCGGCGCCCGCACCGGCGACCACGCCGGGCTCGGCGACTGGCACGTCAACGAGGAGCGCTTCCCGGACGGGCTCAAGCCGCTGGTCGACGCCGTGCACGGGCTGGGCATGAAGTTCGGCATCTGGGTCGAGCCCGAGATGGTCAACCCGGACAGCGATCTCTACCGCGCGCACCCCGATTGGGTGCTGCACCACCCGCACCGGAAACGCTCCGAGCTGCGCCGCCAGCTCGTGCTCAACTTCGCTCGCCCCGACGTCGCCGCCTGGGCGCACGGCTGGCTCGACGCGCTCGTCGGCGACCACGGCGTCGACTTCCTCAAGTGGGACATGAACCGGCCGTTCAGCGAGGCGGGCTGGCCGGGCGAGCCGGACCAGGACCGGCTGTGGGTCGAGCACACCCGCGCGGTGTACGCGCTGATGGACCGGCTGCGCGCCGACCATCCCGGGCTGCGGATCGAGGCGTGCAGCGGGGGCGGCGGACGGATCGACCTCGGTGTCATGGCCCGCACCGATCAGATCTGGACCTCGGACAACACCGACGCGCTCGACCGGCTCCGGATCCAGCACGGCTACAGCCAGCTCTACCCGGCCCGCGCGATGTCGGCGTGGGTGACCGACAACCCGAACTTCGTTACGCAGCGGTCGATCCCGCTGCGGTTCCGGTTCCACGTGGCCATGGCAGGTGTGCTCGGTGTCGGCGGCGACATCGTCGAGTGGTCCGATGAGGACCTCGCCCTCGCGCGCGAGCAGATCGCGCGCTACCGCGACATCCGCCCGGTCGTGCAGCACGGCGCGCTGTACCGGCTGCGGCCGCCGTCCGGCGACGGGCTCGTAGCCCTGCAGTACGTCCTCGGCGACCGGTCGGTCGTGTTCGCCTATCGGCAGGCCACGCACTTCAACGCACCCACGCGACCGTTGCGGCTGGCTGGTCTGGACCGGTCGGCGCGCTATCTCGACGCCGGCTCCGGACGGGTGCACAGCGGAGCCGTCCTGCTCTCCGACGGCCTGCCGCTCACGCTGCCGAAGGGTGACTTCGCCAGCACCGTGATAACCCTGACCCGCCAGGACACCCACTAAAGATCAGATGTATTGACCCGCGTTCGGCGACTTCGATGCCGTTTCGCGCTTGACAGCATCCGATACGTCCGATCGAATGCGTCATACATCACATATCACAGTCCTGGAAGGTGGCGGGTCATGAGAAGGTCCCTGGTGCTGGGAGCAGCGGCGCTCCTAGCGTTGAGCGCATGCTCGGTCGGGTCGAACACCGGCAGCACCGGCGGCGACAAGGAGATCACCTTCCTGACGTTCGAGACGCCGAACCTCACCCCGGCCTACTGGGACGCCGCGATCAAGCGCGTCACCGACAAGAACCCCGGTATCAAGGTGAACAAGCTGGTCGCGCCCACCGCGGACGGCCGCACCTCCTACGCCAAGCAGCTGCTGCAGTCCGGCCAGTTCCCCGACGTGATGATCGCCGTCGACCCGACCGGTTTCGCCGAGGCGGGCAACCTCTACGCGTGGCAGCCGGACGAGCTCAAGGACTTCCAGTTCCCGACAGCCAACCCGATCAAGGGCCAGTACTACCAGCTGCCGGCCAACACCCAGACCATCCCGCCGATCTACTACAACAAGAAGATGTTCGCCGACGCCGGCATCACGGCGTCGCCGAAGACGTGGGACGAGCTGGTCGCCGACTCCGAGAAGCTGAAGGCCAAGGGCTACACGCCGTTCACCATCGGCGGCGGCAAGGACGGGTTCCCGTCGTCGATGATCCTCACCGGCCTGGTCAGCACCGAGGTCTACAACACCATGCCGGATTGGCTGACGCAGCGCCGCGCGGACAAGGTGAAGTTCACCGACGCGCCGTTCCAGAAGGCGTTCCAGAAGCTGGGAGACCTCGCCGCCAAGGGTTACGTGGACAAGACCCAGGTCTCGCGCGACTACGCCGCCACCGAGCAGGCGTTCCTCGACGGCAAGAGCGCGATGTACCCGATGGGCAACTGGTTCGCCGCCAACGCCGACAGCAAGAAGCACGACTTCGACATCGGCGTGTTCAACTTCCCCACCGAGGACGGCAAGCTCGTGGTGCCCGCCTACACCGGCGGCGGCATGATCGTCAGCTCGAAGGCCGCGAACCTCGACGCCGCCAGGAAGTTCGCGCTCGGCTTCCAACTCGACAAGGACCAGCTCGACGCGTCAGTGAAGGCCGACGGCCTGTTCCCGGCGATCAAGGGCTACACCCCGCCCGCCGACGTCGGCCCGGTCTTCAAGGCGGGCTACGACCTCTACACCGAGGCCGTGCAGCAGAACGCCGTCGTGCACGCGTTCCGCTGGGAAACCGCGGACGACGGGCTGCTCTCGGGCCTCAAGGACAAGGTCGACCAGGACGCGCAGGACGTGATCACCGGACACAAGTCGGTGACCGACGCGAGCGCGTTCCTGGACACCGAGTGGGCGAAGGCGGGCTGAGAGCCTCCGATGGCCGCCGACATCGCCGACGCGCCCGCTCCGCCTCGCACCGGACGACCCCGGCCCGCCCACGGCAGGAATCGCAAGCCGATCCTGCCGCGGGTGTGGCACTTCGCCTCGTTCGGCGCCCCGGGCGTGCTGATCTACCTGTGCTTCGTGATGGCACCGATCCTGATCAGCTTCTGGTACAGCCTCACGAACTACAACCCGTTCAACCCGCCGATCAAGTTCGTCGGCTTCGAGAACTACGTGCTGCTGTTCTCCGACGAGCAGTTCCTCACGGCTTTGAAGATCACCACGATCCTCACGCTGATCGTGGTGATCGTGCCGAACCTGCTGGGCCTGGGCGTCGCGCTGCTGCTGGACCGCAAGGGCTGGCTCTACAACGCGTTGCGCAGCGTGTTCTTCACTCCGGTCATCCTCAGCTCGGTCGTCGTCTCGATCGTGTGGTCGCGGCTCCTGGACGACCAGGGGCCGCTGAACGAACTGTTGCGCGCCTTGGGGGTCGCGTCTCCCCCGGGCTGGCTGTCCGATCCGGACCTCGCGATCTACTCGGTCGCCTCGATCGTGTGCTGGCAGCAGCTCGGCTTCTGCGTCGTGGTCTACCTGGCCGGGCTGCAGGGTGTCCCCACCGAACTGCTGGAGGCCGCGGAGATCGACGGCGCCGGCCCGTGGCGCAGGTTCCGCGCGGTCACCTGGCCGTTGCTGGCGCCGTCGCTGACCATCAACACGGTGGTGCTGCTGATCTCGGCGTTCAAGACCTACGACTACGTCAAGGTGATCACCAACGGCGGCCCGGGATCCGGCGCCACCGCGACGATCGCGTTCGACGTCCTGCAGACCGGCTTCGACTCGAACCACGTCGGGTACGCCTCGGCGATGGCCGTGCTGATGCTGGTGATCGTGGCCGTGGTGACCACGATCGTGCTCAACTTCCTCCGCCGCCGGGAGGTGGACCTGTGAGCCGGGTGCGTCCAGTCGCCGCTCTTGTGGTGAGCGCGCTGTTCTTCGTGCCGCTGTATCTGGTGCTGGCCAACGTGTTCAAGCAGGGCGACCTCATCGCGAAGTCCCCGGCGTCACTCCCGATGCCGCCGACGATCTCGAACATCCACGCTGTGCTGACCCGGCCGGACGGGCTGTTCTGGGTCAGCCTTACCAACAGCATGGTCGTGACGCTGCTGTCGATCCTCGTGCTGACGGTGCTGTCCGCGATGCTCGGGCACTACCTGGCGCGGTCGTCGAAGCGGTGGACGAAGGTGCTGACCCTGATTCTGCTGGCGGGCCTGATGATCCCGCCGCAGGTGATCCTGATCCCGATCACCGACGTCCTGCGGATCACGCACACGATGGCGACGTTGCAGGGGCTGATCCTGTTCAACGTCGGCTATTACGTCCCGTTCGGCGTCTTCGTGTTCACCGGCTTCATCCGCTCGGTGCCGGTAGAGCTCGAGGAGGCGGCGCTGCTCGACGGCGCCAGCAGGATGCAGGTGTTCTGGCGGGTGGTGTTCCCGCTGCTGCGCCCGGCGACGGCGTCCGTGCTGATCTTCCTCGGCGTGTGGATCTGGAACGACTTCATCGACCCGCTGATCATCCTCGGGCCGAGCCAGGGCACCACGATCACGACCGGCATCTATCGCTCGATCGGTCAGTACCAGGCGGACCTGGGCAGTGTGTTCGCACTGATGTTCCTGGCGACGCTGCCGGTGCTGATCTTCTACCTGGCGCTGCAGAAACAGTTCGTGAAGGGCCTGACCGGCGGCGCCACCAAGGGCTGAGCTGAAGGACGCCTTCATTGCGCTCAATCCACTGAAGGCGTCCTTCGCTGGATCCAATCCACCGAAGGCGTCCTTCAGCTCTCGGTGACCTTGCCGTCCACCACTTCCAGGCGGCGGGTGACCTGCACGGCGTCGAGCATGCGGCGGTCGTGGGTCACCAGCAGGAGCGTGCCGGGGTAAGTGTCCAAAGCGGACTCGAGCTGCTCGATCGCGGGCAGGTCCAGGTGGTTGGTCGGCTCGTCGAGCACCAGGAGGTTCACCCCGCGCGCCTGCAGCAACGCCAGCGCCGCCCGCGTCCGCTCCCCCGGTGACAACGTCGCCGCCGGACGCAGCACATGCACGGCCTTCAGCCCGAACTTCGCCAGCAACGTCCTGACGTCGGCGTCCGGCAGCTCCGGCACTTCGCGAGCGAAGGCGTCCGCCAGTGGGACGTCGCCGAGGAACAGCCGCCGGGCCTGGTCGACCTCGCCGACCACGACGCCCGGCCCGAGCGCCGCAGCGCCGGAGTCCAGCGGCACGCGGCCGAGCAGCGCCGCCAGCAGCGTCGACTTCCCGGCGCCGTTCGCCCCGGTGATCGCGACCTTGTCCGCCCAGTCGATCTGCAGGTCGACCGGCCCGAGCACGAACTCCCCGCGGCGAACCGTCGCGCCGCGCAGGGTGGCGACGACCGCGCCCGCCCGCGGGGCCGCGGCGATCTCCATCCGCAGTTCCCACTCCTTGCGCGGCTCTTCGACGACGTCCAGCCGCTCGATCATCCGGTCGGTCTGGCGAGCCTTCGACGCCTGCTTCTCGGTGGCCTCGCTGCGGAACTTGCGCGCGGACTTGTCGTTGTCGGGCGCCTTCCGGCGAGCGTTCTTGACGCCCTTCTCCATCCAGGCGCGCTGCATCCGGCCGCGCGATTCGAGCGCGGCCTTCGTGCCCGCGAACTCCTCGTAGTCCTCGCGCGCGTGCCGGCGCGCGACCGCCCGCTCCTCCAAGTAGGCCTCGTAACCACCGCCGTAGAGGTTGACCTGCTGCTGCACGAGGTCCAGTTCGAGCACCTTGTCGACGGTCCGGGCGAGGAACTCGCGGTCGTGGCTGACCAGCACGGTCGCCGCGCGCAGCCCGGTGACGAACCGCTCCAGCCGGGCCAGGCCGTCCAGGTCGAGGTCGTTGGTCGGCTCGTCGAGCAGGAAGACGTCGTAGCGGCTCAGCAGCAACGACGCCAGCCCGGCGCGCGCCGCCTGTCCACCGGACAACGACGTCATCGGCTGGTCGAGGTCGACGGCGAGGCCCAGGTCCGCGGCCACCTCGCCTGAGCGCTCGTCGAGGTCCGCGCCGCCCAGCGCGAGCCAGTGGTCCAGCGCCGTCGCGTAGACGTCGTCGGAGCCGTCCTCACCCGCGGTCAACGCCTCGGTCGCCAGGTCCAGCGCCAACTGAGCTGCGGCGACCCCGGTGCGGCGGGCCAGGAACGCGCGCACGGACTCGCCTTCCCGGCGTTCCGGCTCCTGCGGCAGATGGCCGACGGTCGCGGTCGGCGGGTTCAGCCGGATCTCGCCGTGGTCCGGCTTCTCCAGCCCGGCCAGGGTCCGCAGCAGGGTGGACTTCCCCGCGCCGTTGACCCCGACCAGCCCGATCACGTCGCCGGGCGCGACGACCAGGTCGAGGTCCGAGAAGAGGGTGCGTTCGCCGTGGCCGGCGGCGAGATCCTTCGCGACGAGTGTTGCGCTCATGAGGAACCCGAGTCTACGGAAGTCCGTGAAGGCCACCTTGAGGGACTTGGTTTCCCTCAAGGTGGCCTTCACGGACTTGGGCCAGCTGCGCTCCCGGGCCGTTCGGGGGTACCGACGGTGAGTACGGCGTGGCACCTTGATCACTCGGTGTATGTAGCCTGTTCTGTTGTCAGGAGTGTTAGTGAGGTCGGTGACGAAGATGGCGGAACCCGTTCCCCCGGTCGCGGCCGCCCGCCGGCCGAAGCCGAGCGAGACCCGCTTGTCCGCGCCCCGGCCGACGGTCAGCAGGCGCCGCGAGGTCAGCCACGCCAGCGCACGGTCGTTGTTGATGACCGTGCTCGGTGAGTACGCGCTGCCGCGTGACCAGCCGGTCTGGACGTCGATGCTGGTCGAGGTGCTCGGCACCCTCGACATCGAGGAAAAGTCCGCCCGCCAGGCGCTGGCCCGGTCGGCTGCCGAGGGCTGGGTCGTCTCCGAGCGCGTGGGCCGGCGGGTGCGCTGGTCGCTGACCCCGCCGGGCCGCCGTCTGCTCACCGAGGGCGCCGACCGGATCTACGCCTTCGGTCGCGAAGCCCGCAGCTGGGACGGCCGCTGGCTGATGCTGATCGTCTCGGTGCCGGAGTCCAAGCGCGATCTGCGCCATCGCCTGCGCACCCGGCTCACCTGGGCCGGTTTCGGCTCGCCGGTCGCCGGGGTCTGGGTCAGCCCGGACCTGACCCGCCAGCGCGAGGCCGAGCAGATCGTCAACGACCTCGAGCTCGACGCCCAAGCCATGTCGTTCACCTCGGCCTACGGCGAGATCGGCGAGCAGGAGACCATGGTCGCCCGGTCCTGGGACCTCTCCGAGCTCAAGGACCGCTACGAGGACTTCATCGACCGCTTCACCGGCCTGCACCCCACCGGCGGCCGGCACGTCCTGCGCGCGCAGACCGAGCTCGTCCACGAGTGGCGCCGCTTCCCGTTCCTCGACCCGCAGCTCCCCGCCGAACTGCTCCCGGCGAAGTGGAGCGGAACGAAGGCCGGGGAACTGTTCCATCACAAACACGTCGACTGGCGTCCGGAAGCCCAGCAGTATTGGGACGACCTCCTCAAAGCCGAAGAAGCGGATTGACACATGGGTGACCTGGTCCGGCTCGAACGCGACGGCGGGCTGGCCGTCCTCACCATCGACGCTCCCCCGCTGAATCTCTACAGCGCTGAGCTGCAGCAGCAGTTCAGCGACGTGATCGGGCGTCTTGAGAGCGAGCCCGCGCGGGCGCTGCTGATCCGCGCCGAGGGCAAGATCGTCAGTGGCGGCGTGGACGTCTCGCTCTTCGACGCCCAGGGCTCGCCCACCGAGGCCAAGGTCCTCTTCGACGAGATGCTCGCGGTGCCGGACCGGATCGCCGCACTCGAGTTCCCGACCGTCTTCGCCGCCCACGGCCTCTGTCTGACCTGGGCCTTCGAGGTCGCCGTCGCCTGCGACCTCATCCTCGCCGGGGAACGCGCGAAGTTCGGCCTGGTCGAGAAGGTCGTCGGCCTCACCCCGACCATGGGCGGCACGCAGCGCCTCGCCGCGCGCGCCGGTGTCGGGCGGGCCAAGGAGTTCGTCATGACCGGCGGCACCTACGACGCCGCCACGCTCGAACGCTGGAACGTCGTGAACCGCGTGCTCCCGGACGACGGCTTCGACGAGGCCGCGCGCGCGTTCGCCCGCCGTCTCGCCGAGGGCCCGACCCGCGCGCACGTGGCCACCAAGCGCGTCCTCGAGCACTTCCAGCACGGCGGGGTGCCCGAGGCCAACGCCCACATCACGACCATCGCCGCGGAGCTCTTCGACACCGAAGACCTCCGCGGCGCGGTCAAGTCGTTCCTCACCGACGGCCCTGGCAAGGCCACCTTCAGTGGTCGCTAGGGCCGCTGCCCGACCTGGTCGACGAACGCCTTCGCCGTCACCGCGCCGGAGTTCGTCCCCAGGAACGTGAACGTGTTCGCGTCGAAGACGAGCACCATCGGCGTGGCTTCCGGGAGCGAGCCCGGCGGGTTCGGCCAGGTGATGCCGACCCCCGGACGCCCCGCCGCGTCCGTGACGTGGTCGATCGCCTTCAGTCCGGGCACCCTCGCCGCGGCCTGGAACAGCGCCGCGTAGGAAGCGGGCGGGAGGACCGTCTCGTCGGCGAGGGCCCACACGTCCTTGCCGAGGGCGTTGACATCGCCTTTCTCACCGCTTTGGTGCTTGGTGAGGTAGGCGAACATCGCGTCGGCGGTCGTCGGCAGGTCCGTCCGGTAGACGGGCGTGGGCGTGCAGGGGTTCGGGTCGATCGTCCCCTCGAGCTTCGGGTTGTTCGCGCCGTAGATCCGCGAGTGACCGTTGAAGCAGCCCGACGTCTTGGTGCCTTCGATCAGGTTGTCGCGAGTGCCGTCGACCGACAGCCACACCTCCCGGACGTGCTGGTCCGCCTGGTACGTCTGCACATACAGGAACTGGTCCGGACGTGGCGGCTTGGCGGGCATCTTGAGCGCCGCGGCCGCCGCTTCGCTCAGCACCCGCACCGGGTCGGCGTTCGCCACACCGACACCGACGCCGACCTGGTCGGCCGGGCCGAGGCTGAGCACGGCGGTGGCCGCCGCGGCAAGACCCGCAGTCACGCCCGCAGCCCAGAACCAGCGCTTCGCACGGCCGGGAC
>Ga0307507_10011898_pt1 | contig 10876 bp, 8 predicted proteins | sample 7_EM_MG_FD_207223 | JGI IMG/M metagenome (GOLD analysis project Ga0307507, IMG submission 207223) | Populus trichocarpa ectomycorrhiza microbial communities from riparian zone in the Pacific Northwest, United States - 7_EM | ecosystem: Host-associated > Plants > Roots > Unclassified | place... | reverse complement strand
TGATTGATTAACAAAGTTTGAATACACATTGAAATAAAAAGATACAATCTTATTATGAATGGAAGTCCACAACATAATAACTAATCAGAAGTCAAGGATTATCCTAGGATTCACACATATATTAATAGAAGATAAATTTAACTTGTATTAGGATTGAATATGTTTCTTTATCTAATATCAATATCTATATAAAATTAGAATTAGAATTATATATGTAAGTAAGATTCAAACTCTATAATAGTATAAATAAAGTCAAATACTATATGAATGATGGTCAACCCTATATTTTCAAATTCATGCAATCTACATTCTTTTCCCCTCAAGAGGTTTTATTTCTTTTCTTGCTTTATTTGTTGCTTTATTTATTTTCTATACTTAAGTTTCTTGCAAACTCCATCTCTTTTAAAACTCATATATTTTCTTATACGATGGTTTTTTTTTACAACAAATTACCTTTATTAAGGGTATGAGATCAAGAATCCTCATTTTATTTGATTAAAGAAAGTTGTCATCTCGTCGCAAGTTTAGTCCTAAGTAAAATTAACTAGCAGCATAATAAATTGGCACACCTAGTGGGACAAAAATTCAAAATTTGTTCCGTAAGCAATTAAAATATGCCTCCAAGAAAAAATACAAGTGAACTTATCCTTGCTGAATTGGATGAATAATAAGTACAAACAATAAAGGAATGTCATTTTCTTAGTTGTGAAGAGCTTGAAAGTCCACCATCCTTAGATTTTAGTGCTCAATCGATGGTAAGCACTCCTAGATATGGGTCTTTATCATTTAGACTTATCTCTAGTGACCCTCTATAGTCCCTTACATTCTTATTGGTTCTAATGGGGTCATCACCACTAACCACATATAAACAAATTGATGAATCAATACCCTATACATAGTTGTACATATATCCATTGTATGGGTCAGGTGGTGTCATATAGATATGAAAAATTTTAGCCAACCAATTATGGTTGCTCTTGAAGAAGCATCTTATTATCAACATATAAATCTTTCTAATGCTAATATGAAGGCTTTCTAAATGGAGATGAAGAAGATGGCTAACATGTCCTACCAAAATAACAATAGTGGTCAATTGAACCATACAAGCTATATATGATTAATTGAATCAAATATATAATAAAATTTATAAGAATAGGCTTAGTAACACCTACACGTACATATCGCAAGGATAGATCCTAAAGAATTCTACAATAATGAGCACTCTAGTAGGGGTGTTCGAAATGAGTATACCTATTACGAGGGTATTTCTCAGCATATCAAACACAAGAATAAATATAGCCTAACTTGGAGGTGATAGCTCCTAACACGCTAGCCACTCGTTAAGTATACAAACAACCATAAGCCAACTACTTATCCTATAGAATTTTTATCACACACCACAATTTGTTACTAAGCAATTTTATGCCCTACAAGTTGTGTTATAATAAAGGAACCTCAATATCTTTGCTCAACAATTTCTTGCAGTTGACCAGTAATAAAAAAGAGGGATAGACATAATTGAACTAGCCCAACACTTAAGAGAGATGAAGATAGAAGTAGGATGGATAAAAAGACCTACTTATAATCAATCCATACCTTAAATGGGTTTATAGGCTACATATGATCCCTATAAGAATAAAAATTGTTGATTTCAAGTAATTTTTTTAAGAGGATAACCAATTAACAAGGGAACATATTACAAAATTCATAGATCAAGGTGTCAATAGTGCAACCAACCCTTTCATGAAGCTAAGATGTTTGGTTCTTTATTGATTAAAATAGTTTTTCATTGGTTCTCCATACTACTATCAAACTCAATCAATAGTTGGAAAAGATAGAAACTAATTTCTATGAGCGCTTCTAAAAGAAACAACTAAAATACATATTGGTTAATCTAGCCAAAATAGTCCAAACCCTAAAAAGGCTATAGAAAGTTATGCCTTATGATTTAGAAAATTAAAAACTAAGTGCATTGCAATTATAATTGATAATAAGAGCATAAAGTTACTACTACAAAGAATATAATAGAACATAAGAAAAAATGTTCATAGGAACTACTTATTTAGACATATACACCCTCACAAATAATGATGCTCGTTATGAGAAGATGTTTACAAAACAAGCAAAAAAAAGAAGCCAATAAGATGGACATTTCTTGTTGGCTATTCAGATAATATTGTGAGTTCTCACTCACTAACTGATTTAAACTCTAAAAGTTCGAAGAGGTTCAGTAATAGCTCATATATTTCCCTTAAATCAAGGATGAAAGACTGTTTAAGATTGTAACATTAAATAAGCCTAAAAGGCTATTAAACCTAATAGCAAAGAAGTAAACACTACCAAAATAGTTAAAGATTATGAGTACTCTTTTGATATTAAAGAGTTAGAGAGATCTTCAACATGTACGAGGGAAATTAAGCTATTTGGAAATCATATAACCCTTGCTGCTAATAAAAATAAGGAGAAACAATATTATAAATAGCATGACTATTAGAAGCACGTCATTAATGAGTGTGTGGTCTTCCAGAACCAAATTTAAAAGAATCCAGAGTCTGGACACATCTATTTTCTAGACAAAAAGATAAGGGTGGTTAATGATCCATTCCTTAAAATCACTATAGTAGTGGCTACCCCTAAGCTTGATGGGCTTCATACAAAGGGAAAACTCTAAAAGACAAAGGTTGATCGACAAGATGACTTCAACTTTGCCATACCAGTCTAATTGTTTTAAGATCAATATATGATTGTTAAAACTATTAATTCAATAATCTAATACATTCTTTTATTACTTAAGAAAATAGAAAGTCTAAAACAAATTACAATTTCCAAGTTTGAAATATTTCCATCTTTATAACCATAATGAAAAAAGAAGAAGTTCAAATACTTTTTGTGTTACTCATCATTTTAGCTTGATTTGAGTGTAAATGTTTTGATTAGTTTTGGAAAAAATAATTAAATGAAATTGTAATTATAAAAGTTATATTACATATATTATACCAAGTCATACTATAGTGGAAGATCCCATAAAAAGAAATAGCAATCATATCCTAAGAGATAACCTTTCATAGTTCTAGACTTCTAGCTAGAGAACTTTTTTCCCCATATACTTATCTTAAGTCTAAACTTCATAACCAAGTGTTTTCTCTTAGGCCTTTGAAACTTATGAATGAGATATTGCAGTATGTTCTAATTTTTTGATAAAATAGTTTAGGAATTTTATATTTTCTAAGTCTTGAAAGAAATATAGGATACTTACTTATCACTCATGATGACATTTCAAAAGTGTTTAAAAATGAACAATAACTGCTATCGATTAGATCGAGTCTTTAAAATTTTCCCCAACTATGGATACCTAATTAATTTTTTAATTACTTTATTTATTATTCCTTACATCTTTCATTAGGGAAAAAATAATAAAACATTAAAAGCTAATTGCTTTATTGTTAATTTTATATCCAATTGCATTGTGGGTTCATTTTATTTTATTTTTCTTTTGCTTTTTATTTTTGTCAATTAGCCTTCTTTTATTGTTGTCATTCCATATTTATTTTATTCCAGATTGACCTTAATAGTTTGTTTTGATGACTAGTTATGCGGTTCTTATGGGGTTAAAAAAATCATATCATTGGATTGGCGCTCAATTTTAAGAAAAATAGTTTGGATTTTTTATTTTTTAAAGGATTGAAAATGAAGGGACTACAATTGAAAATGAGGCAAAAAAAAAGTCCTTTTTTGTCCTTAAAGAGAAGAAGAGAAGAGATCATGCATGAAACCAAGGTGATAAGAGAGAAAAGAGAGAGGAAGAGAAATAAGAGAATAATGGGTCATTAGAGCTACACCGCAATCACGCGTTGCCTTTAAAGGAAGCCTCTTCTAAGACGATTTCAATGGCACCAAGAAGGCCTTCATTAGCGCTTGAAAAAAGTTGCATGCGCCTCCTAAAAGTGGTGGCTTCCTCACACGCCAACAAGAGTGTTACACATAACACACATTTTTTGCCCTCTTCGTTTAATTTAGTCCCTGATTGTTTAATAAATCTTCAATTTAGTCTCATATTTCATCCAACCCGAGTTCAATAAATGCCCAACCAAGGAGAGAAGAAATGAAGGGAAAAGAAAGAGACAAATGGTGCAACAAGGTTAGATTATTATGGTCTTATCCATGACTTAAGTTGTGAATTTTGACAAGTTAACCTGATTTGACCCGTGTTGATCCAATATATCACTATCTCAATATTTTTTTTATAAAAAATATCTTTTTGATTTTATTTTTAAAGCCAAATCATGTTTTTTTTTTTTTCAGGTTGTCCAAGTTACTTTTGGATCCACCAAGTCAACTTGATCAATTTAAAATCAAGCTAAGCAAGAAGTCGAGTTAAGATTTTGAAGATTGGTTCACTAGGTCTAGTTTAATAACACAATCAAATAGATTTCCATGGCTTGGACATTTTTTTTTAGAAAAAGTTATTTGTTTTCTTAGTTTTTGTTTTTCTATCTAGTTTGGCAAATTAAATATTATGCTTAATAATCTTATTTTTTTCTAATTTGTTTATGACTTTTATTGATTTTCCTTCATTTTTAGATTTTCTAATTTCTTTATATTAGTTTTTGTATTTATTTAAGGAATTGTAAACCTCTTAAAGAAGCACATTTCTTGAACAAAAAATATTTAGTAATAAAATTTTAAATTAGAGATTATACATGATATATTTTTTAGTATAATTTTGTGTTTTTATGCTTGCTATCTTTCTTGTGTTGTTCTTGTGTGCGTTAGTTGGTATTAAAGCTCATGTTAGTTGTTAATAGGTATGATGTTTATAATGGAAAGACTGAGCGTGAAAATAATTGTAAATTCTTAATTAGACATTTATGAGATTGAAGCAAGAAGAATTTGAACTCGAGGGCAATTTCTTTTTAACCTAAAGAGATTGATGCATGAGGATTTTTATGAAAAATTATTTGTTTTATTAATTATTTTTTATTTTTTTTCCTATGTAGTTTAAGAGATTAAATATTATGCCTAAAAATTTTATTTTTCCCAACTTGTTTAGGACATTTATTGCATTTCTTTTATTTTCAGATTTTCTAATTTGTTTAGGTTAATTTTTGAGTTTATTTAAAAGGTTGTAAATCTCTTAGAGACACAAACTACTTGAATAAAAAATAACAAGTAATAAAATTTTTAATTGGGATTTTAATATAATTATATATTCTTGTGCTTTCTGTTTTTTTTTATTGTTTTCCATCTATGTTGTAATTTTTCTTTTGGATTGATATCATTCTTTGAAAATATTGTTTCAACATTTTGTAGTTCTTGTTTTATAATAGACTTATTTAGGAGTAGATTTTAGCTACTTGGATCATAGTTATCAAGTTCGGCTTGGCCTAACAGATCAATCTAATGATTCGTTGATTTGGTGCCTAGCCTGATATCAATTTATTTTTTAATCAGGATGGACATTGATTCGATCAAATCTAGGTGACCGGTAGGTCAATTCATAAATTAGTAGACCTGATTAAATTTAGACAAGACCTGGTTCGGTCAACTCTAGAAATTCTTTTTTTTTTTCAATTTATATTGTTTCCACTTTTTAAAATTTTTGTTCAAAACAATCTCACTTTATTTTATTAAAAAAAACTTATTAAAACAATATTATTTTAGGATTGATCTGATCAAGACCAACCATGCTTCGAAACTAACCATATTTTAGCCCAAACAAAATCCATTAAAGAAACCTGAAATGTCGAAGGAGTGCATTTTCTGATTCTTTTATTTATACTCCACTTTAATCTTAGTGATCATTTATATTGGGACACCTGTTCGTTTTGTACTTATTTGTTTTTTTGGAATTAGACCCTTTTATTTACCAAATACATCTTTCAAATTGCAAGAAAAAAACCCCCAAGTGGGGTATTTTTTCATGTCAAAGTAGGTTTCGAAGGTGATGATGCCCAAAAACGCGGTTCAAAGCAAGCCCCATTTCCTTTCTTTCTTCGCCATAGACTCTGATCTGCTGAATCACAAGGAATTGTAATTTTTTTTTTTTCACATGGCTTCGACTTCTTCTTCAACAACCACTCCTCAAGAAAAATACGATGTGTTCCTTAGTTTCAGAGGAGAGGACACTCGTGTTTGTTTTGTCAGCCACCTCTATGCTGCTTTGAAGCGGAAACAAATCTCAACCTTCATCGATTACAAACTTAACAGAGGGGAAGAAATTTCTCCATCCCTTTTGAAAGCAATTGAAGATTCCAAGCTTTCTGTCGTTGTTTTCTCTGACAACTACGCGTCTTCCAAATGGTGCTTGGAGGAACTTGCAAAAATTCTTGAATGCAAGAAAGTTAAAGGGCAGATGGTTATACCCGTTTTCTATCGGGTTGATCCATCTCATGTTAGGAATCAAACTGGAAGTTTTGCCGATGCATTTGCTAGGCATGACCAGTTATTGAAGGAGAAGATGGAAAAGGTGCTCAACTGGAGAGCGGCCATGAGGGAGGCAGCCAATCTATCTGGGTGGGATTCACATAACATTAAGTAAGCTTCTGCTTTCTTGAATTTCAACTTGGGCTTTCATATTTTGAAACTCTAGTGTTTTCTGGCAATTGCATATTTGATTTATTTTAAAAAAATCATTTTTAATCTGATTTGTAGTAGTTTAAGAGTGTTTATTTTCATTAATTTATGTTGCATTATCAGTTACCGATAACAATGTACTTAGTCTTTGGGGAAATGATGATCTTTTTAAAGGTGTATGCATTGATTTTGCTAAAGAGTGCCTATTGTTCTGTTCTGGTTCTCTCCAACTAACAAATATGTGTTTTGTGTTTATTAGATCCGAGTCTGAATTTGTTGATGACATTGTTAGAGATATATTGAACAAATTGCATCAAACATCTATGAGTACTCATCATACGAGTCTGATTGGAATTGATGCACGTATTAAGAAGGTTGAAACTTTGTTGAAAATGGAGTCCCAAGATGTTCGGATTGTAGGGATATGGGGAATGGGTGGTATAGGTAAGACAACTATTGCTAAAGCGGTATATGACAATGTCTCTGCTCAATTTGAAGGGTTCCTCTTTGTTGCAAATGTTAGGGAAGAAATAAAAAGACATTCAGTGGTTGGTTTGCAGAAAAATATCCTTCCAGAATTACTAGACCAAGACATTCTGAACACTGGCCCTTTGAGCTTCGGAAATGCTTTTGTAATGGATAGACTTCTCCGTAAAAAGGTTCTTATTGTTCTCGATGATGTGGATAGTTCAAGGCAACTGGAAGAATTGTTACCAGAGCCACATGTTTCATTTGGTCCAGGAAGTAAAATTCTTTTAACAAGTAGGGATAAGCAAGTGCTTACGAATGTGGTCGATGAAATCTATGATGTTGAGAGATTGAACCACCATGAAGCTCTTCAACTCTTTAACATGAAAGCCTTCAAGAATTACAACCCCACAATTGATCATAGTGAGTTGGTAGAAAAGATAGTAGATTATGCACAAGGCAATCCTTTGGCTCTTATAGTTTTAGGTTCTGCTCTCTATGGTAGAAGCAAAGAGGAATGGTGTAGTGTTTTGAATAAGTTAGGGAAAGTTTCTAGCCGTGAAATTCAGAATGTGTTGAGAATTAGTTATGATGGGCTTGATGATGAACAACAAGAGATATTTCTTGATCTTGCATTCTTTTTCAATGGGGCAAATAGGGACCGTGTTACAAAAATTTTGGATGGTTGTTATTCAGCTGCTTGTTTGGATATAAGTGTTCTTTTTGAAAAGTCTCTCATCACCACACCTGGTTGCACAGTCAACATGCATGATTCACTACGAGAGATGGCTTTTAGCATTGTTCGTGAAGAATCTAAAATTCCAGGCAAACGTAGTAGGTTATGTGATCCTGAGGATGTATATCAAGCATTGGTGAAAAAGAAGGTTAAAGCTAAAGTCACTAACTATTCTTAATTTCCCGCATGTGATATTTTTACCATGTTGTTACATGTTTTCAAGTAGTCGGAGATGAGTATATTGTTTGCTTATTCTCTACCCTTGATTTTAGGGAACGGAGGCAGTTGAAGGCATATGCTTGGATATCTCTGAATCACGTGAAATGCACTTAAAATCTGATGCCTTTTCAAGGATGGATCGGCTAAGAATTCTCAAATTTTTTAATCATTTTTCCTTGGATGAAATTTTCATAATGGACAACAAAGATAAAGTGCACCTTCCTCATTCTGGCCTCGATTATCTTTCTGATGAGCTGAGATATCTCCATTGGGATGGGTTCCCTTTGAAAACCTTGCCACAAAGTTTTTGTGCTGAAAACATTGTTGAGCTTATTTTCCCTGATAGCAAGATTGAAAAGCTTTGGACAGGTGTACAGGTATGATCATGTCTATATATGAATTATAAATTTAAAGATAGTCAATCTTTTGTTATACTTTTCCCCCTTGTTTTGTTATGACAGGACCTTGTGCATTTAAGACGTATGGATCTCAGTGGCTCCCCATATTTGCTTGAAATCCCTGATCTCTCCATGGCCGAAAATATAGAGAGTATAAATCTTAAATTTTGTAAAAGTTTAATAGAGGTGAACCCCTCTATTCAATATCTCACCAAGCTGGAGGTCCTTCAGCTCAGTTATTGTGACAATCTTAGAAGTCTTCCAAGCAGGATTGGTTCGAAAGTTTTGAGAATTCTTGATCTATATCATTGCATTAATGTCAGAATATGCCCTGCAATTTCAGGAAATTCACCAGTTCTTAGAAAGGTTGATCTACAATTCTGCGCAAATATTACAAAGTTTCCAGAGATTTCTGGGAACATAAAATATCTATATTTGCAAGGGACGGCAATCGAAGAGGTGCCTTCATCAATTGAGTTTCTCACAGCACTTGTTAGATTGTATATGACTAACTGCAAACAGCTCTCAAGTATTCCCAGCAGCATCTGTAAACTGAAATCCCTTGAAGTTCTCGGGCTTTCAGGTTGCTCAAAACTTGAGAACTTCCCAGAAATCATGGAGCCCATGGAATCTTTGAGACGTCTCGAGTTAGATGCAACAGCTATTAAAGAGCTACCTTCATCAATTAAATATCTGAAATTCTTGACACAGCTTAAGCTAGGTGTAACAGCTATTGAAGAGCTATCCTCATCAATTGCACAACTGAAATCTTTGACACATCTTGATTTAGGCGGAACAGCTATTAAAGAGCTACCCTCTTCAATTGAACATCTGAAATGTTTGAAACATCTGGATTTAAGCGGAACGGGTATCAAAGAGTTACCAGAGCTTCCATCGTCACTTACAGCTCTAGATGTAAATGACTGTAAATCACTTCAAACCTTATCGAGGTTCAATCTAAGAAATTTCCAGGAGTTGAACTTTGCAAACTGCTTCAAATTGGATCAAAAGAAACTAATGGCAGATGTGCAATGTAAAATTCAGGTGAATCTTCATAAGTTCTCTCTGCTTCTCACGATCATCAATTATATTTTGAATCTCTAATTTCTCCTCTATGTTTTCGGTGTCACAGTCTGGAGAGATTAAAGGTGAGATTTTTCAAATCGTTTTACCAAAGAGTGAAATTCCACCATGGTTTCGCGGTCAAAATATGGGATCTTCAGTTACCAAAAAGTTGCCCTTAAACTGTCATCAGATCAAGGGAATTGCTTTCTGCATAGTCTTTGCATCTCCCACACCACTTCTGTCTGATTGTGCCAATTTTAGTTGCAAATGCGATGCCAAAAGTGATAATGGTGAACATGATCATGTCAATTTATTATGGTATGATTTGGATCCACAGCCAAAAGCTGCTGTATTCAAGTTAGATGATTCGGATCACATGTTATTGTGGTATGAGAGCACAAGAACAGGTCTTACTAGTGAATATTCTGGCAGTGAAGTTACATTCGAATTCTACGACAAAATCGAGCATTCCAAGATCAAAAGGTGTGGGGTCTATTTCCTATTTGATAAGAATCGATCCAGCAGTTGTGATGAGGATTCGAGCCACCAGGATGACAACTGACGAGATTTCACACCATTACTGGTGAGGGAATTCAATCTTCTTGGTTTAACTGCTACTGAAATATTCAAATTACTTCAAGACTGAGCTGGAAAAGTCTATATCCTACCTGTCTGATTATCTTGATGTCCTCCTTTGCTTCTTGAGTTTTGCCCATTTCATTCTCCTACAGGGCATCACATCTTCAATCTCTAACTCGATTCATCCGGTAATTCACCCCTTCCATTTTTATTATTTATTTTTTCTTCTTGAAAGTATTCTAGTTTTTATTGTCAGTACTGTTGTCTCAAATACACTAATTAATATTGGCGGAACAACGACCCCAATTTTATTTACACAACATTCTATGTATACCTCTACCTCTACCTCTTTTATTATTATTGAAAGTACAAGAAATTTTTTTTTTTTTTTTTGTATTTAACTAAAAATCGGACAGAATTTCCTCTATTATTTTTAGTACTAAGTTATCAATTCCAAAATATTTATAACTTGCAAACAGTAATTCCAATGTTTGTTCCACCATTTGAGACTTCCTTAATCTAACCATATGGACTTTTCATTTTCTTCAAGTATTACAAATAATATGACAAGTAAATTAGTTGCAACATAAGTCAAGACACACATGTTCATTTTTTTAAAAAAAATTGAAGGTAGACATGCTTCAACAACAATTATTTTAAATGTATTATCCATAATTAATTTAGATATGTAAATATATTTTTGGATACAAAATAATATTACGCGAAAATTTTTTCTAATTATATTATTTGATTAAATAAAAATATATAAATTCATGAATCTACTACTAAGCATTGTATTGCGCGAGATACTTTAACATTTATTTAATGTCTAATACAA
>Ga0307507_10011896_pt1 | contig 10876 bp, 1 predicted proteins | sample 7_EM_MG_FD_207223 | JGI IMG/M metagenome (GOLD analysis project Ga0307507, IMG submission 207223) | Populus trichocarpa ectomycorrhiza microbial communities from riparian zone in the Pacific Northwest, United States - 7_EM | ecosystem: Host-associated > Plants > Roots > Unclassified | place... | reverse complement strand
AAATCCACTCCATATAGTAAATAGGTGGTGGAGCTCCAGGACTCCAATACGGCTCCAGATTAATTATATACTATAAATAGTAAGTCTTGGCAGAGGGTAAGGAAAAGGTAAGGAAGGAAGAATATACTAAATTAACCCCAAAATCACAAAGCTTCTAAATAAGAAGCTTTGTAATCTTCTACCTTAATCAACTCCTTAAAGGCAGCATATGCGTCCTTATTGTGGCTCTTATTCTCGCCCTTATCTAGCTCTATAACTACTGGCTCACCTGGCCCACCTGGCTCCTCCGGAGCTGCCTCCGCTGCTGCATTTACTACCGCATTTGCCGCCGCTTCTACTACCGCCTTTATAGCTTCCTTTATAGCTTTTTGGTACGCAGCAACTCGAGCCTTTAAGGCCTCCTTTGGTGATACTATTTATGGTATAGGCTCTCTCTCTATAACTCCGACATCTGCATTATTAAACGTGCCCTTGCACGGAGGCCTATACCAGTGGCGGAGGCACTTATTGGCCTTAATAATATCTATTTGCAAGCAAGAGCGACGGTCCTCTAAGAGGATCTTACAGCTGCTAAAGAGTCGCTCGCACTTATCTAATATAGGCGGTATTATAAGTATATTAAGAGCAAACTAAGCAAGATCGGGCTAGCTCTTGTAGCGATCTAGCTAGTATTGTATAACGTTAAAATCGTTAGAGTTGCCTATACTAAGGCAGTTCGTTTCCAAATATTCCTAAAGACAGTTAGCAATAGTAATAGGCGCAGTAGTAACGTCGTCAGAGTGCACCGTTTTAAGGCGCTTATAATTGCAAGCAGAAGCGTAAGTCTTTGGCTTTGGTAATAGCTTTATAGAATTTTATATATTCACTAAGGGCGCGCCTTATAGCTTGCCTTTATATTTAAGCCAGAGCTCTCTTATAAGAGCTTCAACTTTTGGAATCTAAACCTTTTTATCTTCGTACTCCCCCCAGTTGTCTTAAAACCACTACATCTTAAGTGTTAGATTAAGAATAATTGCTATATAATAGGCGCTAGTATTATCTGCCTTATAGTAGTACTTTTTATACTTCTGCCAAGTAGCCTCTAAGCAGGCAGCTAATTGCTTATAGTTTTATAACTCTGCGGTTTGACGTTTTTGGACAGTAAGCTTAGTAAACTTTTGCTACATTTTTTTAAGCTCTAGTAGAAGCCAATTAAGAGTTTAGAAGTAATCTATAAGGCCTATATACTTGCCTTCTACCATAATAGTAGCCTTGTAAAAAGCTTTAAGGTAATTATATAGATGCTTAAGCTCCTGCCAATAACGTGTAGAGAGTAGGTTATCTTTACTAAGTACTTTCACGCCTAAACCCAGTGTATACTCCTGGCAGAACTTTGTAATATGTTCTCTACAATTAAGAGAGCAAGAGATAGCTAAAAATAAAAAATTCTAACACGTTTAATTGTTTTAAATAAGCTAGTAGGTATTAGTATTAAATATTTAGAAAAGGGTTTTAATTTTCCTCTAGTTAATTAATAATCCTTAGCCAAGCTAATTAAACCTTTAGCTTTTAACGTTATACACAAAATTATAACTAAAATCTTAATATTAAAGCTCTATTACGTACCTCTAAGCCGTTAAACTTAGCCAAAGCACCTTCAATTTCAATCCTTTTGAATACCGCACGACGCTAGGGGGTCATTTAAATATATTATATAAGGTTATAAAGTAATCCAACAGCTCCGTGTTTCTTCCAAAGTTACTCTATCCTCTTAAGATCCTGGTCGCGATATACAGCAGCCAAATCTTTATATACTTTCTCTGCATTAACTCCTACAATAAAGGCCTAGGCGTAAAGGTTTGTAATATAACTAAAATAATAGAGCCTACAGGCCTTCCTTTTCTTTACTGACATTCCTAAATAGAGCGCTTGAAGTATTGCATTAATACACATATTATTTAACTCTATATTATTAGCCATAAAATACCCAATATTACCACAAATCTTATAGTCTTTAAAGATATCAAGGAGGACGGCCGCTATATTCTTACCACTATATTTACTAATAACTTCGCGCAGGCCTAATACTATATAGCAACGCTTGCTAGCTTAATTAATAAAATGCGCAACTACACTAAAGACCCTAAGTACATTTAGTAACATCTAGAGATTAAAGGATATTAAGATTATACTATAGGAGTTCTTAAGCTTATTTCTTAATTTACCTTTCTATGTCTTAAACGCTTTAATTACCCACCCGCGAATTATTCTAGAGGCCTTTAGTAAGAACTTCTCAAGCCTAGGGTATATAAAGAATAACGGCTAACGGAAATAGATATTCTTAAACTAGAAGAAGGCAATATAATAACATATAACCTATTATATAAGCAGCTGCTTAAAAGTGTTAAAATTACAACTCCAAATAAGCGACCTCTTGGTAGGATAATCCTTAATTGTTAATTAAGTTAGAGCTATCTTGCTATACTTCTTTAGTAAGCCTATAACCTTATCTATATTATAATCCTCAACAAGGTGAGTTAACGCGGTAGATCTTTTGCTTAATACAATAGAGAGCTCCTATAGCTTCTTTAACCTTTTATAAATATAATAGTAGTAATATATAATCGAGCTATTACCTTCCTTTAGCTACAGATCCTCACCCTAAAGCCATATAGGTAACGTGCGTTGTCTTATATGCTTTGGCTTCTTCGTTAAGGCGTTATATTAAATGTAGTTCTTGCCCTACAGCTTAAACTTAACCACCTTCTTCGTGTCGTCGGCTTTTAAATTAATTAATTTTGGGGCGAGGATGATATCGTCAGATAGTAGAGGTAGGCGCACTAAGAGAAATCGTTCCATCGCGGAGGTAGGAAAGTCAAATACAACACCACAACAGTAAGTGTAGATGTAGAGCCGCAACAGCAGAGGCGACGGCAGTGGTGGTAGGATAACCAGGTGTCCTAAAATTCTATAGCTAATACACTACCTATTAGACACTAAGTCAGTAGTAAAGTCGTGAGGGTTGCTAATTGGCTTTGCATTATACATTAACTCCTTAGTGCTCTATTCCTCCTTAGCCGCAGTTCGAATTGGGTATAGATCTGGAGCTCCAGGAGTTAAATCAACGAAGATCCACTCCAATCCACCAATTAGAAGGCCCAATCCAAATCCACATCGAATTTGAATCCACACTGGAGCTCCAACTAGACCCCAGTCCAATAAGATCACTGGTTCGAGCCTAGGGTGATATATACGAGCGCCCTGGGCTTACGTTGTGCTTCAAAAGTGTGCTGAACATCTTTAACTATTCAGAAATATTCAACTCGTTAGCCCTGCTATCTACGAGTTTTGGATTTTCTTGGTAGGCATAGCGCAAAACTTCCTGCCTCAGCGTAGATCCGTTGTGTTCACCGTTTGGATCTACATTGCGGTCGAGAAGCAGCGTGACAGGTATATAATTCCCTGTTTAGACTAGAATTGCCAACGCTGGTAAAGATTCTGAAACTCGATTGGATTGTTGAGTCAAGACTATGCTTGGTCTCTCGCATACATAATTGGGGTCTGCGTTAGAAAATCATACTCCCCAGAATCTTGTGGGAATTCCGAGTGAGCTCTAGTCGTTCTTTTTCATCATGACGTCGCGGAACCCCGATCCAGACATTAGTGAGCATTCTCCGCCGAGGACTGTATCCATGAGGGATAAAATTTGGATCTACTCCCTCAGAAAGTAACAGCTTTACTATCTTATGATTCTTGCGCTTGGAACTTATCGCGTCCGTCATAAGAAACTGGATTAGCTGCGAGTCATGGCTTTGGTGATTACCTAGATAATGATATAATCTCTCGGGAATAGTCCCAGGTCGCAAGAGACCGTCAAAGCCAGAAATATAGATTTTTCATCCCAGTTAACTGGATGATTTGGCAGAAGAGTATAAACCTAAGTCTTTAACTTCGTTATACAAGATAACTTTATTCCTTCTTCATAACGGAAAGCTGCGGCCTTTCCTACAACACAAGCCTGGGCCTCATTGGCGCCCCTACCTGCGGCCCCACAGCATAGTCCACGCACCCCCTAACCAGGGCAGGAACCCCTCAGTATACAGAGGCCCAAGAACCACAGTTTCTACTTAAAAAAATATTCTTTAGTTATATAAGAGATAAGAAACCCAAGGCCTAATAAGCGCTATATAGGGTTTCGTTGTTATAAGGAGGCAAATAAAGTTCGCCCTAAGTGTTACGGACAGCTTAAGTACGATGTTACGACTACTTGGAGAAGAGTCGGCGGAAGCTAGTTGGTTGATATAGGCACGGTCCAGGATGGAGCCGGTGGAACCATGTGACGAGGAATGGTAAGCGAGTTATATAATGTTATACACGGTGTACGCAGTGTACGCAGTGTACGTCTATGTATAATATGTATAACACGTACCTCACGTACAAGAGAGGATTTCTTAGGCGTATAGTTGTGTATTTAAAGGACCTTAGTCCCTACCATAGATAGTTCTCTCCTTATAGTAAATCTTAGAATATAATTAGAGTTAATCTGTTAGGCAACTACTCTACTAGTTATTATTATGTTATTAACCTGTTTATATCTATATACCTAGCCTAATAATAGGACCTACTATAGTTCTTGCTATAAGGTTCTGTTATATATTTACTACTAAGGTTATAGTATTAAATAAAGTTAAATAATATGCTACCTAAAGTACTAGTTATAATGCTATTAACGGTAATAACTACCTTAGGATTAGGAGACACTAGTATAGCAGATATAGACTTATAAGTAGTTATAAGAGGTTAGTTATAGAAAATAGTTAATTACTTATTAGATAATAATAGGATACTTAAGGAACGCATTAATAGAATTAGTATAGTAAAAGTTAAGTTACTGTTAATTAAACGATTCTTAGGAAAGAGGTTAAAACTTAAAGGATTCCTTACATAAATGTACTTTAAGGTTATGCAGGAAGGAGTAAAGTTGGCAATACCTATAGATTAAGTAGCGTACGTAGGATTATTCTTAATAGGAAAAGTACTAGAATGGTTTAAACCTTACCTTATAGAAATATAAGTTAGTGGTATAACAACTACTAACTAAGACGTATAATTTATATTTACTAGTTAGAATAGGTTCGCGGAAAGACTAATATAGATATTTAAAGACCTAAAAGCATTAACTATAGCGGAATAAAAGCTTTAAAACTTAGTATAATATTCTTTAGTAATTAAGTATATAATATAGTTTCAGATACTTATAATATAGGTTAAATAGAATAATAAGGCGCTTATAGTACAGTATAAATAGGGACTTAAGGCTAAAGTCTAGGACGCAATTATTCTAATAGAAGATATGGAAAGTCTATAAGACTTAATAAATTAGTTAATAAAGATTAATAATAGAATCTATTAAAGGGAACAAGCTAAGAAAGGGCAAGATAGAGTTCTATAGTTATATAAGGCGTAAAGCACGCATTAGTAAATACAGAGCTAAAAACTATAAAATGGTATAGAGCTAATAGACCTAAGCGGTACTAAAGAATCCAAGAGATAAATAAAGAAACTATAGAAACCTAGAGGTTAAGGATTAAGTAATTATAGGACCAAAAAATAGAGGCTAAACTAGATATCTTAGTAGTAGAAGATATTTAGGCGGACTCTATAATAAGAAAAATGGTTTAAAGATAGAGCTTACATAAATTGCGGAAAATAAAGTTTTTTCGCTAGAGACTATAAAGGTAGTTAGAGTAACTATATAGTAAAGGGCACTAGGTTGTTAGAGTACAATAATATAGATATAGGGATATTGCGCGGGACTAAGGAGTATTTAATTAAATACTTCGCGTTTTATTATAACAACGTATACCAAATTTATAAGGACGCTAAGTACGGCGTAAGCTATTAGCCGCAAGAGCTAGAGTTAAGAAGGCTTAAAGGAACTAGAGAGTTAGATAAAGAATAAGATTAACTCTATAAGCTAAATTAAGATATTAAAGCAACGTGCGGATAAAGATTAGTAATAATAATAATAGAGTTAGAGTACTTATTAATTAATAGTAATAAGGAAGAAAATAAGGCTAACTAGGAGCACTTATACCTTAGTAATATAATAGACGTAGAGACTAAAACCACTATAGAACCTGGATTAGTAACGGGTATTATAATACTATTAGATATAATATCCATTGCTTTATTAGATGGAAGAAGCAATATTTAAAGACAACTAAGTAAGTAGATAACTGCTAGTGCTAGCTTACCACTTATAAAAGGTAAAAGGCTACAGGTCTAAGATTCTTAAGAAGAGATAAGAAAAGCTCTAAACTTATAGAATATAATAAGGACAGCTTAAGAACCTATAATAAATAAAAACCAATGGGAAAGAGCAGTAACTTAGTTTAGTAATAAACAAATAAGTATAGGACGTAAGTTTAAGAACTACAAGTTTGGGGAATAAATAAGAATATTATTAGAAAGCTAAGATTTTAAAAAACAAATAAGGACCACAGTAATTCTAGGTAAATATAGTGTTTAGCCTAAAGATTAAAAAGTAAGATAACTTTAAGAATCTAGCTACAAGACGCAGAAAATAGGAAACTATAGATAAGTTTAGATAAAGAATTATTATATAGCAAGAGCAAAAGCTAGATAAGAGGTTAGCTATACTAGGTTATATAAGGGACAGAGCACCTATATAAAGAGTTATTAATAGGCCTAGTATAGGGACACCTAGAGTAAAGTAGTTAAATAAACTAGAATAAGAAGAGGATCTAGATATTCTAGTTAGATTTAAAAAAAGATATACCAAAGAATATTATGACGCAGCAATAATAAGGTACTTTTTTATAGATAGACTATATACACTAAACCAGTTGTATGGAAAGTAGTATAGGTAATAATATAATAATAAATAGGAAGACTTTTATATATAGCTAAATAAAAAAGTTGTCTAAGACCAACTTATTATAGAGAAACACATAAATCACATTAAAGGAGCACTAATTATAATATTAAAAAACCTAGAAGAAGGATCTAGGGACTAAAGAGGAGAATAATAAATCTTAGTACCTATAGCAGAAATACTAGTAGTTAGGTTAACTAGGTATAGGTTTAAACTTAAAAATAAAGATAAGCTAAAAGTTAACCTAAGTTACCTAGCGCATTATATACTATTGTGGATAGCTTGTGTGGATAACATATATAATATATATAGGGTACTAAAAGACAAGAACTAAAAGTACCTAGTAAGGATATATTAAGCACTAGAAGAAAAGCGGTTTAGAGACGCTAAGTATATATATAAATAGCACCTAGTTAAAGTATAGAGTTAAGGGGACCTAATACTTTAACCCAGAAGATTCCTTACAGAAGAATACCTAGATAGATAATAGTGGTAGGACTACCTAGAGAATACTTATCTATAGTATATAGAGGAAAAGAAATAAATTAAGTATTAGCTAAAAGTGGACTAAGTATAAGCAGGATCTAGTAGCTAATAGTTAGGAAAAGGGGAGGCCTACAAAACTAGAGGGAACTAGTAGTAGAGCCTTAGACCCTTAAAGGAGTTTAAGAAAAATACCTAAACTTATAAGTTAAGTGGCAAGATTAGTAGTTTAAAGCGTTAATAGATAGTAGAGTAATAAGAAACCACATATTACTAGTAGTAGTAGAAAGGGTAGGGTTACTATATAGATAAAAAAAACACCTATATCCACTTATAACAATTTTAGGAGATTAGATAGCCTATAAAGGAGGTATTATTAATCTTAAAACAGGACCTATTTAGTTAACTATTAAAGGGAGACCAGTTAGAATATCTTTTAATATCTTACCGTTGGGAAAAGATAAGGCGATACTAGAAATACCTTAGTTATAGAAATATAATCTAAAGATTAATTAGGTTATAGGTTAGGTTAATATTAGAGATACTTAATAATATAAAATATAATAGCAAACCAAGTTGGTATAGTACTAAGTTAGAGCGATATATAAAGAGACTAAGTAAGGCTTAAGTCACGTACTAAAGAGATACCATAAGTATAGCAAAAAGTTATGGTTACTAGAAAGTAAAAAGCTATTAGAATATATAGTATAGGACTATAAAATAGAGTTAGAAAAGGGAACTAGTCTAAGGTTCTTTCTAATCTATAAGCTTACTAAAACTAAGTTAGTAGCACTTAAAGAGTTTATCTAGGAGAACTTATAAAAGGGATATATTAGACTATTGCAGTTATTAGTAGGATATTTAGTACTATTTATCCTAAAGAAAAACAGAAAACTTAGGATATGTATAGACTATAGATAGTTAAATAGTATTACTAGAAAGAATAGGTATCCTTTACCCTTAATTAACAAAATCTAAGATAGGATAGGCAACGTAAAGATTTTTATAAAGATAGATCTAAGATAGGCGTACTATTAGATTAGGATTAAAGAAGGTAATAAATGGAAAGTAGCTTTTAGGTTAAAGGAAGGACTATATAAGCTATTAGTTATATAGTTTAGGCTTATAAACGCACTAGTAACGTTCTAGAAGCAAATTAATAGTATATTAAAAGAACACCTTAATAAGTTTGTTATGGTATACCTTAATAATATTATTATCTACTTAAAGAGTAAGAAAAAATATAAAGAACACGTTAAATAGGTCTTAGAGAGACTATAAGAAGAATAGATACTAGTAGTAATTAAGAAATACAAGTTCTTTATAAAAAAGACCAATTTTATAGGATTTATTATTAAACTAGGAAGAATCAGTATGGACCTAAAGAAAGTTAAAGCTATAGTAAGTTGGCAAGAACTAGAGAATGTTATATAGTTAAGATTGTTCCTAGGGTTTTATAACTACTATAGGAGGTTTATAGTATAATGGTTAAAGAGTATTAAACCATTTACAAGGCTAATAAAGAAAGAGGAACCATGGGTATAGGGAAATAAGTAAAGGAAACTATTTAAGGAATTTAAGGAATTGTTTACCTAGGAACTAATCCTTAAGATCTACCAACTAAAGTTAGAAACAGTTGTTAAGATAAATATATTAGACTTCGCACTAGGAGTATATTTACTATAAAAGCATTAGGACGCATAGCATCCAGTAATATATTATAGTTAAAAGATAACACTACTAGAACTAAACTATAACATCTATAACAAGGAGTTATTAGGTATAGTTATAGTATTAAAAAAATAGAGAGTGTTCTTATAAGGCATAAAGAAACTATTTATGGTTAAAATAGATTATAAGAACCTTATAGAATTCCTAATAACAAAGAAACTTAACCAAAGATAGGTTAAATAGGCGGAAATACTTGCAAAATACTATTTTAAAATTCAGTATATTAAGGGTATAGATAATGCACGAGCAGATGCTTTAAGCAGAAAAGCTGAACTATAAAGTAATGAAAAGCCGTTAGGGGCTTTATTACAAAAGGATTAAGATAAACTAATTAGATATAATTACCCCAAAATAACAGCAATAAGAGAAAGCCAGATCCACAAATTACTAAAGAGTAATTAGATATAGAAGATCTAAAAAGTATAGGTAGAGGATCCGGATACGGAATAGTATAAGAACAGAGAAGTAACCTATATTCCAAGGTCTATTACAAAAGAGTTTATTAAGTTATTCTATAAGGGACTAACTTAAGGACACAACGGAGCTATAGGCTTAGTGTTAAGACTTTAAAAAGAGTATATTATTTAAGAAATCTAGGGACTAGCGAGATAAGTTATAAGAGAGTATTTAGATTACTAAAGAAATAAACCAATAAGGTATAAGCTATATGAAGGGCTATAACCTGTTAAAACACCAGAAAGACCATGGGAAGTTATATTATAGGACTTTATTATTAAGTTACTAAAGTTAAAAGACCCTATTATAGGACAAGATTACGATGCAATCTTAGTAATAGTGGATAAGCTTATAAAGTGGGGATACTTTATAGCGTGTATAAAAGAAATGTTAGTAGAAAATATTACTAGAATCTATATTAAGGAAGTATTCGCAAGACACAGAGCACTAAGTAAGATTATATTAGATAGAGATTTAAGATTTATAGTAGTATTCTAGGAGGTATTCTTGGCGGAATAGGGAGTTTATATAGTAACCTTAATAGCGTATTATCCGCAGATAGACGGATAAACAGAAAGATTAAACTAGACACTAGAACAGTATCTAAAGCACTATATTAATTATATATAAAATAATTGGGTATTGTTATTACTAGTTATATAGTTTGCATATAATATAATATTATAAGAAGGAATAGGAATATTACTATTTAAGGCGAATTATGGATACGAGCCAAGATTATTATTATCGCTATATTAAGTAAAGAAGACGAGTAGCACAGCTAAAGAAAAAATAGAGACTTTAATAAATCTTTATACAGACCTTAAGGAAACAGCTAAACTAGTATAAAAGTAAATAAAAAGGTACTATAACGCTAAGAGATCTAAGGGACCAGATCTTAAGGAGGGAGATAAAGTATAGCTACTACACAAAAATTTTAAGAGTTAACAACTAAGCAAGAAGTTAGACCATATTAGACTAGAACCTTTTAAAATAATATAAAGGATTTTATTGGTTATATTTAAGTTAAACCTACCAGCCAAAATAAAAATTTACCCTATATAGCATGTCGCAATGCTAGAGCTAGTATATGGAAACGTTAAGCTACTAGTCTATAAGGTAGACACGTATAGAGGGCAAAAAGAAGATAAATAGTAAGTTTTAAAGATTATTAGTTATAAGGACGTAGATAACGAAACGTGGTATAAAGTAAAGTAAATAGGCTATAGTAAGACTACCTAGGAACCACTAAGCAACCTAAAGAACGCTATAGGAAAGGTATAGGAGTATTAAAAGAAAGTAGGTTAGGGAGTATTAAAAAAGGATTAC
>Ga0307507_10011895_pt1 | contig 10876 bp, 6 predicted proteins | sample 7_EM_MG_FD_207223 | JGI IMG/M metagenome (GOLD analysis project Ga0307507, IMG submission 207223) | Populus trichocarpa ectomycorrhiza microbial communities from riparian zone in the Pacific Northwest, United States - 7_EM | ecosystem: Host-associated > Plants > Roots > Unclassified | place... | reverse complement strand
AAATAATGCGAAGTCGCCGTATAAGCCTTATATAGCTAGCGTTAATTAGCTCTCTATCTTATATAAGTAATATAGGTTACTTATATTAATATTTAGAGATCCACGGCTTTAAATTAGAATTGCATTTTGTAGGTATTATAAGGTGATATTACGTAGCTACGGTTCGTAGATAGTATGATGATTGTTGTTCTATATCTCCCTCCTGCTTGAGGAAGGGTGAGGAGCTTAAGGCTCCTTACCACGCTAGTGCCGCGGCGACACGTGATGGCAACTTGCCTTATGTGACGGCAACTTGCCTCGCGTGACGGCAACTTGCCTGTATTCCTAACACTAGCAACTCTTCTTTTGCGGTTGCCATCTATATATATATACCGCTCGACTAGCGTAACAAATATTAATCCTCCTTACTTACTATTGCTATTGTAATATAAGTCTTGCTGTCCTAAAATTTGCCTCTTAGTATGTAGTTCTTTCTTACTTAGGAGTTATAGGTAGATATCTTATTAGGAGGGCCGCTAAGGCGCTAGTAGTAAGCGAGCTAATAGCGATTTTCTATCCCGGGGATGGAAAATCCTAATTGGCTAGTTTAAGTTAGGGTCTGCAGAATGTTATACTCCTACTCCCTTTTAACCTAACCTTTAACTTATATACGTAGAGTGTTTGTGTTAATAAACGTTTCTAGAGCCTTGTTTAGGTTTGCCTTTATTATTACGTCTACTGGGTTATCTTAACCATTAATCTATTAAATCTTAAAGAGTTCTTGCCATTTGTAGGATTGCTAAAGTGCTATAATGTTAATTATAAGGCGCTTCTCCTTTGTGGTACCAAGCTTAACTAAACACTTATAGAGGGAATATAAGTCGGTATACACGATTATAGGGATAACAGGAAGTTTAAGTTAATCTATAATTATCTTTAGGGTAGTTCTAATTGCAATTGCCATATTAACTTCGCTAACCATTCCATATATCTCTGATGCTAGAACGCTTTAAGTGATATACTTATTCTTAGTTAAGCTCTAATAAATAAGATTGCTATAGATTATAAAGTTATTTTCTCTAGTAGACTTATTTGCAATAATAATCTTATATCCTAGCTAGGAGCTAAAATCTTTGTTATTTATAAACGACCTATTAATAAATACAAAGAGCTTAGCGGTGGGAAGATTAATAGGCATATAGAGTAGTCCCCAATTAAGATGGCTTATTTGCCAGAAAAGACGCTTATTTAGGGCAAGAATATTATCTTTAGTTGGTTCCTGGTGTTAAGCGGCAATAAAGAGATTAAAGAAAGCCTTAGGTTAATAAATAGAAGCAATATAGGCTCTATAAGCGCGTTGCTCCATATATCCTTGCTTTAGAGAATTAGTATTAATAATATTAATCTTCTTACCTTAACCCTTCTGGCGCAAAGCAATAGAATCCTTATTTAGGGAGAGGGTGCATCTATTAAAGAGTAATAGTGTTATTAAATTAAGCTTTTTCTTTAGCTTTGCTATAAGATTTGCCTTTACTAACTTATCTTCTTTAAGAGCTGAGAATTGGTTATCTCCTAAGATAATTATATTATTAGTTTATATGCCAATAATTCTAAATAGAGTTCCTATAGTTGTAATTAGGAAGCATAGGTTAAATATAAAAGTAGTTATTAAAAGCTTTTCTTTATAGTGCTTGCTATAGATAGCCCACTAATAGGTTCCTACCTCTGCAATTCTATATAATGGCTTAAGCATAACTATAATTATATCTTCGGGATATTAGTGACGAATTTACTCTAAAAGGTATACTAATATTAAGCGCTAAAGGTGTGTCTCTAATTAGGTATAGGCCTAAGTAATATCTTATAAATAAACCGCTATTCTATTCTTTATTAAGGAGGGAGCTAGCATAATAATAACTCACTAACTAGCTTATTAAATTATAGGAGATTACATAAGAATTACCTCCTTACTATTATTGTTGTAACCTTAGATAACAAGCCTTAATTTCTTAAATAGGGTATTAGTAGCTTTGCCCTTAATCTTATTAACTATTCTTAACTTAAAGATGTAAACCCTATTAAACTTAGTAAGGTTATACTTCTTAAATTTAAAGACTCCTCTTGTAATAAGACTATTAATCTCCTGTTTATTAGATGCTTAGAAAGGAGCTTTAGGGGTTATAATATAACCTTCCTTTTAAAGCTATTTTGCGAGCTTAAAGTTAGCCTTCTCCTTAGCTATTATAAAGGCTATTAATAACTTAACTCTATTCTTAATAGTAGTAATAAATTACTCTTTAAAATTAACAAGATATTAGCAATTTTATAATTTCTTTAGGCAACTTCTGCCGCGTTATGGTTACGGAACCTCTACTATAATTATATTAAAATTATAGTCGCCTTCTAAAGCACGTTAATTACGGCCCTCCTTTAGGGCATCCTATAAAGGCTTAGAACTATTATCTTTGTAGTAAGGCTTAATAACAATTAATTAGAATTAAGTGGGTCTATAAGGCATCTAAATAGTATAAGTTTAACTATTAATTACAATAAGTTAATATAGGCCTAACTACCCTCCCTTTTTACGCTATACGCGTACCTTAGACTGGAGTGGTAGATTAAGTATAGTTAAGGTATTTAGGCTATTTTTTATTTCTAGTGCGTCGTTAACCTGGCGTGTGGCGTAGAGACGTTGCACCTCCTTTATTGCCTTATAAATAGCCTTAGCTCGTTATACAACGGAAGGAGATAGTAGAGAATTATTAGTTATTTAAGGGTAGGCGCTAAAGACTAGTAATATAGGTATAAGTCCATCTAGGCTAGCGGAATTATTAACGGCTTTAATAGCTATTTGTAAGATAAGTTCTTTACTAGTATTTTCTAGTTTTAAAGAGATAATCTTATATGCGCGGTATAATAGCGTATAATATTGCTCTACTTTTCTAATACTATTATGTGCCTTAATAGGGACTTTCTTAACCTTAATTGCCATTGCCTTTATCTATTATTAAAACTCTATAGATAAGAAGTTCTTTTCTATATTATAGACGATTTAATTAGGGGGTCCTAGGTAGATATTAATCTAGTATAATTAAAGGGTATCCTATATGTTCCTAGCTGATATATCCTTTAAGAAACGTGCGGCTTAGAAGGAGGTTAAGAAGTTAATAACTTAGAGTACTAGCTTGCCGCTAAAATATATAACGTTAATAATAATATAGAAGTTAAAGTTATAGTTATCTTTAAGGGTGAACTTAAATTGGCCAGGGGACTTCTGGTTTATTTGGCAGTAATAGTAGTACTTTATAAGGTGCTTAATTGCCTTAACCTTAACTTTATAGCCTACTTGCTGAAGAACCTTAAGCAATTAGTAAACGGATAGGTAGCTAAAATAATGGTGTAGTTAGCGTAATTCTAACTTAGTTAAGTGGCTTTAAGTAATACTCTTTTTTAGTTAATAAAGGAGCAACTAGGGGTAACCCCACTTGCGCACAATAGGCACCTAATTGTCTCCCTAAATAAGTATATTCTTAAGGTTATTAAGCCTAACGCCTAATTTATCTATATCTTTAATATAAAATAGAAACGGAGTATTTATAGGAATAATATAGAAGGTAATATACCCTAAGGGGGTTTGGACCCTAATTATGCTAAAAGAGGTTATAGTACCCTTACTAAAACAAATTGTGTGTTGGCCTGCTATTGAATGGTTAATCTAAACAGAGCTATTAAGCTATTAAAGGGCTTAAATTTAAGGTTCTCCTGCTGTAGATACTCCTACGGCTCTAGTATCTGGTATAATACTATAGAAGACATTTGCCGAGTATCTATTATTAAAGGAGAACGCGGAGCTCTCCTTTAGTTTATTAAAGATATCTAACTTTATAATAGAATGGAGCGTAAATTGGTTATTAAGAATAGTAATGATTTATATGCTATCTACCTTACCATACTTAGTGAAGTATTAGTTAGGAGAGTAGTCCTTAATTTCTATATCTATAAGGAGCTGTTTAGTCTTATTAATCTTACCCTTAAGGTTTTCTATACCTTTATATTAAACCAAAAAGCTTTAGAAGTAGGCTATAGTAACCTTATAATTTTTAACATTTCTTGCACTCTAACGGAACTTATTATATGCCTCCTTTTGCTTATTAAGGGAGTGTTTAGTTAACTAGTAATTTGGCTTCTTATAAACATAGCACTTTTTCTAGCAATTACTTTAAAATAAACCTCTATAAGGACCTCCATAATTGCTTTATAGTTAACGTTAATTATACCCTTTACTATATTCCCTACCACGGCCACCATATATACGGTCAGTCTAGTTGTAATTATATTAGTTAGGAATACTTAATTATTATTATTATTCATTGCTTAACGTCCGATTTGGATCCCTATTAGGCCCACGCGGACTACTCCTTATATACATATAGGGAGAAAACTCTTTTAAGAAAACCCCGTAATCCGTCTCCCCGCCTTTTAGGACTCGCCTATAAGGCGCCTACAAGTCACCTATAGTGCTCTACTACCTTACTTTTTAACCTCCTTAGGAACCACTGCTGCCGTAATAAGCCTACGGACGCGCTAGTATTGCAAACTTTGCTCTACTACTAGAGTTATTAGGGGGCGCCTATTACTCGCCCCTTTGCCTTCCATTACCATTTCCTTTGCAACCCGAAACTAGTCTAGTATATTTTGGCTAATAAGCCACTGGGTAACCGCCTTAAGACCTTTTTGTATTAAGAGTAGTATATTATAGTTCTCTATGCCAGCTACTAAGAGTATAGCTTCTTGGTTGGTGCGTAGGGGGCATAATAGTATTACGTATTTTGGTGTCTGTCTTGGCCAGCCACATTCGCATCTTAGGCTGCCTACTAGGATACCTACCTAGTAGAGCCAATCTTTTAGTCCTATTATCCCTATTCTTAAGAGTGTTGCTATTATATTTTCTGCCTTTATTAGGCCTTCTTAAAGCTCTTAAATATTTACCCCCTATAGCGTTAACTATGCCATAGCTTAGGTTTCTCTTGCCTAAGTTAGCCTCTGTACCTTTAACTCCTATACGCCTTTCCAGCGTTAGTCCAACCAGTATTATATTACGGAAGATGGTTTCCTAGCGTTCTTTTATACTCTACTTTGGCTCCTTTCTCTTTCTTACTATTATCTTTACTAGCCTCTTATACGTCTCCCTTCCTCCTCTATATAGGCCTAGGCCCTAATATAGTACTATTCTTCTTCTACTTTCTTTACCTGTTTCTCCAATATCTCTTCCCTACTTTAGGGTTGTTGGTTTGTTCTCCTATAAGGCACCCTAAGGTCCCTCTATAGTTTATTTAAGCGTGTCTTAATATACTTTATAATATTAGAGTTGCGTTTACTTTACGCCCTTTATATTGTAGCGGCTTTAATATATAGTTATAGGGGGGGAATATTGGCTTCCTTCTTAAGCAGTGCTGTGGCCGTTCGCTTATACCTGCCTGTTATACTCTAGAGGCAGGCTATTTGGACCTTTTAGAGTGGTTTAAGGAGTGATTTAAGGGGGCCCTTCTTAGTTTCTCTAATAGCCCAAATACTAGATCTATATGTTATAGTTAGCTGGATAACTGCTGTGTATAGTAGGCGTAACCTCTGGAAGCATAGACCCTATATAGAATTAACAATCCTGGATAATACAATGTACTGTACTTGGCCCTTATAGGCCGCTTATACCGCATATACGCTCTACTAGAGCTTGCTATCTACCCATACTCCTAATACCCTTAGGCCCTAAACTAGTTAACCCCTAAAGCCTTAGATATGGATTCTATACTAGAGATCTGCAGATTAGTTGCGTTTTCTTATAAAATAGATTAGCTAGTATTTCTCTAGTAAGAATTAGACTCTATATCGTCTTGCCTATTCTATATAGGTATTATAGGCTTTCTCTAGTATTCTATAGTTCTCTACGGCTGTTAGCCCGTATATAATTAGGTTTATATTATTGATAAAGCCTATCCCCTAGGTCGCCCCTTCCTTAAAGGTATTAAGTAAGTTGCTTATAAAGAAAAGAAAGAGTATAGGCGAAAGAGGTAATCCTTGTGATATACCTGTTATAACTATAATAGGGGGGCTCTGGTATCCGCTAAAGACTAGTAATGTCTTTTTCTGGCCTATAAACCTTTAAATAAATTATACAATCCATTCTAGGAAGCCCTTTACCCTAAGGATGTATAGGAGGCGCTTATAGGGTATATTATCGTAGGCGCCACTAATATCTAGGCTAAGTATTAATACTATAAAGTCCTTGCGTATAGCCTATGCAGTTTTAATAGTAGCAGCAAGTAGTGTAAGTGCTAATAGTGTTAAGCGATTCTTTCTTGCCCCTATTTAGCTTTGTGGTAGTAGGGCGTGTTCCTCTACCGTATCTACTATATAGTCTGCTATAACCTTTTCTAAGATCTTGCTTAGGGTATTTTTTAAGGCAATAGGGCGGTAGCTTCCTAGGATTAAGTAGTCTGCTTTACCTTCTTTTTATAAGATAACCGTTGTTATAGATCTTCTAAGTTGCGAGTAGTAGCCTATTATAAAGCATGCTCTAGCTATATCTGCAAGCCAAGATGCTATAAGTAGACCACAGGTCTTTAAGGCTTTGTTTAGAATCCTATCTGGTCCTAATACTATATTGTTTAAAAGGCGACTAATAGTTCTAGCCATTTCTTCAGTTGTTATGTCGCTGTTAACCCTTAGGCAAGTCACCAGCGTTTCGCTAGTAATGTTACTAAGGTCTACTAAAGCCGGTTAGGGGAAAAATCCTTTTATAAGGATCTTCGCCTTCTTATTATTATTGCTTATAGCCTGTAGTTCGCCTGCTCTTTATAGGGGTAGTAGGTATAGGTCTTCTACTAGGCGTCCCGCCTTTTTCTTTACCCATCGTGCTATAGTCTAAAGGCCCTTATTATAGGGGATGCTTAGGTTAGTAGTATATTCGTTTATAAACCGTCTCTAGTTATTTCTTACTTCTTTTTTTAGGGTATTCTTTAGCTAGTTTCTTGTGTCTTTATATCGTCTCTCGTCTTTAGGGTTATAGCTGCTTATATATTTCCTTCTTGCTTGTTATTGGCTAGCTATAAGAACCGCGTATTATACGGACTATATATATCGCGCGTAGGGGCCCGGTTTTAAGACCGGGTAATGCTCTTCTAGCCCGTTTTTAATTACTGCCTGGATCCTTTCTAGTCTTTGGTTAATTTCCTTAGGGGTAGCTAATAAGCCTCGCTTGTTTAGTATTAGGTAGATTTCCTCTAGGTCTTAAAGTTGTTATTTAACTATATTAAGGAAACTGTCTGTTTTAAGCTTCCTTATTGCGTATCTTTTACTATTTAATTGCGCCTTAATATCCAAATCTAGCTGTATCTGGATAGGGATATAGTCTAAGGTAAGTGCCCATTCTTCTTTAGGGATGCACCTTTCGAGTCTCTGGTATAGGCCATTGTCCATAAATATAAGGTCAATTATACTTCTGGCGGTGCCTTATTGCCACATAATTGCTCCTAGGGGAGTGGCTAGCTTAAGGCCCCAGATATCTATAGCTCTTAGTAGGCACTCTGCCTGTTATTTAGCAGCGATATAGATACCCCCCTACCGCGGGTAGTAGAGGTTTATATCTCCTAATAGGATAGACTCTATACCTTTAGTTTCCAGTAAGCTTATTACTAATATAATATTCTCTATTTATGGGACCCCTTTAACCCTAGGGTTATATACATTAATAATTTATACCAGTCCCCTATATATCTAGATTGTTATAATTACAATATCTAGGTTAACTACTTGCTATAACTATAAGAACAGGCTAATAGCCTTGCTAATTATAAAGCACACATATATAGCTGCTTTTGGTTTATATAGGAGCTGGAATCCTTAGGGGCAGTATGTTAATTATATATAGGTATTGTAATACGGCTCTTGTATAGCAAGGATATAGTGTTTCTCTAGGTCTAGACTGTCTAGTAGGGGCCTTACAAGGCGGTGGTTTGTATTGCCGTAGTTGTACTATATAATAGATAGGTGGCGGACCCCTGGCAAGGGTTGTTTAACTCTCCTTCGTTCTTCGCTTCCTCTATTTCCACTTTCTCTAGGATTTTCAGAACTTCTGTCTCTTGTATCTACACCCTAGTCACTACTTATTTTGTGTAGGGCTTTCTATTCCCGTGTCTTGTGTTCCTACTAGCGCTTCTATATCCGAATCTGTTATCATCTCCGGTTCCTCCCCTGGTCTTACTAGTCGGCTTTATACCCTTTGTAGGTCGGCTGCGAATATTAGATTTGCCGCGTTTAGTCTAATTCTTAATTATCCTGGTCTTGAGCTTGCTGTAGCTGTCCATAGGGGTCTTCCTACAGGGCGTTCTCTCCCTTATGTCCCCTGTAACCCTTATGTCCCTATTCAGTCTAGTGATATCGCGCGGCGTCGCTTCTGGCCCGTTAAGGCTTAGTAGAATACTTAATTACGTAGGGTTTTTAATATAGAACTATTAAGATTCTTATATTCGCATTATAGTACCTATAGCGGAGCGTAGCTTAGTATATACTCCTTTAAACGTATCCGCAGGTTTATATAGTACCAAGTTACACTTAGGAACGCTATAGCATGCTAAAATAACCTAGTCCCTTAGGCTGTTCTTATTTTAGTAAGTTTTGGTAAGACTATATTAGATTTTCTAAAGTTTATTAAAGAGTAGTTAAAGGCACTCTAAATAAGTCTTTATTAAGTTAAAAGCAATAACTCTTTAGAATATAGTCTTCTGCTATTTGGATATATAAAGCTAGCAATTCTTATTAGTCTTAAAGTGGGCTTTAGTAAGCTAAAGTATTATATTAAAGCTATAGTTTCTACCCGTAATATAGTTATAATAAAATATCGCCGCCCGTCCCTTTAATATAACTAAGAAAGCATAATAAAACTAGTGGTATTAAATTCCGACCTTGCTATAGCAGTTATAAAAGACCTATAGTTTTATTCTAAGTATATTATATAATTCTCCTCTAAACTTCTTCTCCTCGTCTAAATATACCTTTATTAGATTCGTGACTTCTTATAATAAAGGCTTACCGGTTAGCTAGGGTAGAGGAGCTAGAGGCAGCAGAGGTAGAGGAAGAGTACCTCTAGGTAGAAAAGTACCTCTAGGTAGGAGAGCACCTCTAGGTAGGATAGTAGCGTTCTAGGGGTTTTGTTCTAAATTAAAGTTGCCTTCTAAAGAATATAGGTTGGTTCTGGGTTTCTATAGTTAACGTATAATCTTAGCTTCCGTCCATACTAGTTCCTCTATACTAATAATAACGGCCTGGATATTACTGGTAATTAGGTTACTGTTTTTAGTAACATATACCCCATTCCTATGGAGGAAGTCTCAAAATTTTTAAATAATATTAATATTGCTAAGTACCTAGGTGTTAGCGGTCCATCCTATAAAATCCTCCCTAAAATATTCCCACAGCTATAGATTGGCGTAGTGTCTACTTTAGTAGAATATAATACGGTGTAGAAGAAAGCCGTTAACTTGTTTTACGGTATAAGTTGTTATATTAATGGTAAATTTATCCCAATCTTTATTAATAAGTTTCGCGTATAAAGCTACCCCTAGTAGTAAGGAGTCTTCCCAGTCGTTTAAGGTAGGCGTAGCCATGTTTTCAGAGGGAGGAAAGTGTTATTAGTATAGGGATTATTGTTTGGTACGCGTTCGTTGTTTAGTACGCGTTTATAACATATATTTATAATTATAGGGCTTAGGACCAGTTCTGGCCTTAAATCGCAAAGACTTATAAAGCATATTATTCTGCGTAATAGACGCAAGAATCTATAATCTAGGAAAGGCTTAGGACCAGTTCTGGCCTTTAAATCCTTAGATTTATAGAAGAGTTCTATTTAAGGTTTAGGACCAGTTCTAACCTTAAAAGACAGCTTCCTTTAGCATAAGTAGCACTAGTATAGTGGCTTATCTCTTTTTGGTGGAATACCTAGCTATTCTATAGTATAACAGTGAAGTTAACTACTAATTAGTATAGGTATTACAAGGTGATATTACGTAGCTACGGTTTATAAATAGTATAATAATTGTTATTTTATATCTCCCTCCTGCTTAAGGAAGGGTAAGGAGCTTAAGGCTCCTTGCCATACTAGTGCCGCGGCGACACGTGACGGCAACTTGCCTTACGTAACGGCAACTTGCCTCGCGTAACGGCAACTTGCCTCGCGTAACGGCAACTTGCCTATATTCCCAATACATTTATATATAAAGACCTCCCTATCTATACTTACCCTTTTAATACCCTCCCCTTACCTAAGTCTCTATATTAATTACTAGTAAAGTTTCTACCGTCTTCTACTTATTTTAAGAGTAGTTAGTTATATAGGTATATTATATAGAGAGGAGAGTTTACTTATATTATGGCAATATTGCTAGAGATTATCTTATATAGTAGGACGGAAAGTATACTAGATAATTATATTTCCTAATTTTTAGTAAAGGACAACATTAGTAGGATTTAAACTTATAATCTATTAAGTTTAAAGTAGGGTAGAACAAAATCTAATTAATTCGATTTAATATAATATACCTTATATCCCCCTTATTAAAATAATATATCCCTAATCGCCCTACTAGTATAGCTCTACTTTAAAACTATAAAATAAGCTTATATTTATATAATTTAGAGCTATTTTAATAGAGTTAATATAAGGTATTAGCTTATATACGCAACCGGCTTATATATAGTTTTTCTTTCTAAAATATACTAAAATACACCCTTTTCTACGACTTATAACTCTATAACTTTTTAGTAACTTTATATAAAAATTAAAATTATAATAAATATTATTAATAAAGTTATTATATAGCTATATCTGATATATATAAGGTAA
>Ga0307507_10011894_pt1 | contig 10877 bp, 10 predicted proteins | sample 7_EM_MG_FD_207223 | JGI IMG/M metagenome (GOLD analysis project Ga0307507, IMG submission 207223) | Populus trichocarpa ectomycorrhiza microbial communities from riparian zone in the Pacific Northwest, United States - 7_EM | ecosystem: Host-associated > Plants > Roots > Unclassified | place... | reverse complement strand
GAGGGTGCTAGGACTAGCTGATTTACAGTAGAGGAGATTGTAAAACTGGTGCGTACCTACTTTTTCGCCAACGAGGGCAGTCTGGGCTGCAAGCCGTATACGCAGATGGACTTCAGCCCTCTGCGTTGGCCCACAGTTCTTCTGGTGTGCACTGCTCTTCGCTGCTCCTTAATGGACTACGAAGATACAGGGCATAAGTCCTTAGCGGTGGGGGATTTCTCACAGGCAGTGTTTGGTGGTCAGTAAGTCATTTCTTAGGGGGAACAAGGCAGCTCATAGGTTAACAGACTACGACAAGAGGTACTATCAAACATATCAAAAGGTGGGTCCGCAGAGTGCCCCCCCTTAGAAATACACCCCTCCGGTCAATTATGCTAACTCAATCTGGGGTTAGATGGCCTGGGGGCGGAAGAAAGCGACAATCCGAAAGATAAACAGGTACGTGCAAAAGATCCGGTCACATCACGAGACAAAACGAATCGAGACTGCCGGGTACCAGGATGAGAGGGGGGATGACGTGCCTGACCTCATTGAGAGCGACGACAATACCTAGCCATCGTTTGCAGACCGTGTCTGGTAGTCCGGAGGGGAATGGTAGTCCGGAGGCGAACGGTAGTCCGGAGGAGAATAGCGGTTGGGAGCGGAATGGTGGTCCACAGGGGAAATGGTGGCCCGGAGGGGAACTGCGAGCGCGGCCGAATTGAAGCCGGGCTTCAATTCGGCCGCGCCAGTATTTTGTGGATTGATGGCTTCTTTTTTTCGCTGTAATTAATATGTTTGTTACTTGGCATTGATGGTGAGCTCAGCGACATAAACTAGACTTTTTTGTATTGGTTAGATCCACCTGGGGGGGCATTCTTTTGGTAATGAGTATTTGTTTATATAGGTTATATATCTAGATAACAGCAGGGTGTGCTGATGCAATAACTGGATTAAGTACGACGCCTATATGGTGAAACAGAATTGTGATCGCGGAACCTAGGGAACCCAGAGGGCCTGAGAGCCAAGGCTGCGCGAAACTGGTCAAAACAGGGTGGACGGAACGCGGACCAGGGAAGAGTTGGTCCACGGTTAGCCAACTACAGAAGAACCAGTAGAGAGCAAGGCAGAACCGGGACAATCAGGATCGTGGCGAGCCAAATCGAGAGGGAGACAGCAGGTAAACAGGATGGATAGGAGATCGTGAAGAAGAACCAGGGTGACACGGAACGCGTAAAGAAGGGTCTGCCAGTGAGGAACACGGGGAGGAGAAGCGAAAGGATCAGGTTACACAGGGGGGGGGGAAGCAAGGAACAGAAGGTGATTGAAATCGAAAACGCGTAAACTGGGGGACGAGGGCGATAGACCAGGATGGCTCAGGGCTGCGGGAGGGAGAGGTCCGGGAGTAGAAGGGGTATATGAGGTAGGTGCAAGATAGGATAGAAGAGGCAAAGCAAGGATATGAGATAGCCGGGACAAGGGAAGGGTGGACCAGGGTTCGCTGGGACGAGGGAAGTGTGGACCAGATATCGCTGGGACGAGAGAAGTGTGGACCAGGGCTGCAGACCCAGGGTCCGAGTAAAACGGCGGGACCTCGGTGCTAGGTGGTGGACCAAGGGGTTCAAAGGGACCAAGGGTAGCCAGGTAACTTCAGGACCAGCGAAAACATTTTGCTGATGTGTCTCGCAATTCTTTATGAATCGTTTGATATCTTCCCTTATCTTCGGCCAATAGTATCGTCGGCTGATGATTTCGGTAGTTTTTGCCGTTCCGCCATGTTCCGCTTGTGGGGGTTCATGATGTTTAGCGATAAGAGTGGTTTGTATCCCTTCGTCCTTTGGTATCCAAATCTTTCCTTGATACCATAAGAGGCTGTCCTTCCATTGGCATAGCCCCAGCGCTATTCCCTTCATTTCTTTTCTTCCTTCGTTCAAGTTTCTCTTGATGTCTTGGATCTCGTTGTCGACGTTGCTTGCCTTCTGTATTTCTCCCTCGTCCTTGTCTTGGAATTCTGTTGTCTCCAATACGTCGAGTTCAATTTCTTCAGTTTCTGGGATATCCCACTATCGTTCTTTGGGCAATAAGATTCCCACATTTCGAGTGAGTCTGTTATCTCCGGCCGTGGGTAGGTCTCCTTCTCTCCTTGTGAGGGCATCGGGCTTTCCTCCCTTCTTTCCTGGTGGGTATTCAATTTTGAAGTTGTATTGACTTAATTCTTGCATCCATTGTGCTTGTCGTTCGTTTAGTTCCTTCGTTGTCATGAAGGTAACTAAGTTCTTGTGGTCTGTGAGGACTCGTATCGGTTTCGGATTTCCTCTTGTGTATCTTTTCCATTCGTGGAATGCCTGCACTATCGCCAGTAGTTCCTTATCGTGTATCTCGTAGTTGCATTCGGCGTCCGACATTGTCTTGGATCGGTACGCCACGGGCCTCCATTTTCCGTCCTGGCATTGTTGTGACAGGATACAGGAGCAGACGTTTTTCGAGGCGTCTATTTTGATTTTGGTTGCTGCGAGGGGGTCGAAGTAGACCAGTACTGGCGCCGTAGTGAGTTTTGTCCTTAATTCGTCGAAAGCTTGCTGTTCTTTGTCTCCCCATTCCCAGTTGCCAATGCATTCCTTTTTGGTTTTTGCATATAGTGGTTTGGCTCTCCTGCTGAATCATTCTATAAATTGTCAGTAGAAGTTGCAGAATCCTAGGAAGCATTGGATTTCTTTGATTTTCTTGGGGGTTGTCCAGTCCCATAAGGCTTGTGTTTTGACTGGGTCTGTCTTGACCCCTTCTTGTCCAATGATGAATCCTGGGTATTCTGTCCCGCTTTGGTGGAATTCGCACTTGGATGGTTGGACCTTCATCCCCGATTTTCGTATCGCTTCGAAGATATTGCTGACGTCTTTTCGGTGTTGTTGTAGGGTATTTGAATATATCAGCACCTCATCCAGATAGACTATGCAACCCATGTCGATGTGTTCCATAAGGACTTCATTGATCCATCGTTGGAACGCCGCTGGTGCGTTGTTTAGCCCAAAGGGCATGACTAGCTATTCGTAAGCCCCTAGTTTTGTTGAAAAGGTTGTCTTCCATTCGTCTCCTTCTCTGATTCGAATGTTGTGGTAGGCGTCCTTGATATCCAGCTTGGTGAAGTATTTGGCTCCTCCCAGTTCGTCCAATGCCTCGCTAATAAGCGGTAGCGGGTGTCGATCCTTCTTAGTGACTTCGTTGTGCCCCCGATAATCGGCGCATAGTCTGAGTTTGCCGTCTTTTTTGTTGACAAACATGATCGGTGATGCCCTTCCTGACTTCACCCTTCGAATCCATCCTTGGTTCTCATTCTGTTTGATGTATCGATGGAGCTCCTCCAGTTAGTCGTAACTGAGGGCGTATATCTCCTTGATGGGTACCGTTTTTCCTTCTTCTTCTAGGTCAATCCCCAGATCGATGCCTGGTCGGTGTGGCGGTACTGTCGTCTTTTCCCCTTTTTCGAATACATCCAGCAAGTGATGGTATTCCCTTGGAACCGTGTCTATAACGTCTTGGTATTCGTTGCTTTTTTTTGTTTTTTATCCCCAGCTCTGTGCTAATGTTGATAGCTTCCAGCTGAATTTCGTTGTCGGCCTCATCCCATCTTAGGATTCCGGTTGTTTCCCCTCTCCGGTGGAACTGTCTGAAGGCTCTTGCGGATATCTCATTGATTGCAATCGGTGGTTTGACACTCGGGTCCTTGACCTCTTGGTCCATGGTGGTGGTTGAGGGCCTGAACCCCTGATCTCCCCTGTGGGGATCATCCAACTGAGTTACTTCTTGTAGTTCTCTGTTGTCGAATTTATCGATGACCAGTTGTGCTATTCGGTCTCCTTTCTCCACTCGGTATGGTTGGTCTCCTAGGTTGGCGAGAACTACCTTCACTTCTCCTCTGTAGTCAAAGTCTATCACACCTGCATTTGTCATGAGTCGGTGTTTGACTGCTAGACTGCTTCGTGGTGTAATTCGTCCATAGGTGTTGTGAGGTAATCCAATAGCTATACCCGTCCCAACCATCGCTTGCCCTCTGGCAGGAACGTCGGTTCCTTCATTTGCGTACAGGTCGTGCCCTGCCGCTCTTGCGAATCCTTTTTTAGGCACTCTGGCCTCCTCGGATAGCTTGTTAACTCTGACACGCTGGTCACTTGCCTTTATGCCACCCTTGGCCGTCGGGCCATTCTGGGCCTGAACCTTGGAGAATCTGGTAATCAAATTCTCTTCCAGGGCTTTTTCCTCGGGTACTGTATATGCAACGGGTGAACTTTTGAGACACCAAGTCGTACATCATTCGCTGTTGAATGTGATCCTTTTGTCGTTCCAATCGATTGTTGGATTATGTTCCCTTAACCATGGCATCCCGAGGATGACCTCATGGGTTTGGAGTTTTGCCACTTGGAAGGTTGCCAATTCCCTATGGCTACTAATGTCCATAGGTACTTTCGTCATATGAGTAACAGGTCCCATCGCGCTTGGTTTTCCGTCCGCCAGGTAAATTTCCCTTGGGCTTTTTGCTTTGATCATCTTGATCCCATGTTTGTTGCGGACTTCTTGGTCAATGAAGTCTTCTGTTGGTCCTGAGTCAATCATGGTGTTGATAGTGACTGAGCCTTTTTCGCTGTGCAGTTGTATCTGGACCATAATATGGGCTTGGTCGTTATCGCTAGTTTCCGTGTAGTTGAGTGCCGCGTAGTAGTTTTCCATGATGATGGGTTTTCGCTCAGGTCTGTCCCTCAGACCATCGCTTACTGGGGACAGTCGTCGTTTCCCGACTGTTCGGGTTCCTGTTCGACCTGGATTTCTCTAATCTTTGGTCTGGTTTGCCTAGGGGCGGATTTCTTCGCGGGTTGCCAGCTCCTGGCTTGTGTGTTGAATAGTTTGGGTCCATCTTTTTTCGGGCAACTCCTGGCTAAGTGTCCCGGTTGTGCACACTTGAGGCATACTTGTTCTGGTATCCTTCTTTGGAATTCTTCCCTGGAGATATTGAATCTTGGTCTTTTTCATGTCGCGTCCAGTTCCCTAGGGTCGCCGTAATTTTGATTGCCATTATTGGTGGGTCGGTATGTCCCATCTGGGTTTCGTGGTGTGGTGGTCTCCCGTTGGATGTTTTTCCTTGATGGCAATCCTTGGATATGCCTGACCGTTGCCAGCTTGGTTTCTTTCCTAATTGCCCATTGGGCCAGGGCTTCAAGGTTCTCGTATTCCTTGCTGCTAGCTCCCCAGGCGTTCTGCAATGCTGTGATCAACCCTCCTAGGAGTAGTGCTCCTCCAGTTGAGTTGTCCAATTTGGCTTCGCTAGCCACAAGGCTGAATTCGGTCCAGTATTGCGTGACCAATCGTTTGCCTTGTTTCATATTCTTTATCCCGATTCTTGCTTCTCCCTTGGCGTCGCTTACGCCAAATTGTCTTTGTAATTCTGCTTTGAACACTGCCCAATTGTCCCATACTGGAGTGATTCGTTCTTCTGCGTAAGGGGTGATCCAGGTTCCTGCGTCATCCCCTAGGAGGCTTGTTGCATAGAGGATTATTTCCTTATCGTGGCCGTTCTGCCACCCTACTGTCCTGTAGGACACTATGAGTTGGGCTAGGCATCCTTGTAGTTTGTGTCGTTCTCCTCGGTAAACCTCCAGTTCCTTGGCTTTGGGTTTCCTGGTTCCTCTACTTAAGGATGTGATGATTTGTCTCATCTGTTCCGGGCTTAGGATCGGGGTTGTTTCCGAGGATCTAGCTCCGCCTTGTTCTGCTGTAGCCGCTATCATCTTTCGTCGTGGCCTTCCTGGTTCTTCTGTTTCTTCTGATCCAATTGGTGATGGTGGCTCTGGTGTCGTAGTGCTCGGTGCCCTCTCTTTGGTTAAGGCCCTTTCAAGTCCTTCTGCTAGTTATGAAAGGTCAAGGTTTTCCGCTAGGGGGTCGATGTTGTTTTCGTTGTTGGTCTCCGTTTTGTCTGTTTGTTAGGTGCTGCTGGTTGACGCAACCAAATGTTACAAACCTCTCTTCTCCGGCTGATACTTCATCAGGAAAATGTCGGAGCGTTGTCCACTCCGATCAATTCTGATCCACACTTTTTGAAATTTTACCAAAAAGTGTGGACCAGGGTGGATCTGGGTGGACCAGGAGGACCAGGGGGACCATAACCCCCCTTGGTGGACCAGGACTGGTTTTTACCTTTTCCTGATGTTGCAGCAGGTAACCGATAAGTTCCTAACGATCACTTGTTCTTAGCCCAATAGCTGTTGCGATAGCTAAGTCCGTTGACCCCTATCTATCAACGTCGATAGCTAGGCTCATATAAGACAGTCGTGTCTTGGTTTCCAAAGTATGATAGATAAATATCTTGGTATTGAAAGTATAGTATATGAAAGAACTTAGATGGATGCGTGAAGAACCCAACTCCCATGTCTTTTTCTTCTTTTCTTTTTTTTTTTTTTAATGATATTTTAAATTTTGTTTCTAGCTGAGGCCGAAGGGCGAAGTAATAAGTACAAAAATAGCATGTAACCGCGATGGTTATGGCCGCAACAAACTTCCACCCAGTCCAACCCATCGTCGAGGCGGTGGAAACCGTGGGAGAAAACCCCTGGTCTAAAACCCGCACCAAGCGCCCGGGCACTGAAAACTACAACAACATATACAAGAAACTCGCAACCAAAAGAAAGCATCTACCGAAAACCCAAGAAAAAACCCAACAGTGAGGAAAACCAAAAAAACCCAAATCCGTAGTAGAGGCCCCTGAGAAAGCCCATCCGCCGCGAAGGCCTTTAACAATCCCAGAGTATGCTTATCAACGAACACAACCACGCACGAAGGTAATAGTACCGGAGCCATATAGACCCGGGCCGTGGGGCTAATGGTAGAACGTCTGGCGGGTTAGGCCGAGGGAGTCCACGAGTCCTAGGAGGAAGCGAGGTGGATGGTGGCCAGACGCCAAAACGACCGAGCCGGGTGGGGGGTGTTGGCTGTTACCGAGCCACGGGATGAAGACCAAGTGAGGGAGGGGAAGGGTGCGCCCAATCGAGTAGAAGTACGAGGGAGGGAGGACCGAAACGAGATCACAACTTTTCGACAATGCTGACCGTACCGAAGAGTAATCCAAGGAGATAGTCCAATACCAGGGAGCAGAGCCACCGGGGCCACTACTTCGACGATAACCTGAGACTGCGACCAACCCATTGACGAAAGAAAGGGGTTGCCGACCGTGCAAAGGCTAAGCGAGGCAGCGAAGCAAGTGCCGAGGAAGGAGGGAGTAGAGCCAACCGACCCCTAGAAACAAGGACGCCAGGGACCAAGGACATGAGGGGAAGTAAGGCGGGAGGGGGAGGGTGCAGCTCACGGAGAGTGCGGGTCCAGCTCACTGAGAGTGCGGTGGTGATGGATGTTGACGATGAATTCTCATGGTGTTGAGATTTCAATCGCCGGGTGTGTAGAGGAGATGGTTCGTGACCCAACTCCCATGTCCCGAGAGTGCCCTTATATAGGGGTTCTTCCCTCAACCCTAACCCTGCGTGACTCATACTCTCGCGTCACGCGACTCATGACTCATAGTGAGTCATAGTGTGAAATCCATCAGCTGACCCTTCCAAGTCAGCTGCGCCATATCTGTCAACCAATCAAAACCCATAAAACCAGTCATGTGCCCTAACGGGGTCACATGCGTGAAACCAATGACTCCTAACTATGAGTCATGTGCGAAATACATAAACCACATGACCACAATGGTGCGTCATGTCAAATATCAACCGATCATAATAAACCAATGACACGCTATTTCCTCGTCATGTAAAATCCTATGAGTCAACTGATCTCATAGCGTGGAAGATAACAAAGCGATGACTAACAACTATTAGTCATGTGAGAGTCTGTCTTGCTTAGTCACTGTTTGTGACAGTCGCGTCCAGTTCCATAGGGTGGTCGTAGTCCTGATTGCCATTATTTGTGGGTCGGGATGTCCCGTCCGGGTTTCGTGCTGTGATCGTTTCTCGTTGGATGTTTTTTGTTGCTGGCGATCCTTGGATATGCCTGACTGTTGCCAGCTTGGTCTCCTTCCTAATTGCCCATTGGGCTAGGGTTTCGAGGTCCTCGTATTCTTCACTGCTGGCTCCTCAGGCATTTTGCAATTCCGCGATCATTCCTCCTAGAAGCTGTTCCCCTCGGGTCGAGTCGTCCAACTCAGCTTCGCTAGCCACCAGGCGGAATTCGTTCCCGTATTCTGTGACTGATCGTTTGCCTTGTTTCATGTTCTTTAGTCTGATCCTTGCTTCCCCCTTGGCGTCGATTACGCCAAATTGTCTTTGTAATTCTGCTTTGAACCCTGCCCAATTGTCCCAGGCTGGGGTGATTCGTTCTTCTACGTAAAGTGTGATCCAGGTTCCTGCGTCATCCCTCAGGAGACTTGTTGCAGAGAGGATCTTTTCCTCATCGTGGCCGTTCTGCCACCCTACTGTCCTGTAGTAAACTCTGAGTTGGGCTAGCCATCCTCGTAGTTGGTGTCGTTCTCCTCGGTAAACTTCCGCCTCCTTGGCTTTGGCTTTCCTGGTCTGTAACCACCTCCTGGGTGGTGGCGGGAATCGATAGGGTAACGATACTAACTCTATACCAAAGTGCTGTATGTAACGAGACTAAGTACCGCAGGCTTAGACCAAGTTGTTGTAGCAAACCTCTTACTATATCGCAACTACCAAGTAGTTCCTAATTGCTAAGTATGTTTGGGTCTTACTGGATTCTCGAAGTGAACCGAAGAAGTAACTGTTCAACCAAGTATATTGAAAACTCTCTCTGTCGAAGTCTGCTTTCTCTAAGTCCGGAGAATAGCAGGTCTTAAATACACTTGTCAGGCTGACCGGAGCCTTGTAAACAATAACCATAAAGACTCCCAAAACGGTAGCCTTGAAACATTACATAAAACATCTCAAGTATCACACAATACCTTGACACAATAACTAAAACATACTGAGTATCAAACGATACTTGACACCAAACATAAAACATCATGAGTATCAAACTCAATGATAAAACATACTGAGTATCAAACGATACTCGAAACCAAACATAAAACATCATGAGTATCAAACTCAATCATAAAACATACTGAGTATCAAACGATACTCGAAACCAAACATAACCTGCACCGGTTACACCCCGAAAACAAAATGAAAACATCATTTCAAATATGAAACAAAAAACCTAGATATCCTCGCTATCATAGTCGGTGTCCAAATGGGGTTCCCAGAAACCCAAATCCACCGTCGGCTCCTCAGAGTCCTGCTCATAACCATCCTTTGTAGGAGTAAAACAAACCGTAATATAACCGGAAAAAAGAGTAGGAAATTCCTCCCCCGGCATGTTGTCAGTCCACCATGCCTGTACCAGGTCCTTCGCGTTTTCAAGTCCTTCCACTGGTTCCCAACTATTCTCGCTATTCGGGTACCCTCTCCATTTCACCAAGAACTGCCCTCTGCCATGCATCGTCCTATGGGCAAGAATGGTTTCGACCTCCCATTCCTTTTCGTTATCAATTAGGATAGGTGCCGGTTTGGCGTGGGCCCTTCCAGGGAATCGCTCATCGTCGTTAGGGTGGTAGGGTTTGACAACTGAGCAGTGGAATACTCCTCTCTGTCGTCGATATATCCTTGAATCCATGCTAACTGTGTAGTTCTGGGTATGTTCATCGAACTCAATGATGATAAAGGGGCCTCTCCATCGTGGTTGTAACTTCCTGGACCTGCCAGATTCCGTCGCAAATTGGTCGCCAAATATCATTACCACTCCGCCAATCTCAACAGGCTTCAGATCGTCTCTCCTCTTCGCCGCAGTCTTAGTAGATCTAGCTCTCGCCAGCTTCAGAGCTTGGTATGCCGCATTCCTGATTTCCTAGTGTCTGTTGTAATAATTGTCAGAGGCAGGAACCGCAGAAGGGTAGACTCGGTAGGTGTCTAAGAGAGGGTAGTCTCGACCATACACCGCTTTGTATGGAGACATGTTGATAGTATCAGAGTGGCCAGCGTTAGAATATGCTGCCACCTCAGGGAGGGAGGTGAGCCAATTGGTTTGGCGGAGGTTGGTGACATTTCTCAGGGCAGTCTTGAGCTCCCTGATTTTCCGTTCAGCCTGCCCATTCGTTTGGTGATGACCGGGCGCAGCCATTATGTGTTCGATCCCCATGGTCTTAAGTGTCTGCTTTCAGAACTTAGAGGTGAATCGTGGGTCAGCATCACTGAAAATCGAGGTAGGTACTCCATGAGGCATAAAAATATGGTGCCGGAGTAGCTCAGTAGTTTGTACTGCCGTTGCAGTAACCGATGTTGGGATCACCCAGCTGAATCCCACTGCTCTATCCACTACTACCAGGACCGAATCCTGGCCTTTCAATTTGGTAAAGGGACCCATAAAATCAATAGCATAGCTTGAAAATATCTCTGAGGGGAAAGGGAGGGTTTGGGCATCACCGGCTGGTAGGGTGTTGCGTTCTTTGTTGGCCTGGCATAGCTCGCATTGTCTAACAAAGTCCCTGAAATCCTTTCGCATTTCCGGCCAGTAGATATATTCAGATGCATACCGGAGGTTCCTATCTGTGCTGTGGTGTCCCTTGGTGTGGATCTCGCTAATCATTAGTTCCCTAAGTGTTTCTCCATTGATCCCATGTCTCCTTGGTATGTAGAGACAGTCCTCTCCTCCTCGAGTGGTGGCATAGAGTAAACCATTCCTGATGCGGTAGTGTTGCATTCTTCCACCTCGGGAGGTGTTGCTAGAATCTTGAGCCAGTTGGTATACAGGGTCGTTCCTGTACCCTTTGATCATCTGCTCCCTCCATATGGTCTCCATCTCGTTCATAGCTTGAACCACATCTCTTTCATCCACAATTCTTTCCCACCTGGTAACCTCGC
>Ga0307507_10011893_pt1 | contig 10877 bp, 11 predicted proteins | sample 7_EM_MG_FD_207223 | JGI IMG/M metagenome (GOLD analysis project Ga0307507, IMG submission 207223) | Populus trichocarpa ectomycorrhiza microbial communities from riparian zone in the Pacific Northwest, United States - 7_EM | ecosystem: Host-associated > Plants > Roots > Unclassified | place... | reverse complement strand
TTTATTTTTTTCATGTCTTTCAATTGCGTTAATCCAGTGTTGCAACTTGCTGTCATGAAAATGTTGAAGCTTGCCCCTTCAATTTTGTACTTATTGTAAACTTGTTCAGTTAACGCTAGAATCATTATGGAGATTGACAAAATTGCCGAGCTGAAGAGTTTTCTCAAGGTTCTTCCCCCAGTTGGATTTTGTTGCGTCTATGGCTCATCTCTCCATCCAAATAATAATGACAAGGTTTTGGTTTTCATTTTTCCAATTCTATTGATTTGTTTCTTTATGCTTCATCTTTCTTTAAATTTTTAAAATCTATGGTCTTGTTTCTTAGTGACTATTGGTTTTGTAGTCAACCATGGTAGATTATATTATTGGCGTATCAGATCCCAAGCAATGGCATTCTAAGGTAGATTTATACTATTTAGAACATATAGAGTGATGTCTCTCCTTTTCAAGTTCTGATATTTTTGTATATCTCATTCTATTTTTGGTTATCACACTTCCAAGAATATGGAATTGAATGAAGATCACTATGCCTCCTGGATGGTGCCCCTTGGCGGTGCAAAACTGGTGCCTCTCCCTCACCCTCTCCACCTTTTTTTACTGCCTTAATCCTGAGACTATAACTTATTTATTATTTCAGATTACTCAAGTTGCAGATAAGATTGGTGTAGGAGTGCACTTTAATCCATTTGTAACATGGAATGACAAGGTATTTGCTAAGCATACTGTGAATTAGAAAAGGGAATCAGGTCTTACATGATACTATGTATTCAGCTTGTCTTCCCTTGGCATGTCATTTTAAGATCATGTCACATTATCCTTATTCCAGTATTATCTAGTAACTTGTAAAATGTTTGATGAATTCATTTCAGATGTTCAAATACGGTGTTGTTAGGATGCATGACTTGGTTCAAGATGTACTGCATTGGGAGAGATTCTATTTGTGTGGTCGTCTACAAAAACCAGTGCGTCTTGTCTGTTATTTTATACTTGTCTTCTCTAGTCTGTTTTGTGGATATTCTTGTTGTTTGCTCAATTTTTTTTCTGAACCTTATTGGATAGGTTACATTGAACTTTTTTCATTGTAAAATAGACAAGAACTGAGATAGAATTTAATTCAGATTCATATTGCTGTCTGGAACAGAACAGAAATTAATTGAGTTAGAAAACCAAAATCTGTTGAAGTTAGGTTCAATTTTTTATATTTGTAGAATAGGCTAAATGAGTGAATTTGTCATTTCAATTCCAATGTTATATTTTCTTGTGTTATGTTCATGTTATCCTTGTAGTCTCCATCTGAAAATAGCAGGAAGAATGATGCTTCTTCCAAAAGTGCAAAGTCTACCTAAAACAACTTGTATGATAATGTTTTAAATGGTGATAAGAATACCCTTGTGAAGAAATTATTAACTATTTGCATTAAAGGACTGGCTAGATATAGAAAGAGCATATTCCATGTTTATTTAGCACTTATTTAAAAGAATATTCAAATGACACCTTAGAATACTAGAGTGCATATAGGCTCTGAAGCTCTAAAGTCATGAACTAAACTCTACATGTTTCAATCCATGCTCCATAAGAATTCAAAGCCTAAAACCAAGCTCAGGCTTAGTTCATTTGATCATTGAAACTATCCAGATCCTTTCAACGAGCTGATTTACAACTTTTTTTCATGATCAAAGTCCCTTTTGTGTGTTTGACATGCATAATGTTTACTGCTTGAAATATTTTTGCTTAGAAATCTTCAACTCTTTTTCTAAGTTTTAAATTCTTCCTAAGAATTGTTAAGTGGTATGCTTACTCTTTTTCATGCCCAATTAAATCCTTGCCTCAAAGTTATTCTTAGAGCTGACATATTTTTTACTCTCAAATTTTCTCATTTCTTGCCTCTGGCTATCAGGAAAACTGGAGGATTGTAGTTGGCTGACGGTAGTGTAAAATCAGCTCCTTCCATTTCATGATATAGATTATAATGAATGAGGAAAAGGGATTTATATAGCCAGCCATAGCTAGTCTGGGACTTGGGCTTTATTGAATTGGGTTAGGTATTTTGATTTGTGTACAGTCCCAAATTGGTGCTACTTGCAACTGATCCATGATATGCTATTCTGGTTAAACCAAATTGTGATATTCTTCCATGACCAGTAATATATCTATGTCTGAAATTTTAATTTTTTCACTGCCTTGTAGACTAGGTAGATACATTTTAACATCCTCTTTTCAAATTGTCTGCTTCTGATCAAAACAATAAGAATCTATGTTTAGCTGTGTACCTTGTTTTATGCCTTTTCTTGTTAGCCTTGCCTGCATTAGGTCTCATACTTCCTCTGTATCCCTTGCCTGTTAATTATGTTTTTCCATTCACAAATGTCAACATTTCTTTGAGTTCTTTTTTACAGGTTCATATACTTGTGGATAATTTGGATATTGGAGATGTAAACTCTGTCAATCTGAGGGCTGCAGTCTCTGCTGCTCTTCTCCTTTTGCCATCCAAATTCACCGAGGTTTGTTCCTTTACTGGTGAACCATTATAGAGCTAATAGAATCCTCAACATATTCCATGCTTGTGCAGGAAGATTTGTACTCCAAAATATGTAGCCTCTCATATATGGGTGACTTGCGCATGCTTTTTGCAGAGGATAAAAATAAGGTAAAGTTGCTTATAGCTTTTGATAGTGCTGATAAGCTTTGTAATTTGTGCACTTGAAATTTTATGATAATTGCTGATTTTATTAACTACTTTTAATAACTGATTTGATCTACTAAGCATTACTTATGCTCCTCAATTACATCATTTAATTTAACTCACCGTGAACTGTCAAAATAATGGGTTAATTATTTATGAGGTCTAGGTTCCACCTCCATTGCATCAGAATTCTTTTGTCTTTGATGATGAATCATTATTATATTTCGTCTATATGAAATGTTACTGGTTACTTGTATCACTTTGTTTGGCTGTAATCATTGGTGTTTCCACTGATTTAACTTTTGTAGATATTGTTGGTGACTTGAATTCTTGTGGTTTCTATGATATTTGTGATTTACGACTTGCACTGCTGAAGTTAGCAAATGGTGATCATTTCTTATGATAGTTTGGAGTTTCTGCTGCTCATGCTTGCAACCACCTGCAGGTGAAGAGGATTGTTGAAGGACAGTTTGGTTTATTCCAATCGATGTATAAACCATTTCTAAAAGAATACGAGGCTAAAGAGTTACTGACATTCTCATTGCCTAATTCTCATCAGGCTACTATCTCTCAGGTTTATTCAAATTTTCATATTCTCAATTCAAAACTTGTTAAATTTTGTACCTTCCATTGCAGTTCTCTTTTCTTGAGAACTGACAGTGTAATAGCCATTCAATCAATAAATATGCATCTTTGGCCACAGTGAATCCAGCTAACAAATGCCGAAAGGCTTTTCTTTTTTCTTTTTGAGAACCAAAAGCTCATAATAAGGAACATTAAATTGGGGAATTAACATTTAATACACTCTTGGGATTTTGAAGTTCAATCATTGTCTATCATTTCACATGAGTGGCAGCACTCGTTATCATTGGCTTTTATTTATAATGCAGCATTTTTGGAAGGGGTAATATTTCCAACGTTTTCTTACAGTTGAGTAATGTAACACTTTGTAACTTCTAGCGCATTTTTAGATATTTAAACTGCTTTCCCTGAAATAATGCCTTAACATATGTATTGTTATGATTCTCGTTAACTTCTCATTAACATGTGTTTGGATTGACTACTCTGTCAATTGATATTTGTAAGCTTTTAGTAGATCCTTTGTTGTAAGCTAAAAGCTGTAGTCCTCAAGTCAGGCATTTATTTGTTGGCAGCACTGATATTTATGGATACATGTTTATATGTGCTTTAACATAGTCATCTTTCAGCACCATTTAGAAATTCTTATACAATCTCTCTCAAAACCAGGACTGCAGTTTATCAATGACTCATTCCCTAGTTCATTCACTTCCTCCCCTTGTCAGAAGAAAAATGGGGATGAAGCTAGGAGAGATGCAAGTGCTGAAGGATTCTGGTATGATGGGTTTTTTTTTATTTGTTTGTTTTGTATGGGTGTTTGATAAACTGAATGTTACTTATCTATGATGCAAATTGTTTGTCTTCATCTCTGGATTTTTCAAAGAACATAAATAAACTGAGTGATACTCAAAAGATGATTTAAATATCTTGGCCCAAGCCTTGCATCAATTATTGTTTCTAGGTGACTCATAAAATTCCCCATTTAACCACTTGGGGACTAGACAGTTTTAATAACGTTGACATAAGATTTGCAGGTCGAGTTTTACATGAAGTCGTGATTGGTTCAAGAGAAGAGGCTGCCAGGAGTATGCAGAGGATTATCAGGCGTACTGTTATGGTTTCAAGTGCAAGGCAGGCTGTCTCTGGTTTCCTGGCTGCTGGTGGTATTAATGCTACTAGATATCTTGCTAATAAAGTGCGCAAGGCTTGGAAATCTTGGACATGATGCAGAACATCTTCCCCCTCATTTCCTTGCCCCCCCAGTTTTGTGCATACTCTGAAATAGTTCAGCCAGGTCAATAGTTATATTTTCTTGACGAGGAATCCCACTGGTGCCAGAACACCCCAGGTGCCTAAATTGCCGCTAACTTAAGCAGCAGATGAGTAGAAAGCATACGCATTTTTACTTTTATACCGAGTAGGGCTTCCCATAAAAAAAATGGCCATACGTAGATGAGATGAAGGATAGATACTTAGCTAGAAGAACAAGCTTTATCGCTGATCTATTTCATCTATTTCATACTTTGTAGAGGAGCATTTCACTATTTCCTTGCTACACTTGTTATTGAATTTATTTTTTCTTGGAGAGGAAAGTTTTGTATTGACTTGTATATCGCCTTATGTATCATTATAGTATTTAGAACATGTGATAGTTCGAACCCTTTTTTTTTTTTGTTCTCCTATTCTTGTCTGAACTTTGCAATTGAAGTCTTTATAGCAGTTGGCCTCAAGGGCAGGGTTGAAAACCTACCAGTTCATGACAGTATTTCTAACACTGACTTGCGCCTGTCTCTATCTAAACAAAGTATTGAAATGATTGAGCAGCTTGTAAAATTTGCCTTCGGACGATACGGTTCTCGTGAAGAAAAACATTCACAAGGTGATAGAAGGAATCATCCTCGAACAGTAGAACTTGCAATAGCAATCGACTTCCTGGTGAGTCACAGAGCGGGGCTCTTATAGAATGTTGATTTTTACACACCCCTTCATCATTTTCTCATACCGGATAGTATATGGTAGCCTATAAAATATATATATATATATATATATATATATATAAGGCATCCACTAAACTTATTTTGGGCAAACCATTGAATTGTCACCATCTAGATTATCAGCAATTTCAAGCACGCAAAATCCTCGCTTCTCCAGCGAACGCCAAAAACAGCCAGAGCTTGGTTTTACGTTCAAGATTTGTAATCAGGCAATGTTCAACACAATTGATGAAAGGATCATCTCAGCTGGAAAATATCATTTTTTTATTCCATGCCTGTAAAGCAATTCGTTACTTGATTTTATGAAGATTTTACTTATTGGCCCCGCATTTCTTGAAAGTTGTTTCACGCACATAAATACATGTAGATTTGAGAAGAGATGGAGATGGAATCTTCACATTTAATAGCAAATCAAGAATCCATTCCTATTACAAATATGGCTTTCAAGTAGTTTCAAGCAATTCTTAGTTATGAACGCCTAAAACCAAGAGCCACCTAATATTAGACCAGACAAGTCATCTGCTGCTGCTCAGGTATCTCATAATCTTAGATTGCATGACCGCTAATTGAGGGTAGAATCTATAGTTCTATACACCATAAGTTCACTTGGAACTTGTTTGTTTGTTAAAAAGTGTTTTTTTGAAAAGCACTCTAAACTTTCACTGTGAAAGTTTCACATGTTTAGCTACATTGCAGAAAACTATTAGCTATAATGTAAAAAATTAGTCAGCTGAATTCCCTTTCTAGTCAAAGAAAAACATAAGTTTTAGATAGAAGAAAGTGTTTTCTGGTCTAAAAGATTGGAAAACACTTTGAAAGAAAAATCAAAAAACTACTTCATTATTCTTATATATATATATATATATTAAGAAAACTACTTTACAAGATAACAGTCTCCATAAAAGCTTAACTTTATCATCTGCGGTTTACTCCACTAAGTGCCGCAGGACACACGAGAATTTAGTTATGGGTTCCAAGGGAGAAATTGGTGGTGAGACTCAACATAAAAGTTATTGGACATTTAGCAAACAAGACTTCTTCCCAGAAGAGTCCTTCCAAAGCTGGGGCAACTACCATTCAGCATTGTCACAGACATGTTTCCAGTTCAAGGAAAATCTCATCAGCTGTTCAGATGATGCCAATGAAATTGCGGAGCTTCAGAAACAGAGTGAGACTGAGATGAAACGCTGCCTCACTTGGTGGGACCTTAACTTGTTTGGATTTGGTTGTCATTGGAGCTGGTATTTTTTGTGCTCACCGGACAAGAGGCCTGCATACATGCTCGAGCTGCCATTGTCTTGTCCTATTTTGCTTCTGAAGTCTCAGCAATGCTCTCTGTATTCTGTTACACAGAATTTGCAGTTGAAATCACAGTCGCAGGTGGTTCATTTGGTTACTTGAGAATTGAATTAGGAGACTCTGTGGCTTTCATAACTGCAGGGAACATATTGCTTGAAAGCATCCTGGGCAGTGCAGCAGTTGCCAGGGCATGGACTTCTTACTTCACAAGTCTTCTGGACAGTCCTTCCAACTCTTTACGCATCCATTCAAATCTAGCTGAAGGTTTCAATCTCCTGGATCCAATTTCAGTTCGAGTTTTGGTGATTGCTGCAACAATTGCAATGACCAGCACCAGGGAAACTTCAGTGTTCAATTGGATAGCAACGGCACTCAATACTGCTGTAATTTTATTTGTCAAGATTGCAGGTTTGCTCATGCCAATACATCCAATCTGAAACCATTTTTGCCTTTTGGGGTGAAAGGGATATTCCAAGCAGCTGCAATTGTTTACTTTGCTTATGGAGGCTTTGACAATATAGCCACCATGGCAGAAGAAACAAGGAACCCATCAAGACACATACTGTTAGGAGTACTTGGATCCATGTCAATCATTACCGTTATATACTGCTTAATGGCACTTTCACCAAGTATGATACAAAAATAGAAAGAGATGACCCGGACGTGCCTTACTCTGTTGCATTTCAGAGTGTAGGAATGAACTGGGCTAAGTACCTGGTAGCACTTGGAGCCCTCAAGGGGATGACCAGGCGCCTGGACAAGCAGTGTACTACTCATATTGCACGAGCCCACATGATCCCTCCATGGTTTGCTCTTGTCCAACCAAAGACAAGAACACCAATAAATGCAACACTTCTTATCACCATTTCAAGTGCTCTCATTGCTTTTTTCTCAAGCCTGGATGTCTTGGTAATTTTTTTGTCAGTAAGCACCCTATTTATCTTCATGATGATGGCTGCTGCATTACTTGTGAGGAGATACTATGTCAGAGAAATCACACCACAAATAAACCTCTTGAAGTTGGTCTTCTTCCTGCTAATCATTATTGCTTCGTCCATGGGAATTTCTGCTTACAGGGGATTGAATCCCAATGGTTAGGTTGGATATGCTGTAATCGTTCCTTTTTGGTTCTTGAGGACTATTGGATTATCCATGATGTTACATCAACAGAGAAAGTCAAAGGTTTGGGGTTCCACTTGTTCCATGGCTTCCATCCCTGTCAAATGCAATAAACATCTTTCTAATGGGATCTTTGGGTGCGAAGGCTTTTGAAAGATTTGGTATTTGTACAGTGGTAATGCTAATTTACCATGTCTTCTTTGGTCTCCATACTAATGATATGGCTCATCTGCATCACAAGGCAGAATCAACAGAAGAAATATGAAGATAAGATTGCAAGAGAAGGAGCTTAAAATCATCTTCTTCATCCTTAAGTTACCAAAGCAAATATTATGCGTCCTGATATTAGTTTATAAACGATCATGTTTATTTTGAATAAGATAAGAATAACAGAGCAGAGCAACATCTATGCAGAATTATTTCAGACCTAACCTGTAAAATAACTGGCATCCTTGCCCCATCTTGCATAAATTTAACAGCCATACGGAAACAGAGAGCCCCATTACCATCACTCGATGTCATAGAGCTGTTAATGGCAATTCACAAGAAAAAAGGCCATAATGTTCTCATGTAATGTCCGGTAACGGCTATTATAGGCTATTATTGTCAAAATAATGGGTCGATAACAGTCTACTTGCTAAATACTAATATGATTTTTTGCATTTCAAGTTCATGGTTTCACACTTTTTCACTCTTTTGATAGTTGTAATGTATTGCTTATATGATATTTAGCTACTAGAAGTGTTATTATTGTACATATATTGTGAAACTATTAAAGAAGCATGCACGCTAAAATTTATTAAGAATTACAAATGATTCATGACAACCATAGCCGCAATCATTATGTAACACCTGCAAAGTCTCAGTCCTGCAACTACAATTTAAAATTATGACATCTTGAGCTCATCAAAGATAACTGACAACATTTTAATGTATCAACTTTCAGATAAAAAGCAGCAATGTGGCTTGCAAATCACATATCCTCCAAAATATTTCCCTGTGCCTTGTCTTGTAATGCCCTAGATTTCATATTTCTATCCACTTACAAGAGATTGGAAATCTTCAATTTCAGGCTTTTCTATTCAGTATTCTAAGTGACCAAACTGAACACAAGAAAGCAAACAGAAAGCACAAATTTCTCACTAAAAGCATATTCTGTATGCAACTATTAAAAGGGCACTAGGGTAAAAACTATCCTTGGAGAAGTCTTATTTTGTTTGATGATGGGTATGAAATAAATAAAGGCAAGAGAAAACTAACCAGCTTAAGGGCATTACATAAGAGAGAGCAGGTAACCATGAGGGGATAAAAAGAAGAAAAGGAAGACAAACCACTCTTGAACATTTCCACAAACAGTGATTAAAAGGCACACTAGCATACAAAAATAAAATTGGAAAACCCATATTTCTAACGATGAGCATTAAAAAAATAATCAGAAGTGAGAGTAAATAGCCAGCATCTGTAAGAATAGACAAAAGAGCCAAAGAAAGTACGTTAACCACAAAATGATGAGAGCGAAAAAAGGACACGAAATAAAAATAGCTTCTGACAGCTCCAAAACTTCAGGAAAATCGATATTCAGGGAAAAGCCTCCAATGCTGGAGAAAAAGATCCCAAGATTGGAGGTTCAATCCTATGAAAAGGAAGCTCCAGGCCCTCAGAAAAGCCATACTTCCATTCAACCACCTCAAGATTTCCCAAATCTTATGACTAATTTGTCTCCCCAAATCTTCTATTCCAGCTATTTATCAGCAACACAAGCACCATCCTAAGCATCATCAAAACAGTTCCAAAAGTTCAAGAACACAAAAGACTGCACCTCCTCTGGAACAAAGCCAAACAGAAAAGGTTGGTTAAACATTATCTTCATTGCACTTGCATAAAGCACCCAACAACCCACCATGAAATATGATCTCCTGATGCCGGAGAAGGGTCTCCCTAACTTCAATATCAAAATCCATAAAATTTAGATACATATTAGCAACTATGAAAGTCTTTCTAGATGTTTACGGGAGAAACCATAATACCTGCCACTTTAAACATTCATCCAGTTCTCTCAGTGCTCAAACCAACAACCTGTCTCCGGTGATTATCTATCTCCAAAATTAAAATATTCGCATACGCTTCCAAAGAGCTTTTGATTTAAAACCAAGCTTCCTGGGCCAAATGTCACTCATCAGGAGACCAAATGATATTCAAATCTATGGTGGCTTTTAAACTAAGCACAAAACCTTTGCAAAGAATATCTATGTCATATTAATTTTCTATTAGCTGCAGAAACAATTGGAAGAAAAGTGCATTTTTCTCTTTTGGGGTGGCCTACCCTCATTTGTCATTATTATATGCCTTTGTTTAAGATTCTTGTAATAGTAGCTAGACGGTTAGATTATGCCAAACATTTAATGTTTCGGAGAACTGAAAATTATAGGATCCTTTTGGTCAGTTAGAAGGTTTACTGTGGCTCTTAATCGGGAAAAAAGGAGATTTTTTGCAGCTAAGCGGGAGTGGTAATTAATTGTAAGTCTGGTCTTCAATCAAGTGGCTCAAATGCCAAACTGGAGTCCTTTAAGTTCTTTCACAGGTATCCTCAGCAATTTCCTCTAATGAAATTTTAATTAGCTACCGGTTTAGATATTATCTAATAGAATGAACAGTGGATACAGGTGTATTCTTTCTCCGTTGTATTTCCCCATATTTATGGCCACCCTAGTTTGGTTGTTGCCACCTTTTCTCTTCAACATGGCAGGGGTAATATGGTGGCTGCCATGTTTCTGAAAACCCAAATGGGAGGATTTAATTTGTTGGCTTCTACTCCTCAACTCATGTTATAGGATTTCATTTTGTTGCTTCCACTCCCCAATTTTTATTTTTTTTCAAGACCTCATAACAGAGTTTTGGTAATATTCCGGTAATTTGTTTTTTGTTTTTTCATCACTTAGGCTCGGCTTGCCTTTGTTTCCCTCTGGGCACTTGTATATGGAAAACCAAACTTTTATATGAAGTCAAGGCCTTCACTTGGATGATGCAGACCATAGAACTAATACCAATGATATCTGCTTGAAACAGGCCATATAATTTAATTTTCTACTAATATGTGTGTTATACAAAAATAATAATGTGACAGACACAGCAATTCTTTTTGCACTGTCCAAGCGCTAGGGATATGTAGCACATCTTTCCTCAGTTTGTCAGGGATGTTGGTG
>Ga0307507_10011892_pt1 | contig 10877 bp, 10 predicted proteins | sample 7_EM_MG_FD_207223 | JGI IMG/M metagenome (GOLD analysis project Ga0307507, IMG submission 207223) | Populus trichocarpa ectomycorrhiza microbial communities from riparian zone in the Pacific Northwest, United States - 7_EM | ecosystem: Host-associated > Plants > Roots > Unclassified | place... | reverse complement strand
GTTGAATAATGGATATTTACAGGCTCTACTATGTTATATAACCCGTTTAATTTTCAGAGTAATGATAATTGAGATACAGATGGTTTATATTGGTACAATGAATTTTATACAAAAAACTGGTCTGAACCAGTCTAAATCAGTTCCATGGACTGCAAAAGACTGGTCCTGGGTGGTCCGGTTCAGTCCCCGCAATATCTGGGTCAGTTCTAGACCGGTTGCGGTCTACGGTTGCCCATTTTGGGGGCAAAAAACCGGACTGAACCGGACTTGCTAACACTAACCTCAGATGAATTGGTCAAAAATATGACAAATGTCCTTTCTATGAAAGGGGTTCCACCAATCAAATTGAACCTCTCAGACTGGAAAATAGAAGATGGAATGTTATTCTATCAAGGTCGATACTACATCCCTGACAATAAGGCTGTACGAAAGTCTATTGTACAAGAAATACACGAATCACCAGTGACAGGACACCCAGGAAGAGACACCACCCTAGAAATGGTGCAAAGACATTACTGGTGGCCGAGATTATGCCACTTTGTATATGAATATGTTGCAGGTTGCACCACCTGTCAACAAAATAAGATTAACACACATCCCACCCAACCGCCGACTCAGCCAATTAAGTCCACAGCGATGAAACCATTTCAGATGATAACACAAGATTTTATATCTGGATTACCTAAGACAAAGAAGGGCCATGACTGCATCATGGTCATGGTAGACCATGGCCTTATGAAGGGGGTAATTTTCATCCCTTGCAGTAAAGAATTAACTGCACTTGAAGCTGCCGAACTCCATTTCAATCACACATTCAAATAATTCGGAATACCAGAGATCATCATATCTGACAGAGACCCTCTTTTTGTCTCAAAAACCTATAGAGGATTGATGAAACTTTGCGGAATCAATCAATGAGTTGGTACTGCATACCACCCAGAGACTGATGGAGAGACAGAACAAGTCAATAGAGAACTCGAAGTATACCTCTGAATCTTCTGCAAACAGGTTCCAGAAGATTGGGATAAACACCTCCCTATCGCTGAGTTCACATACAATGGACGACCCCATTCAGTCACAAAACAAACCCCATTCTACCTCATGTATGGATGTGAACCCACTGGAGTTCCACCAGCATTCTCAAAGATGAATGTCCCTGCAGTAGAACAATGATTATCACAACTCTTAAAGATAAGAGATGATGCTCGAGCTGCTCATGAGCTGGCATGAAAAGCTCAAATTAAACAATCCAAGAAGAACTCTCCCCCATTTAGTAAAGGAGACCAAGTATGGTTAGATGGGCAACACCTTAACAGAGGACACAAATTCCTGAAGATGGATTCCTTATGAGAAGGACCCTTTGAAATTTTGGAAGTCCTAGGACCAGTGACATACAAGTTGCGACTTCCAATTCAATGGAACATACACAATGTGTTTCATGGAAAACTTCTTACCCCATATTGCGAAACCGATGTTCATGGAAAGAACTTCCCTGAACCTCCACCAGACCTTGTCGATGGAGAAGAAGAATACAAAGTAGAATCGATCAGAGATCACAGAAAACGAGGCAGAGGCTATCAGTATTTGGTAGTATGGAAGGGATACTCAGATGAGACATGGGAATCGGAAAGCAATCTGAAGAATGCCTCTGAAATTCTACAAAGCTATAAAAGAAGAAAGAACTTGCATTAATTCTCCAGACAATCATCTAAACACTCGCAACTAAGCCAACAGCTTTCTTCAAAACCAACCCCTCTCACAATGTCTTCCACCCTTTTCAACTCTGCTTCCTTTCAATGTGCCCTTACTTTCATCGAATGTCTCCTCCAAAAGGAAGACAACGTCTTCAACCTCATCGATCTCTGTCATGACAACTCCACCCTCTCCCTCAACCTCCACATTATCCTGGAAGCCATTGAAATGGAAAAGTTGCTTGAGGACGACCTGGGATGCAACAACCATGCCACCCTCAATCTCCATACCATCATCACCACCTCCATCACAGCTGCCATTCCCCATGGAATCTTAGATGTCATCAGGGACTCCAAAAAATTCTTTGTCCCTGACTTCATCCACACTTGCTTCGCAGGACGAGGCATTATTAACTATTTTAAAAAGTTTAATGCACACAATCACAGTTATGGGACAGGGGGCAAATGCCCCACTTATCAACCATACCCAAAACACTGCCCCTCTTCCTCCGACTCTTCCACCTCCCCCTCTTGCGGTCACTGCTTGAAGTGCAAGAGGAAGGGGCATTTCCACCGAAACTGCTCCGATTACTTCTGCCAAGGGTGTTACAGCTGGGGCCCAGGACATACCCAGCCCAATTGCCCTACAGTGAAGGCTGCTAAGGCAGTGGAACAGAAGGAATGGGTGAGTTCTGTGACAGGAACAACAACTGGGGAAAGCGCGAAGGAGCTCCATGGGTCCCTGTGGACCCCAGGCCAAAATGGACATGGACTGGGGTATCAGTCATACCCAATGAAGAATGGATGAAGCCATGAGAGGTCATTTACCTCACCTCTCCATCCTCTATACCCTAATTGATTTAAAAGCTTGTGCTTTGTATATCGGTCTTCTCCAACTTGTTTTGGTGCCAAGGTGATTCCCGACGAGCACAAGTTCATTCTCGAATCAACAAATCCAGGTTGAATTTTAACCTCTCTTTCTCATCGAATTTCATCTTTCTCAAATCTCACTTCTCAAAGAAAGGCCTCAAGAGGGTTCAACAAGCTAAGGCACACATCCCGTCCCATACATATATATCACGCAGCCAAGACGACACTTGCTTCAACCATTCCATGCATCGTTCCGGTGACTTGAGTTGGAGAGGCCGGAGTTGGTCATTCATCGTCATCCATGTTTATTGATTCGTACACAAGTATGCGCATAATAAAACAAATTTAAAGTATGAATTCAATGAAACATGTCCAAAACTTGAATGCTGCGCAGGAACACACCAAATTTGGAAAACGTAGTAGGCCTACATGTTGTTGGCATGCAAAAGAATTCATCTCTCTGTAAAAGGCTATGTCCCAGGGAGGATTTGAACTTCTGGCTTCTCGGAGCATAATCTGTGGAGTACCTAGATTTGGACCATTGGTACCACAACGAGATGATTTAACCACTAATCGACAAGGACATTTGTCTATGTCCCCAGGTGATCTACCTAATTCGTGTTGATGGTTGTAGTATGGTCAAAGGGTTGACAAATTAAATAATGGCCAGAGCTTGAAGAAAAAAAAGACCAGGAAAACTTTTGTCAATGTCCTGGAGAGGATTCAAACCTCCTGCTTCTCATAGTTACCACGCATGACTTTTACAAGATAATGAGATGATTTCGCCACTATCAACCAGGATGCATACTCTTAGAATTGAGAGTCCATATTTGAGTGGTGCCAAATTGTGACTACTAACTTTAATAGTTTCATGATGGTCAATAGTAGATGGTGCAAATCAAGTGCAAATTTATTGAAAGCTCGAGTGCTCAAGTTGCAATTGGAAAGAAAAAGCAGAACTCAATTCGGGTGCCTCAGTATGTAGTGTCCCAGGGAGGATTTGAACCTCCCACACAAGTCTTCTCATTGAGGTGATTTCGCCACTAACCGACCAGGACGTGTACCCATATTTAGGTTTGAGAGTCCATCTTTGAATTATTAAGTGACTATTAATTGCTACAAAAGTATTCAAGTTGGGAAGGAAAAAGCAGACCCGTTTATTCTCTTGGCAACGTCCTGGGAAGAATCGAACTTCCTGCTTCTCAGGATACTCATATTTGCATTGGAGATACCACTGAGATGATTTCACCACTAATCAACAGGGACATGTGCTCTCCTTTTGAATTAAATGTACATGATCACTTGTAAATATTGAGAGTGTAAGGTAGGTACTCGTGGCACGAATCATTTAGAAAAAAATAGATTTTATGATGCCTATGGCAATTTCCTATGCCCAAAGGAGGGCTTGAAGATCCAGCTTCTCAAGCTCAGGGTGAAGCAATTTGCACAACCACAATGAGGTGATTTCACTAGTATTCCACAAGGGCAGGTACACATCTTTGAGCTTGGATATGAATGTTGAGCATGAGCTTGTGAATTTTAATAGTGCGGTTGATTTAATAATACAATGTAGGTACTACCATGCTTAACAGCACATATTCCTTGAAAGAAAAAACATTTAAAAGATTGGACTGTCATATAATCTAAAGCAGAGAAAAATGTTGACTTTTACAACTCTAATGTCCTGGGGAGGACTTGAACCTCAGGCATCCCAAAGAATTATAGTGGTTCATAAGCTGCCACAACATGATGATTTCACTGCCAATCAACCAGGATGGACACTTTTCCTCAGTATTGGCTTTTACTTGAGCTTGTAAATTTGATAACTCAGCCCAATTACTCAAAAAAAACAGAGAACTGACAAGGACATGTACATGTCTTTGGGCTTGGATGTACATGTTGAGCATGAGCTTATGAACAACCTAATAATACAACATAGGTACTACCGTGCTCAACAGCATTCCTTGAAAGAAAGAAAAAATCAAGAAATTGGATCATCACACAAATTTAAAGCAGACAAAAACATTGATCTTTTTCCTTGAGCCGAATGTCCCAGGGAGGATTTGAACCTCAGGCCTCCTGAAGAATTCCAGTGGTTCATAAGATGCTGCAACACAATGATTTCACTGCCAATCAACCAGGACAGACACTTTTTCTTGGTATTGACTTTTACTTGAGCTTGTAAATTTGACAACTCAACCCAATTATTCAATAGAAAAATTATGCATAGAACCAGCATATATCATGTCCAAGGAAGGTCTTGAACCTTCAGCTTCTCAAGCTCAGCCTGAGTGATCTATACTACCACAATGAGATGATTTCACCAGTAATCAACAAGGACAGGTAGATGTCTTTGGGTTTGGATGTGCATGTTGAGCATGAGCTTGTGAATTTTAATAGTGTGGTCAACTTAATAATACAACACAGGTACTACCATGCTCAATTATGAATTCCTTACAAGAAAAAACATTTAAAAGATTACAAATTTAAAGCAGAGAAAAGTATGGATCTCATTAATTTGTTACACACAAACAAGTTCACTGGGTTTGCAGAATTCCACAGAGTGCATCAGAGGGGAAAAAATCAGCTTAAATACAGAAGTAAATCAACTTTGACTTGTCCTAGGGAGGATTTGAACTTCTGGTGTCTCGAAGCATGTACAAATTTAAGCCGCACATACTACAACAAGATGATTTCACCACTAATCAACAAGGACACTTACTTGAGCCTTGTCCTGGTAGGGTATTTTTATTTTGAAACGCAGGAGAGCCATGAAGTTAATGTTTGTGCCATTGAGCTTTAGTCATGGTGGAGTAGATTTTAATAGTATGTATTTAAGTTTGGGTGAAAAAAGCTTCAAAAGATTTACAAGAGTTCAGCCTATGTCCCTGGGAGGATTTGAACTTCCGGCTTCTCAGAGCAACTGGTTTGTTTACAATTTCTGTACCACAATGAGATGATTTGACCACTAATCAACAAGGACTTTTTGCTAAAGGTATGTTGTGCCATAAATCAGTACATACTGAGGTATTCAGGGTGAGTACACAAGAGGTTTATAAACTGACCTCCAGTTAGATTTGATATTTTAAGCAGACTGTTATTATCAAAAATCAGATTGCTGCTGGCTCTGAGAAACTTCTGGTGAGCCTGAGCTTCGATTCTGTCACTTTTCCTTAATTTTACTGTATCAAAATTTAGTCACACCGTATCTGGAGGGAACTTTAGAATGTTGGCAGACAGATCAATGCGTGCATCTATCATCTGACAGGTTACTTGAAAGGCACTGAACGCGGATGCTCTCTTCCAAAAATGTTGCCAATCATGTAAGTGTATGCATCAAGCGTAATCAATGTTGTGGAGACCCTCACAAATAACGAATGTTTTTTCTTAAGTGGTATTTCTTCAACCGCAAGTACGATTAAATGGCACAAAGTAAAAGACGATGGCGCATCGAGGTGAGGGCGACAGAGCACGTACCATAACTTTTGCTCCAGTGCACAGACACTTTGCTCATTCAGTTACTCCCATCCACGACGCCTAACCCAATCTATGGGCAAAGCATGAGGTACTTCAATATCATTCAATTAATTCCACAAATCACAAACCTCTCCCACATTTGCCTCTATGTGCTCTCATGCTCGAAATTGACTTGAGAGAATTAGTTCCGCCTGATTACACATTTACAGGACACGTGAGGGAACTTCTGGATGTAGGTGCTTATAAGTGGCAGTGTGATACCCTTAACTTTAAGATTTAGGTTGGGGATGGAGGTTCGTAGTATACGTACCTAGATCTAAGAACGTACTCATGAAGGCTCAGAGGGCTTAGGTCATGGAAGCTTAAGCCATTTCCTGTCCTGAGATGCAGATTTGAGGGCCCCAAATGTGGCCAAACCTGGTTCACAAATTGCATATTTAAGAACATCTGAAGGTTTCAAAGAAAAATAGACAACCAGCCCCGCCAGCTCTTGGTTGAAATGAAGACGTTTTTCTACGGAGGTGATTGGGAGGTGACTTGGTTTTGGCGTTTGGATTGGGGGTGGTCGGACGATTGTCGGGACAAGGGAAATGAGGGAGTTACATATGAGCAGCGGGTCCGAGTAGTTGGGTAAACGTATATGCAGCTTTTTCAAAAACATGACATCAACGAAAGCTTGGCAATGTGAGGAGGTTTGTTTACACTTGCTGGTCAACAACCTCGCAGCTGACTTCCGCGGAGTTTCAAAAAGATACAAACTGGAGTCACGCAAGAGCTAATGCTTTGACAGGCTCCTAAAAGCATTGCTCTCGGCTTCGCTCCCTGCTTACTAGAGAGTACGCAGGAAGTTGCCGTGATGGAGATCATGCCAAACAAATAAAGAAAGTTCAGGAGCGAAGCGAGAGAGCGGCTGCAGCATTTGTGCACGGAGTTCTCGGGGATTCCTTTTTAAGTTGCCCCATCACATTTTCGCAGGCCCACATGTGGGACAGAGATACAGATTGATTAGATCAAGATTATATAGCTTCTCCGCAAGAAGTATGTATAGTAGACACTAAAAGAACAAAATGCATGATGATGAGGAGTTTCAACACCTATCATGGACACGATTTTGAAGGCCTTTGAACACAGCAACTACACTCTAGCTGATTTTTTCACTGATCTTTTGACTTCACTGGCCTATCAAACTCATCCACTCGTGCAAGGCCTGGCAGAGGACTTAAATATCTTAATTTCATCCACATCTACAAGTTCTGTTACTTGTCAATGGGTGCTCTCATTTGCTGAAAATGTCTACTCTTCACAGATGGGTTCTCTCTCCCATAAATCGGGTGGATTTCATTTTAATGCTAAAAGAGTTAGAGAGGAGTGCATCCAAGAGTTGTTTACTTGAAAGAGTCTCGGAAAGCTGCAAAAGCTGGTCAGAAGCGAGGTCGCAAGGATCATGAAATTCCTGGTCAGTTGTAAGTTGACGAGGCTGGTGTCCACCCGTCCTGATCACCTGCGAAAATGTGATGGGGCAACTTAAAAAGGAATCCCCGAGAACTCCGTGCACAAATGCTGCAGCCGCTCTCTCGCTTCGCTCCTGAACTTTCTTTATTTGTTTGGCATGATCTCCATCACGGCAACTTCCCGCGTACTCTCTGGTAAGCAGGGAGCGAAGCCGAGAGCAATGCTTTTAGGAGCCTGACGCTTTGATATCTGGCCTGCCAAAGTCCTTCGTCAGTTCGAACTCGTCCCTCAAACCCCCAGAAATTGGACTTTCATGGGGCTTATAACAAACTACTCAACTTCTACTTTCCTCCCGACTCTGATTTCTCCGTATTTCCTCAGTACCACAAGTCAGGATCCAAGGAATCGATCGTTTATGTGGTCTTCTTCGAGATATTCCTTGAGAACAAGCCTGTCTTTGTGTTGGGATTGAAAGCACCCTCTGCCATTGAATTTATTTCGACTCGTGCTGAGGCAGATGACCAGATCAGGACAAGGCTTGGGGATCTCGCAAATCGCTGTCCCCTGGCCACTCTTCACGGCGTTAAGCGCCATTGGAACGAAGCTCTGCTTTTATACGATCGACAAAGCCACCATGGAGATGATTCCAGAGCAGATTGCTCGCCATATGACCAGAGTCGACGACATCGCCCCTGCAAACCGTTGGCACTGTGACATCCTTGAAACAAAGAGGGCGAGACCCGGCTGAAAGCTGTTTTCCAAGGAATTATCGAGAGATGTGGGGAGATAGCCACCAATAATAGTGATTAAGGTACCGCTTCCTATGGTGATCGTGAAGGAACTGCCCTAATGAATCATAGAAATATTTTTTTCAATATGTACGTACTTACGGAGTGGAATCCATCAAAGTCACCTTTCATCCTTTCCTTTTCTGATGGTGTTTCCCTCCCCGCGTTTGCGTTCACCCTTTTGTTCCACCACTGTATTAGTCTTCAAGTTGTCACCTAAATGGAACGGATTTGGCCCTGTCTAAAGTAAACACCACTCCTATTTTATGGCCGCACAATTTGTCCATCTGCAATGGACAACTGCTGTTGTCTCTAGTACTGCGCCGTATCGTAACAGTGTTCGGGCTATTGGAATCTAGTAACGAAACCTCATTTTGTGGGTAGCCAAACGGGTAGGAGGACGGGAGGGGGTTCTCGAAATATTTATTAGCTACAGAAGATGTATCGGACACCACCATAGGCTAAGGCCTGAGCAAGAACAAACCGGATTGTTTTTTTACAACGAAACCTTTTCCCGCACTTTTCAGGAGAGTTGGCTCGTGATCGGTGGGGGCATATAAATGTCGGCACGAGCGCGATGACCTGAAGCTTTTGCCAGGAAAAGGCCAAGGGCATACAATGTCGTGTGCTCTTGTTAAACTGCGTTTCTAAGTTAGTTACGTTAAGAGAAATGGAGAAGATCACAAGTATATGCTAGCCAACTTGAGGGAGGATCGTGACGATAGAATAAAAGGAAAGAAGTGAGTCAAGTCCGCTGATTATATAGACGTAACCCCGCAAAGTCGAGTGCCCACTGGATGAACATCAACTCACCCAACACCGTCAGGAGATGGCCAGCGCTTTCGCATTTCTCCCTTTTAGGTTTGTTTTAGGTACATGATTGTGAAGAAAATACGGGGCCTTAGCCAGAAAAAAAAATGACGCGACGTTGGGAGAGCCCAAATCACCTGGACCCGGAATAGACGACCACCAACGGCGCCATCACATTAACCCTTCATTCGGTGCTGTATGTCATTGTCCTGCCATCCACCACACCCGCATCGCTAATAAGTCACTTATAGCTTATCTTCGGCATCCCTCCTGACCGTTTCGGTCGTAACTGGCGTCTCCAAGGCGTCTCGTTTGGAACCCAGGACTTATCACCTCTCTCGAGATCGGTGTTGCCAAGTTTGTTCTTAAATTCAAGGAGTTCCTAAAGGTGGTGGGCACCCAATCATGGGCCATGGTCCGGGGGAAAAAAAGATTAGGAGTTCGCGGCTGGGGAGAACAAGCTCGGAAGGTAAGCCTCCATGCTCATCGACGTGGTGGTTGAACACTGACTCAACTGGAGCCAAAAGTCGTGGTCGTGGTCGTCAACGACATGTTTGTTCATCGCCTCAGTGGTTTCCAACACCCCAATGTGACGGGAAGTCGAATGACCTGTTCGGTTTTGATTTGGTGCTGGAGCGGGGGGTGGCAGCGATGTAGGGGGGTTTCTTGTCACTGTATGACATGGTGAGTTCTCTTTTTTGATCACAGGTGTGGGAGGCACTTGCCGTGACTAGTATCCTCTGTCGACGCAGTCGAGATCATCTAACCCGACCTTTTGGGAGGATGCGTGTTAGACACCGCGGAGGCTGTGATTGGATACCATTGACCATGTTGATGGCTACTGCGACCTACGGGCCCGAACTACGCCAAGTGGACTTGCAAACGCGGCTGATAGTGGTCGAATGGGGCTTTGGACGACAAGAGAGATGGCGGAAATGCCATTACAGAGGCAACAAGCGAACGACAATTGCCTTCCATTGACCGCAGACTACAAGCTACGCACCCGAAGTACGATGGTGTTGGGCTCAACAACGCATTCGCAGCGGGGGTTCTTCGAAGACAAGAGATATATCAGAATTGTAAGCCTGCGTTATCGTTTAACACAGCCGAGTTACACTCACAATCATTAGTCCCATTCCTCGATTACTACATCTCTAGCGATTCTCTTGGACATTCGTGGACGTTGACGCAATCGCATACAAGGCCATGGTGTCTGCAACAGGGACATCGATACCCACCCAACACACCAACGAAATAACAAGAACACACCTTGCGGATTTTCTCGACCTTGCTACAAGGTCACACCGACGCCAGGGGGCATTCTTCCAAGGACGAAAGGGGTTGGAGACCACAGGCGAAGACGTTAGCGAGGCAGATTTGGAGGAAGGCGCTGTGAACGAAGGGAAGAGTTTTCGTCGGCGATGGCTAGGTGCGAAGTCCTGTAAGTTTCCAGACCACAACCCTTGTCCGAAAGCACGTAACTGACATCGATACCGGTGGGGCATTCGAGCAGGGGTTGGACAGTTTGCAAGACGAAGCGCAACCAGGAGGAAAATGGCTGGGAGTGATGGGGTCTTCGATGACGCGTTGATGGCGGGAAGGATGCGATGGTAGTGGGTCCTGGTTGAGATCTGGAATGCTAAATCTCACTCTGATCACGACTCAAATCTATATAGAAGGGGACAATGTTTTTGATGGCTGACTAAGGTTTCTATAATGGCACAAGATTTGATGGATGACCAAGGCTGACTAACCAATGACAAAGAATATCCATCAATGACTAAGGCTG
>Ga0307507_10011891_pt1 | contig 10879 bp, 14 predicted proteins | sample 7_EM_MG_FD_207223 | JGI IMG/M metagenome (GOLD analysis project Ga0307507, IMG submission 207223) | Populus trichocarpa ectomycorrhiza microbial communities from riparian zone in the Pacific Northwest, United States - 7_EM | ecosystem: Host-associated > Plants > Roots > Unclassified | place... | reverse complement strand
CCCGGCCGAGACGAGACCGATCGGGACGCCGCGGGCTTCGGTGGCCACTGAGCGCTTCAGGCCCTGCTTGCCCCGGTCGACCGGGGAGCGTCCGGCTCTCTCGCCGCCGCAGGGAGCCTTGGTGATGCACCCGTCGACGGACAGCTCATGGAGTTGGAGGCCGATCATGCGGTCGTACGCCTGAGCGGTCGGCCCGTTCACCTGCTCGGCCATGCCCAGCTGTGCCCCGTACTTGACGCGGCGTCGGATGGTGCGGTCGGAGCACCGGCGGTCGGCGATCCGCTCATATCCGGAGCCGTGCACCAGGGCGGCGATGACACGCTCGAAGACAATCCGGTCCGGGACGCGCGGGTTGTGGCAGCCGAGCGGACGGGTATCGACATGCTCGGGCAGCAGCGCTGCCAACTGGTCCCACAGGGATTCGAACAGGCATGACGGCAGGACAGGCACGAGCCCGCCGACGATCACCGAGCGTCAAGACTCCATGATCACCCAGGCTCGTGCCTGTCTTGCCTCCGGGTCGTCACACGGCCATTCGCCACACCTACCGCCGGGCTCTCTAAGCTGGCCCGCCGAGGTCATGCGCAATCCAGCCCGGTGCATCCAGGCGCAGGGGCAAGGTGCCAACCAGCGTGGCCAGGTGCGTCTCAAGGCTCGCGAGTTCGGCAGAACCGATCTGCCGCTCCCACTGGTCGCGCAACTCGTCGAAGATCGATTCGCCTTGTCGCAGCACTTCGAAGCCGAGCGCGGTGACCTGAAGGCGTTTGCGGCGGGCGTCAAGGGGGTCCGTTTCACGTGCCACGTATCCGCGCTCCTGCAGCACCGCGATGGTTTTCGCTGCTGCCTGCTTGGAGACCGATAGGCGTCGGCCCAGTTCTGAAGCGTTGTCCGCGCCGGCGGTGATGGCCCGCATGGCGAAGTCGTGGACGGGACGCACGTCCTCGTAGCCGCGGCGGGCCAGTTCGGCGTGCGCGGCGTCCGCCAGCGAGCGGAAGCCTCCGAGCAGGAGCAGTGCGAGGTCAGCGCCAGATCGTGGCATGGAAGAAGAATACGACCACTAGACAACGACAACCTGGTTGGCTAATGTCAATGTCATAGACAATAAGGTTGTCGAAATAAGGGGACGCGATGAAGGTCACACCGGCCGGTGCCACGCTCCCCGGGATCACGCACCACCGCGTCGAGGCCAACGGAACCACGCTGCACTACGTCGCGGCGGGAACCGGCGGAACCCCGATCCTGCTGGTCCACGGGTTCCCCGAGACCTGGTGGGCCTTCCACAAGCTCATCCCGCTGCTCGCCGAACGCCACCGTGTCTTCGCCGTCGACCTGCGCGGCTTCGGCGACTCCGGCAACGGGCCTGGTCAGTACGACAGCACGGCCTCGGCCGAGGACCTCCACCTTCTGATCGAACAACTCGACGTCGGCCCAGTCCATCTCACAGGACAGGACATCAGCGGAGCGGCTGTGTTCCGACTCGCGACCACGCACCCGCAAGACGTGCTCAGCTTCATCGCGATTGAGACGGGACTGCCCGGGTTCGGTGTGGAGGCGCTGGCCGACATCACCCACGGTGGCGCCTGGTACATCGGCGTTCTCGCCGCGCCCGACATTCCCGAGATGCTGCTGGCCGGTCGCGAGCGCGAGTTCCTGGGACAGTTCGCATTCTCGGCCACGAGCGCGACCCCGGATGCGAGCACCGACGCCGACATTGACGAATTCGTCCGCAGCTACGCGCGGCCCGACGGCTGGCGAGGAGCGGTCGGCCTCTACCGGTCGATGCTGCGCGAGGGCTCCGAGATCAAGGCTCTCGCCGACGCGCCGGGCCTGACCGTACCTGTGCTCGCGGTCAGCACCGGCGGACGCTCCTTCACGGCCGCCACCATGACGCAGGCCGCGGCGGCGACCGAGGTCAGCTCGGTATCTCTCGACGGGGTCGGCCACTACGCCGCGATGGAGGCTCCCGACGAGCTGGCGAAGGCCATTCTCGAATTCGTCGGAAACATCGACGCCGTCCAACGGTTCTAGTACTCCACAGCACTTTGACGTTTTCCCTGCTCAGGGGAAGTTTGGGTGAGTGTAGTGGGCCGGTTGACGGTCCGTGTCCTCTTTGCCGGGCCGCCCCTCGATCGTGTGCAGCCGCCGCTGATAGTGGCAACGGCGGGCGACGGCTTGACGTCGCCTGCGCCAGTGTGACCATCTCAGGGCACGTGCACTGGTGAGGTGTTGGTGAACGGCGAGGGACGAGTGGCCAGTTGCCAGGAGCCGCCGAACTTCTGCCACGGTAAGGGGCGCCAGGCAGGAACCGTTTCTGCTGCCCCTTTTGCCTCCGCGTCGGCGGCCAAGTCGAGAGCGTCACGAGCGGCCCGCGCGGCACGGATAGCGCGGTTGCATTCCTCCACCAGGCTCTGACGCTGGTCCGGGTCCGCGGCACGAAATCCGTTGATCTCTTGGCAGGCGGTGGTCACAGCGTCATCCAAGTGACGTGCGGCGGTGAGCAGGTCGGCGTAAGCCTTGCGGCGATCCTGCCTCTTGGCGGTGTAACGGGTGGCGTCGGCCTGGTCATGCGCGCCACGAGACTGCGAGCGCCCTGCAGTGTAGGCGGCGGCAGCGGTGATTAAGACGGCCGGGGTGCCGATCAATGCGGCAACGACTTCGGGCTCCATGGCGGAGATCCTTCCCCGCTCATGGAGCCGACGTTCAGACAACTGATCAGGGGAGCGCCGGACGTGTGGGGTTGGTGGGCATACCGCCCACGATGACTTCTCCGACCACCATGCGGTGGACCACATCACCGAACTGCCGACATGTGACCACTTCGCACCGGGTGACGGTTCCAGCGATGGCGTACTCGATCATCGTCAGCACGCCCAGGCCCTCTTCACACATGTACCTGTCCAGGTTCAGTTCCCGAGGTCCGAGCCAGACTTCGTCGTCGGTGTCGAACTTCCCTTGAATGCCTGGGTGGACAGCACAACGCCTTCGCCCAGCGCATCTTCCTTGACCTCTTCCATGGCTTCCTCCCACACTCGCAGGGCGTCGGTGGACATGGCCTTGAGGATCCTTTGGGCCTTGAGCCGTACCTCGGTGTCGATGACGCGCCCAGGGGCGGGAAAGTGCATGGTCAACGCATGTTCCTTTGCTTACTTGGGAGTTGAAGGATCATGCTAATCCGGGCTTGCGATGCGAGCCTCCAGGTCGGAAATGCGCCTGTCTTGGAAGCGGAGGTTGGAGCGGGCGGCCTTGAGCCGCTCGTCGAGGGTGCGGTTCTCGGCCGTCAGTTGGCGGACCCGCTGTTTGAGAGTGGTGTTCTCGGTGGTGATCCGCTGGATGGCATCCTCGGTCCACTCGGATTCCAAGTCGCGGAGCTGGCCGAGGAGTTCGCCGATGCGGGTGCGCTGGGTGAGGATCTCGGCCTGGGCGGGCTTGAGGGCGTCCTCGGCGTTCAGCGCGCGTTCGCGCCAGGTCGCCTCTCGATCGTCGATCTCCTCGGCGAGCGTCCGGGTCCGGCGTTCGCCGGCCCCGGTCATTGCCGCGGCGATGGCGGCGCGGGCCTCGGAATTGTCGTAGAGAAAGGTGCGGGAGACGGCCGCGTGGCGAGCCACGCTGGCGACGCTGACTTTGGCCCTCTCGCGGTGGAGCCGGGCGATGGCATCGTGGACTCGCTCGACGGCGGCCGCGGTGCCGCGGCGTCGGGCTGCCAGGGCCGCGGCGGTGCGGGGTTCGGGAACAGTGGTCGTGCTCATGCGCATGCCTCTGTACCGTCGTACGTGTTCTCCTCGGCAGTCGCCGCGTCGGCAAGGTCGGTGGCCCGGAAGGCGGTGGACCACATGCGGTGGAAGTAGTCCTAGGGCCTGCGCAGGTCGAGCGCGAGGGCGTCCTCCAGGAGGCCGAGGCCGGCCAGGGCTTTCTCCAGGCCGCCGATGGCGCGGCCGGTGGGTTCGAAGACCTGGTGGAGGTAGTCCGCCGTGGCGTCGTCCGGTGCCCGCTCCGCGATCGACATCCATTCTCCGAACTCAAGGGGCAGGGCTGATGCGTTCTCAGTTGGCGAGATGATCTGATCGACTGCGTACACACGGTCGCGTGGGACGGTTCGCCCGGTTCGCCAACGACGCGACCCCTGATGTTCAAGGTTGTTGACGCCCTTGATCACGAACAGGGATCGTGTCTCTCGTGCTTGACGATCCGGGAAGTCGGTGTCCGTGATCAGAACCGTGCTGGCCCTTCGTCCGAGCACACGATTCAAGCAAACCCTGTCGGTTCCGTGTTCTCGCCACTGCATGTCGTCGTTGTCGAGACCGACACTTCCTGGTGCGTCGGCCTGTCAGGTGCGTCAGGCGCGGAAGTAGGACCGGGCGTCCAGGTCCTGCATGAGGGTCGGCCCGCTTGGGGCCCAGCCGAGGAGTTCCTGCGTGCGAGTGCTCGAGGCGGGGATGTCCATGGCGAAGAAGCGGCCGATCCAGCCGAAGTGCTTCTGTGCGTCCTGCGCTGCGATCGAGGTCACGGGAACGTCGAGTCCTCGTCCGATGGCCTGGGCGATCTCCCGTGTGGGGACTCCCTCCTCGCTCACCGCGTGCAGGAGCGTTCCCGCCGGGGCCTTCTCGAGTCCCAGGCGGGTGATCCGTGCGGCATCCGACCGGTGGACCGCCGGCCAGCGGTTCGTGCCATCGCCGACGTAGCCCGCGACCCCTTTCTCACGGGCGATGGCGACCAGGGTCGCGATGAACCCGTGGTCGCCGTCGCCGTGCACGGTCGGGGCGAACCGCACGCTGACCGTGTTCACGCCGCGATCGACGTACTCCAGCGCGAGGTTCTCGCTGCCACCTCGAGGGGACTGCAGGCCGTGGAACGGTGACCTGTCGTCCTCGGTCGCCACCCGGCCCTGCGCCGGTCCGGCGACGCCGGACGCCAGCAGGAACGGACGGCCTGATCCGGTCAGAACGTCGCCGATCGCCTGCACGGCGGCCCGTTCGGCCTGATTGGAGACGGCGGGGTTGGTGAAGTCGTGCTTGTTGGCGAGGTGGAGGACGGCGTCAGCGGTCGCCGCGCCCTCCCGGATGCTGTCGAGGTCGTCGAGGTCGCCACGGCGGACCTGGGCACCCTTCGCGTCGAGGGATGCGGCCGAGGTGTCGGAGCGGGCGAGCCCGACCACCTCGTGGCCGGCGGCGAGCAGCTCGTCGACCGCGGCCGAGCCGATCCACCCGGATGCTCCGGTGACGAAGACGCGCATGTGAATGATCTCCTTCGATGGCCAAGCCTGGTGAACGAAGCGAGCGATGTCAGTCACTGACGTCAGTGACTGCTGTCACTGTAGCTACCATGTCGGCCGCTGTCATCACTAGAGTGGTGGCCATGGTGCGATGGGAGCCCGGGGCGCGGGAGCGCCTGCAGGCGGCGGCGATGGACCTCTACATCAGTCGCGGCTTCGACAGGACGACCGCGGCCGACATCGCCCAGGCCGTCGGCCTCACGGAGCGCACGTTCTTCCGCCACTTCGCCGACAAGCGCGAGGTGCTCTTCAGCGGGCAGGAGCTGCTGGAGCAGGCATTCCTGGACGGGGTGGCTGCGGCTGTGCCGCACGCGTCGCCGCTCGAGATGGTCGAGTCCGCTCTGTCGGCCGCGGCGACGTTCTTCCCGGCCGAGCGCCGCGACCACTCCAGGCGGCGGCGGACGATCGTCTCCGAGAATCCTGCGCTGCAGGAACGGGAGTTGTTGAAGTTGGCGGGGCTGGCCACGGCGGTCGCTGCCGCCCTCCGATCGCGGGGCGTCCCCGAGGCGACAGCCACGCTCGCCGCGGAATCCGGGGTGACCGTGTTCGGCGTGGCCTTCGGCAAGTGGATCGCCGAGGGTGAGGAGCGGTCGTTCCTCGACATCGAGCGCGAGGTGCTGGGCGAGCTCGTGGCGATGACCGCCGGCGCGACGTGATCAGCGTAGCGATGGATCAACCAGGTGGTGCGACACGAGGGGATGGGCCGGTCCAGAGCCTCTCGGCTCAACTGATTCGGCCTGCGATCTGATCGAATGCGGGGTTGCCCAGGAATACGGGCGATTCCTTGCGTCGCTGTTGCGCCTCGATTTGTGCAATCTTATCTTCTGCGGCAGCGAGGCTGACGCCGAGTTGCTCGACATCGCCGAGCCAGCCCTCGCGTTCGGCTTCAGCGATCCGATCGTTGAGGTTGTCTCTGATTTGTTCGAGCCGAGGTCTTTCAGTGGGGCCGACGATGAGGACTGGGCAGCGAACACAGGCTTAACCGAACTGATCTTGTACGAGCTATCTGTTCATCGAGACCGCTGCCGTAACTGAAAGTGACCGTGAAGGTCTACTGAGACTGCGGGCTCGGCGTGTCATGGTATGTCCGCATGATCTGGTGTTTCGCTCGGCATCGGTGGGGCTCTGGTGATCGTCTTGTTACAGACCATGGTCTCTCAGGGTCGTCTCCACCCACTGGGCATGGGGGGACCCGAGGCGCTGGTAGATCGCCAGGGCCTGTCGTAGCTGTGCGGCGCCTTCACCGGGCCGGCCGTCATCCAGCTGACATCGGCCGATGCCCTCCAGAGCGCGTGCCTCTTCGGCCGGTGCACCGATGTCGCGGGCGATCGCGAGAGCTTGTTCGTAGCTGGTACATGCCTCGGCCGACCTGGAACACGCCGACGACAATTCCCCCATGCCGTTGAGGCTTTCTGCCTCGCCGTTCTGGTCGCCGATATCGCGGGACAGCTGCAGGGCCCGGGTCAGGTTGGTGGCGGCCGCCCGGTAGTCTCCGGTCGCCTGCTGCACACGGCCCAGGTAGTTGAGGGCTCTGGACTCGCCGTCGTGGTCGCCGAGATCGAGGCAAAGCCGCAGGGCTCGGGTCAGGTTGGTGGTGGCCGCCTCGTAGTCCCCGGTCAGAGACTGCAGGAGGCCCATGTAGCAGAGGGCGCGAGCTTCTGCGAGCTGGTCGTTGGTGTGATGCGCCGCGTTGAGGGCGGTGCGGTGAAGGGCGATGGCTTGGCCCCAGTGACCTTGGGTACGCAGGAAACCATGCGTCGCGACCGCGATGGCGATGGCGGGGCCGGGCCGGTCATGGCATGCGGCGTAGTCGACGGCGGCGTGCAGGTTCAGGCGCTCGGTGTCCATCCAGCCGACCGCCGCCCGCCTCGTCGGCAAGGGAGGCACATCCCGGGTTGGTAGACCGGTCACTGCGGGCACCAGAGTGTGGGGTCGCACGGCCAGCGCGTTGAGGATCTCCCTCCGGGTGTGTTTCGCCGGCCGACCACCGGGCCTGACCGCCGGAACCAACGGAAGGAGGATCTCCCACTCCGCATCGGACAGATCCGTCGAGTAACGGGTACGCAGCCCGCACACCCCAGCCCCCGAAAGTGCGCACCACCCCGCTACCAGGCAACTTGCCCGCTGACAGGCTTTTCAGTCGCCCTCTAGTCGGCGTCCTTGGTGAAACAGCCGCGCCAGACTTCGAGGGAGCCGCCCGCGAACGCGGTGGCGTAGTTGATGACGCGGGTATAGCCGTCGTCGAGGAGCATCGGCAATGCGGGGCCGGCGGGCAGGCCGTTCGTGAGGGTCCTGTCGACCCAGTCCTGGACCCATGCCGACTCGTTCGTCCATTCGACCGCGGCGAACCCCGCGCCCTTGACGCAGGCGAGCAGTGTTTCGGCGGACACGACGAAGCTGTCGGTGCCGTCGAGTGACCAGGGCATGGGCCAGGGCAGGTCGGCCTCGTGTGGTTGGCAGACCTCCCAGACGGCCAGGCGCGCGCCGGGGGCGAGGCGTTCGGCGATGTGACGAAACCAGGTGGTCTTGTCCCGCACGTTCATCTGGACGTGCATGGTCAGCGCGGCGCCGAAGACCCGATCGGGCTGGAAGTCGGCAATGTCCCCCGCGTGGAAGCGGACGAGGTCGCTGAGTCCGGCCCGGGCGGTGAGGTCGCGTGCGGCGTCGACGTAGGCCGGGGTGATGTCGAGACCGACGACGTGGTTGCCGGTGCGGCGGGCGATCTGGCGCGCGGGTCCGCCGAATCCGGAGCCGACGTCCAGGACGACATCACCGTGTGTCAGGGCGAGGGTGGGGATGAGCAGTTCGACTGCGTCGGCGCCGCCGATGTGGAACTGGTCGAGGTTGTCCAGGGCTCCGTCGGCCGCGGCGTCGACATCGCGGTGGTCGCTCAGGAGTCGGTCGATGGTCTGGTGAACGGCGGTTTCTCCGTAGGTCATGGCACCGGGTCCTTTCGTTTGCCGGCGGTGTCGGCCGGCTCAACCGGCTGGTGTTGCGGGGCGGGTTGCTGCGGTGGCTGGGCGGGCAGGAAGAGGCCGGCGAGCAGCGCACCGGCGAGCGCGACGACTCCGGCAACGACGCAGCCGACGCTGAGACCGTGGTCGAAGGCGCTGGTCGCGGCCTGGCGCACGACGTTGGCTGCGCCGGACTGGCCGTGGGCGGCGAGCTGGCTGGAGACGCCGAACGCCGCCCCGACGGACTGGTGGGCGAGGTCCGCCAGCGCGGGCGGCAGTGTCGCCGGGAGCGCGGAGTTGAGCCGCGCCTCGTACAGCGAGGCGTACACGCTGCCGATGACCGCGACACCGAGGGTCCCGCCGAGCAGGCGGGTGGAGTCGTTGACGGCGGACCCCACGCCGGCCTGGTCAGCGGGGACTGCTCGCATGATGGACTCGGTCGCGGGGGCGGAGGTCAGGCCCATGCCGAGGCCGTAGACGACCATCTGGATGGCGATGATCCCGTAGCTGAGTGTCGGGGAAATGTCGCTGGCGACCCAGAAGTAGAAGATCGCCTGGAGGGTCAGCCCAGCGGTGACGATTGCCTTGGTGCCGGCGCGGACCGCGAGTCGCGTCCCGAGGGTCGATCCGACGGCGACAGAGACCGCGACCGGCAGCAGGTGGACGCCGGTGGACAGGGGGCTGTACGTCCGGACGAACTGGAAGAACTGCGTCATCAGGAAGATGAACCCGAACAGCGTGAAGAACGCGATCGTGACGGAAGCGCTGGCGGCGCTGAAGCGCATGTCGCTGAAGAGCCGCACGTCGAGCATCGGCTCGTCGGCGCGGCGCTCGCCGACGATGAACGCGATCAGCAGGAGCACGGTACCGGCGAAGCCGGCGAGCGACGCCGCTGATGCCCAGCCACGGTCGGGGGCTTCGATGATGGTGTAGACGAGCAGCCCCATGAAACTGCCGGACAGGACAAGGCCCAGGAAGTCCAGGCGGTGGGGGAGGGGGTTGTGCGACCTGGGGACGAACCATGCCACTAGGGCGATGACGGCCAGGGACACCGGGCCGAGGGCGTAGAAGACGCTCGACCAGCTGTAGTGCTTGAGCAGGAAGCCGCCCGCGATCGGCCCCAGGGCGATGGCCACACCGGCCGTCGCGCCCCACAGGCCGATGGACAGCGCCCGCTCCTTGCGGCTGGTGAAGACGCCGGTGAGCAGGGAGAGCGTGGCCGGGAACGTCATCGCGGCCCCAAGACCCATCACGGCCCGGGCCGCGATCAGCTCCGCCGGGGTGCCGGCGTACCCCCCGGCGAAGCTGGCCATGCCGAAGACCAGCAGACCGGCCATGAGCATGCCCTTGCGGCCGAAGCGGTCGGACAGGCTTCCCGAGGTCATCAGCAGGGCGGCGAACACGAGGTTGTAGGCGTCCACCACCCATTGCAGCTGCGCGGTGGAGGTGCCCAGTTCACGCGTCAGTGTCGGGAGCGCCACGTTGACCAGAGTGGTGTCGAGGTTGATCACGAACGAGGCCATCAGCAGCGCGACGAGCACAAGCGGTTTCGACGGTGTACGAGTCATGGTGGAAGATTAAGCACATGTAGTAGAAATGTTCTACCAATTGATTTGGAAAATAAACTACTCGCGAGCTAGGCTCGGTGCATGCGGAGTTATGGCCAGTACTGTTCGATCGCCCGGGCCCTTGATGCCGTGGGGGACCGCTGGACGCTGTTGATCGTCCGGGAGCTGTTGCTGAAGGGTTCGTGCCGGTTTACGGACCTGAAGAACGGGCTGCCCGGTGTCGCGGCGAACCTGCTGTCGAGTCGCCTCAAGGACCTTGAGGCCGCCGGACTGATCACGCGCGAGGATGCGCCGCCGCCGGTCGCCACCGTGCTCTACACCCTGAGTGAGACCGGTCTGGAGCTGGAGCCGGTACTGAAGGCGCTCGGGTTGTGGGGTCTGCGGTTCATGGCCGTGGAACGGCCGGACGACGCGTTCCAAGCGCAGTGGCTGGCCTACGGCCCGGCGTGGTTCACCACCGACGCCGATCCCGACGGCCCGCCTGCGGTCATTCAACTCGTCGCGTCCGACGAGTTGGCGGTCATCGAGCTGCGAGGAGGTCGGATCCACACCCGGCTCGGCCGCGCCACCGACCCGGACCTCGTTCTGGACGGACCGCCCCGTGCGGTTCTCGGACTGCTCAGCGGCATGATGGATGTCGAGCGAGCCGGCCAGCTTGGGTTGTCCGTCCGTGGTCGACGCGACCTGCTCACTCGTCTCCGCCCAGTCGCGCTGGGCCGAGCCACTCAGGGCGAGGCCCGCCCATGAGCAGCGGCGCCGGCCGGTCGGCCCGTGATCGTGCACGACGATGTCCCGAGCCGACGCCACGTCCTACGACACCGGCGTCCTGTACCTGGCTGAGTCGTACGTCACGACCGACGCCACCCCGGGGCACTCCCATCAGATCCATGCTGTGCCGCTACCTGGAGCAGCGCTCGGTGCCAATGCTCCGCCGTCTCGCGGAGGACGAACGGGCACTGCCGGCCGTCTCCGAGTTCTTCGGCGGGCTGATCGAGGCCCGGCGCTCGGGGAGTGCGCCCGTGGGTGTTGCCTGGTCTCCAACGCGCAGGCCGGGGCGGAGAACGGCGATTCCGGAGGTCCGGGTCTCT